>Ga0210059_1015450_pt1 | contig 11146 bp, 7 predicted proteins | sample Ectturendosymbi2_FD_188042 | JGI IMG/M metagenome (GOLD analysis project Ga0210059, IMG submission 188042) | Ecteinascidia turbinata endosymbiont from Florida, USA - Sample 2 (SPAdes) (version 2) | ecosystem: Host-associated > Tunicates > Ascidians > Unclassified | place: Key West, Florida... | reverse complement strand
TACTTTATGCGCATTCTCAATTCTTGTGTAGTTTTGTAAAATTCGATCTCGCAAACCAGGGTCTGCGCCAGCCAGTCCAGCCGCACACCTTCAATGCTCAACTGCTCGTATTTGACGAGACCTTAGCGCAGCCTCATTTTGCAGTTGTAAATTGCTCTGACGTAGTGGTGAGAGTGTTTCACTCCCCTATTTTAACGCCCTGCCTGATATTTTTGCAGTTACGAACTGCTGTGTCGTAGCGTTGAGTTTATTTTCCTCCGATAGCCTAACTTGGACCGCCGATAGTTCATATTCAGTGCAATGCCACATGAAATAAGGGAAGTGGATGTAGAAAGATATGCATTATTATGTCAAGAAACTTCGCCAAAACGTTGGTTTGGAAACATGTAAATGACGTGAAATTGTGACGTCACAAACAGCGAACACCAAATGCAAATGACCACCAAATGACTCTGAACCAAACCCCCCCATCATGAAAATTTTCTGCGTACGCCGCTGATTTCGTCACCCTAGTCGCTCAAAGATTCCTGATGAAAAGTTTTAATCAATATGAACTTTTTGGAAAGTAGATTTCACGCGCCATTGTCTTTTCAGTGAAGTGCTTCATGCGTGAACCTAACGCGGCAAAATTATTTCACGCGTGTTACTCTGAATAATCACCTTGTTACGCACGATATCTCGTTGACAACTGCCACGTTTTCCAGTCTGGGCTGCTGCTTTTGTTTCCAACGTTTGCTATCCGTTTGAGATGAAAACAAGTTAGTTCGCAAATGTTAACTTTCTTTCATCAGTTTCTTTCCCTCACGTGTGCTTGGGGTTATCATTACAAACAGAAAGGAAGCTCTCTTCACTGCGTTGGGAATAATAATAATAAATATATGCATTGATTATATTACACATGACCGAATTCTCATGATTTTGACGACGAGCAGTGCTCTCGTCTCACTTTTAGGAATTTTTGTTTCTAGATTGGATCTTTTGATCCTTTTTAAGGTTTTTTAGGGATTTTCGGAAAAGTATGAAAATGTATGAAATGAATTACTTCAGTTTATTTAGCAAATTATATTTGGTTCTATTTTTAACATTTATCAATTCAATTCAATCAATGGCACTCCAATGTTATGCGGCACCACGACAGATTTAGGGATTGTTTGGTACTATTCTAGGGATTTTTTGAGTTGTGAGAGCCTTGGATGATAGTAAATTATCCATTCAATGACGGTAGTTCATTTTTTCTGTTTTGAATTCAACATGTGTTATTGCAACATGAACATGGGTAATTTATCATTTGTACATTCTCCTGATGTAGCCTAAAAGCATTTAGCTTATATTAAACTGTAACATAAAAATAATGTGATGTTGAAAAAAGGGGGCAGTGGCTATAGATACGCCTGTGGATCTTGAAATTTGAAAACGTATTCATATGCCACCTGTGACTTAACAGTAACGCACAATGAGAGTGCCGTAGGCATGGTAGAAACGAAGTAAATGTAAAAGATGAACCCTAAACCTAACCCTAACCTTAAGCTAAGGCTAAACTAACCCTAACCTAATGTTAGGCTAACCGAATGCTCACTAAGCTCACGCTAACCTGACCCTAACCTAATCCTAACTTAACACTAGTAGTAGTTATATTTACGATGACCATTTTCCAAATATCTCGCTAAACCGACATTATTTGACAAAACAAAGTATTCGGGATAAACAATGTCTGACTGTAGCAAAATAGTAAAGCCATAGCAGTGACCACACATCAACTCAAGCGAATCAGTCGCAATTTATTTTCACCAGGAAACTAGTTTCGTGTTACATACATCTTCAGTCCTATGCGAAAGTTGACAATGAAACAATAGTAGAAAAACCTCGTACTGTTGCTAAGAATAAGTGGCAAAATTAAATTAATAAAGCCTGAATCAAAACTTCTCCATTAAACCGTCAACAACACTGTCAAATGCTGATCGCTAAATGGTTGTACACAGCTCTCTGATTGACAATGGTACTCTTGTATCACAAGGCCTTGTTGTTTCAAGCAACCACATGGCTTCAACAGGCTGTAAAGGTCTGTCTGTAGATGCTTCAATACAATTTATGCATCATCAATTTTCTTCATTTGTTTTGGCCACAAAAAGATGATTTCTGTTGGATACCAATACAGCGCCTTGTTTGGACTATTGAAACACCATGGCTAAAATCAGCTCATGGGTACTACTATGTCTCTTCAAGATGCATAACAAAGATACTAAAGAGATTTGCGGAAATTGTATTTACAAATGCTACCATATGCGTATGAACACATTAATTTAGGCTACTGCTCTTTTACTTTGAATATATATCGCGTGAGGTTGTTGTTGGGCAGAATTTCATTTGTTTGTACCATGTGCAATTGTTGTTCAATCATTCGTACCATGCATGTCCAACATAAGGTCAACCATGAAAAAATATTGGACCATAAGAATATGGTAAATTTTTTAAGTTAATAAATTTGACAACTTTGTTGCTTTTTGGGATTATTTGACAAAATGCATATAATACCAACTGTAGTGTATATCAGACAATATGAAGAACTTCAAGCAAAAAGCTATACATGTGCATGTAAAATAAGATTTATGTTTGTATCAAACCATATAAGATCTCTGGATCATGCAAATCCGGATTTTAAATTGAATAGAATTATGAAGAATTTCAATTGGTCTACAAAAAGATTATAATCACTGTAGTTACAAATTGAGGAAAACAAGAACAAGTTACTGCTAAGTACATTATAAATCATATTACATTTTAGATTCCACAATGCAAATGATCATTTTCCTGACCAAGAAACGAATGCCGAATTTTTGGGACCATATGATAAGGCGCACCAGATTTTTAAGGTGCAGTATAAAAAATTAAATGCTAGCTGTTTTCTTTCATACACAAGGCACATCGGATTATAAGGCGCATTAAATGAAACAAAACTTGGGTAAGTTAAACTGTATTTAACTCTTTCACAAAAACTCCTGAGTGCCGAAGTCGCCCGAGTAAATGAGTCGTCACTGGGTGTTTGATCTGTCATTACATTCGAGGGAGTCTGATCTGTCACACATGCCTAATTCACATGACATGAATAGAATAAAATGAAAGTTGTACGCGTGTTTGATTCGGTATGCGGCAATGTAGCCTGGAGCCCCGTAGTGTAATATGATCAGTGGTATGTGCTAGCTACTCTCAGACATTGCTCATTGCGATTGTTGGTTTGTTATGCAACACGATGGTCTGTTTACAAAAAATCGTAACTAACAAATAACATCGTTTACCACATAAAATTGGTTCAAGATGAGAAAGCACAACCAGATTCATACATTAGGCACACCGCATTATAAGGTGCACTTTGGATTTGTGAGAAAATTAAAGGATTTTAAGTGTGCTTTGTGGTCTGAAAAATATGAAAATATGGTAAATGCTGTTATTTTTTGCTTAAATTTTTGTTCGTTTTTGCTTTAATGTTATTTTTTGCTTAAATTAAAAAGTTATTAAAGTGCTTCTACATTGAAATCTTATGCAAAAACATTGTGGGTTTATTCTAAAGAAACAAAATAAGCAATGAATGAGGATATTTTGAGACTAAAATCTCTTTAATGAGAGGTTTCAGATGTATTGCACATGCCATTGGCATGTGTGCTTGTCGAGTTACTAAAATTCAAAATTTATGTCATGCATGAGTGATTTAGATGACTACCCATTTTCTTTACCCCAAAAATGGGTAAGTGCATAGATTTTTTGAAATTTTTCTTCACAAATAAAAAATGGAATATTTGAGACATCCTCTTTTCAAGTTTTTACAACAATTAATGATTACAGTGGGAATGATTTAGTTTTGAAGTTAGTTGATGATTTTCATGTTAGTCATTATGCTTCATTGACCAGAAAAAGCAGTCGTTTTGTAGGGTCCATAACTTTGCGAAACCTTAACCAATTTAAAAAAAAACTAGTTTGTTGGAAGCAGCATGAAATGCTCTATCTGCTTATTAAATTTGAGAAAATACTGAGATGGTGGGTTGACTTTTCCGTTGTTTTTGCTCATTTGACATGGAATGACCCTCAATTTAAAAAAATAGCTCTTGGCATTGGCATCGGCATCCAGGACCTGATGTCTAAAATATGCATAAACATACTCGCATCATGTAAACATCAACAAAAAATGCAACATCCAAAACCTAAGAAGTTTTTTTGTTTCAAAGTACAAGGCTTCCTGAGTCTTTAGAGGGTTTGAACAGCTCTCTAGCTCAATCCGCTGGCAAGTTATGGCTTTAGCCAAAATGACAAAGGTTATGTTTTGTGGGATTTGAATTTGTTCCCAATTTGTAGCTTTTGAGCCATAATTTTGGTTCCAGATATGCTAGAATGCCAATCATAGGCTCAAGTCTCGGATGATAGCCTAGTAGTAGTAGTAGTGGTAAGTTTATTGGGGATAAGAAAGGTATTGTATTTGCATTTTCATAGTAAACAGTTTGCCAGGACACTGAAAAAAACAGTATGGTTATCAAGTCAGGTGTCCCTTAACAGGCTAGCATTAAAAACACATTTCAGTTAATGAAAAGGCCAAAAAGATTAACTAGCAATGTAATTGAAGGAGGATGTTTGCAGGATGATTCACACAGTTGTGTGGGAGGTGCTGGGTGGCAACTGGTTTCTCTTGTTAGGGTGCACCAGTTCCACAAGGAACTGAGCTGGACGCAGAATAAGCAAACCCAGCCAAAATGAAACTCCATCGTGGTTACCATAACCCTTTTGAATCCATGCAAACATAAGCCTAGTTTCCAAAAAAATTTAAGCCAAACAATGACTTGTTGGGTTGGTGCCCAGGGCGAGGTAAACTTGGTCATAAAGGCAATAAGATGCTCCCATTGTGATGTCACCCACAGAAAACCCAAAATGAAAATATTGGTTTTTCAACCCAAACTAGAAGACTTGCTGAATTTGTAGAGCAGTGGTTCCCAATTGGGGTGCCATTTACAATACTCAGGAATGCTGATAGCTGATGCATTTTTCAATTTATCTTTGACACTTTTGCCACCGGGTGGATTCCCCACTGCAATATCCACTGTTAGTGGGTGGTTTGCCTTTAATTACCGCAAGAGCCACTGTCTTGGCAGAGCTTTGCAACACCGTTGCTCATCAGTGGATTGAGCTAGAGAGCTATTCAAAACCTCTACAGCAGTGTTTCCCAACTTTTTTAGGCTTGCGGCACCCCTACAGATAAGAAATACAATTTGCGGCACCCAGTGGCGAGCCAGTAACAATTTGCTTTGAGGTTTTATGACATTTTGAAAATGTATTCTTAATTGCAAAATTGTTATTGCTGTGAGTGTAAAAACACATGGATGGATTTGCAGCAGGTAGCATTAACTTGGTGTAAGACATACCTCAAATTGTATTACAAGGTGATAGCAAAATTACCGGCATTAACGTTTTGTAGCATGTCACAATGCAAGCAAAATGATGAGCCTCAAACATGAGCTGTCCATTGCTACAGTGGTGTGATACACATGAAATATCATGAGTCAAAATGCATCCTACTCAGTCAAAGAGCCATACTATGGAGTTAATACATTGAGCAAAATTAGGCCATTTCACTTTCAGACATTGTTTGTGATAACTTCACGGAAGAAATTTCCTCATTAACAATGATGGAATTTTGACAATTGTTCAATTCATAACACTCATTCACTTTTAACAACAGCAAAACAGATTCAATATGAAAGTAAAAAGCCCCTGCAAAGCTTACTGGCTAACTGCTAAACAAACTTATAATCTGTTCAGGTCCATGAAGCAATCGCGTAGTCATTTTACAAAGAACATGATTTTTTCTCATCATGTATTGATGAAGAAGCTACACCTGATGCCAGCAAAAAAGCTGCATGAACAGTTAAAAACTGAAAAATTAGTAAATGAGTGATCTCTTGACGTTGTGGAGTCCAATGACAATTTTATACCCTGCTTTGTGATCTGCTTGCTTTAGAATATTGTGGCCATTCTTTGTGTATTTGCAGTAGTGTTAGGATCCTAGGAAACCATAGTATTTTGACCCTATTTTTGGTCTCAATTTCAAATTATTTTTCTTTAAATCCTGGGGATTTTAATATTGTCTTCATGAACGTGAAACCAGTACCATCTTACTTGAATTGGTGAATTATATTTTAGAACTGTTGTACATTATAATCCAGCTACCTGGGTAGATGTTAAATTGTATAGTGACCAAAGCGTTATAATAAAATCTATAGCAGTGTCACATAACAATTCATTGAAGAATCGCAACTTGTTAGTAAGTTACTACACACGTTGTGGTTAGTGTTGCCATTGCGAGTGATTTTTTACAAGTTATTCATGCAGTTTTTTATGGAACAGCCTAGTTGTTTCCTGAGCTGTAGAGCCATCATAAAAATGACACTGCTCCAGCTCCAGAGCTCTTTTCATAAACATGGCTCCAGCTCCAAAGCTCTTGGATTTCATGAGTGTAGCTCCGACACGGCTCCAGAGCTCTCTTTTTTCTCATGGCTCCAGCTTCCGTTCGCTTTTCACAGTAATATTTTCAATTGTCTTGGTGTGCCTCAAGTTGATTGGAAAATGAAATATATCAAGTACAGAAAATTAAAAAATATACCAAACTTATTTCAGTAGGTTAATCTGGTGTTTTTTTTACAATCAGCGCTCTTCTGATAAAAAAATCTGCAAAAAAACAACGATCACAGGTTCATATGATTTAGAGACAGGTCTGCAATGGTATCATATTCATACTCACTGCTAACAGCATGACTACACAGGTACAAAAGCTATGAATATTATATACCTATTGATAGCATAGTTCTTGTTCTTGTCAGATTACTACATGACCACAGATCTGGCTTGATCAGTCAGACTAGAAAGTGAGATATTGTGGACTGTGGTAGTTAATGTTTTTCTTCTACAAGTAACACCACACTTGTCCAGCTATGATGCCACAGCCTTAGCGATGACCAAGGAAATATCAGACTCAAGATCCATTGTAGTCTCGTGTTGTAACTTATAGCAATAGTGTTTACTGTGCTATAAAGAGTACTGTTTTAGGTAAAGTAAGTCAAGTTTCCAGTTAATTTGGCAAAACCATTAGCATCTAAGAAAGGAGCTGGAGCTTCCCCACAAATGGCCACAGCTCCAGCTCTGATCCTAGCTTTGAACTAAGCTTCGGCTCCAGGAAAAATGCCTGGCTCAGGCTCTGCAGCCCTGGTTATTTCTGATAATCTTAAAATATAGCCATCTACTTCAAGTGATTTCCCATGTTCTGTGCATAATGGTAGCAGTTGATTGAGAATTGATGTCTTCATCAATTGAGGCTGAACATCCTTGCTTAGCTCTTGGCTGTTTTGCAAATAAAATCCAGAGCTATGTTTATACTGACACTCCTGTTGTGCTCTTTATTCATCAATATTATAAAGAAATTCACGATTACTGCAGCTGATATGTGGGCTTTTCACAATTTTGTTAATCCTGGAAACATCCTGGCGTTGTTGAGTGAAGTCCTAGGATATCGTAATCCTGAGCTTTTCCAAATTTATCTTGAAATCCCATGATCGTCAGAGCAGTTTTTCCAGTTGATTTTTAATTGCATCTGCTTTATGATCGCATTTATCAAGAAAATACTTGGAAATGGTGAACATTTTGCATTGCAGAAAGAATCGACTAAGAATTGGTCACATGATCAAGCAATGTGACATATTTTCATTGCATAAATGCAAAGAAATATGTTGGAGCTTCTTGTTTTTTAAATCTAGAAATCTTATTCTAGAAGACAGTGGACTCTTAATTTGATTTTAATATATTCTAGAACTTCAGAATGTTAACTATTCTACAATGCTCATCCTTGGTCACCTGGCGTGCAACATGAAACTATAGTTGGATAGGTGTTCAATGTATAACCATAGTTTTGTAAAAGAAAATCCTCATGAGTTTGTTGCCAGGTAGCCCTGTTCTTTAGAAACAAATGTGTTATGCTTGTTAGCCCATGGCACAGGACTAAATTCTTTATGCAATTTCAGATTAAAGTAAATATATGTGATGATAAAAAAAAGCTTGTTTTGAAGCCCAAAAATGTAGTCATCAGTAAACAAGCATGTATGAGATGCATGCTTCTTGTATATGCATTGTATATATTACAAATAATGTTGTTTTTGTGTGGTAGGTTACTCAGACACCTTACCTCACATTTTAGCTTAAATATATTTGAAATCTACATGGCAGTCTATTAGCAAGTAGTGTGAAAACCATGTATTGTATGTACAGATATTTCCACTTTGATTTTGTTAAGATTAGCTAAATATTAAATAATGACTGGTTTAACTGAGGCAACTCCAAATGAAGAGGAATTAATTGAAAAAATATCTACCGTGACCACTAATGATGCACTTGATGAAGTTTCCTCTAAAGAGCAATATAATTTATTCAGTCTGGACATTTTGCATGTCATCAAAGAGGCCCAAGGCCAACATGGCTTAAGACATGGGGATTATCAGCGGTATCATGGTTATTGCAACAGGCGATTAAAACGAATACGAAAGGTTTTGAAATTTAAAATGGGAGAAAAACGCAAAGTGATTCCAAAAAAAGTTACTGAAGCCATTTTCACTGATCCACGGTAAGTGACTGCTAAGCTTTATTCATGAGTTATCAGTGTCATATCAGCTTAAATTTTTGTCTACATTAAGATAAAAAATAATTCATTGTATGTTTAGATGCTTGAAATGAAACTATTGTGATGTACATAATGTAGCACAGTGGTTCTTAACACCTTCAGCACTGGTGCATGATTTATTCAGACTTGCTATTTGCACCACTTTCCTTGTATTTTTTGACATAACTTTTAAACCAGAAATGCTAGAAAGCCAGTAAAGGGCTCTAAAGAGTAAAGACTTGGATTATATCCTAGTTTCCACTAAAAACTTGAGTAAAAAAATTGGCTCTTGTGGTTGGGCAAAGGTGCTGATGACCTTGGCCAAAAAAGCCTAAACCTATCCCACTTAAGTCATTTCACAAAAAATACAAAACTTTCCAATTTTTAAAAAAACCCAAACTAGGGGACTCACCACATCTTTAGTAGGTTTGAACTGCTCTCTAACTCAATCAGCTAGCGATTTATTGTGTTGCAAAGTGATGCAAGAAAAGTGGCTCATGCGTGATTTCAAAGTATAAGTATTTCATGCACCGACAACCAATGTCTTGAAGCACCGTGGCTAAAAATTTAACAACTGTGTAGGTAACATTTGCCATAGATTGATGAATTTAGAATACTGAAGTTGTGTAGGCTCACATGCAAAGTAGTAGTTGCTGTACATATTGTAAGACTGGTTTGTTACACATTTTTGAATGTTATGTTGAGATTTTGTGAATCTCTATCTTTTCTTGCAACAGTACTGTTTGGTTTATATGCTGTTGGCATTTCTTTGTTTTAGGCACATGCTGATGATTCTTATGACATCTGAAAGAGCTTGGAGTTTGGCTATGTGCTTGAAGCAGCAAGCATACACAGAACCACGCAAGCGACATCATATGGTTGAAAAGATGAGGAAAGCTGTACTTCATTCAGTGGAACTTGATCAACTGTGTGGAGAAAGTACAAAGGTTGATGGGAGAACAAAACTTGAAGCTCAGGTCTCAACCTTACTTGTGTATTTTAAAATATCAAGCAAATTATTAGAAACAACAATGCAAAGACTAATAATTTCAGTAAAACAAAGAGTATTTTTGGAAAACATCTGTTTTTATTAGCAGTATTTGATGCATGAAGCATCAGACTACACAGTGTGCAGGCAACATGCATAAAATGGAGGTAGCAATCATATTTCAGTTGTATTAGGTTAGGCTGAATTGAAGATGTTGTTTGTGCATTGTTTTTTGCAAATTTTGCTCTGTTTCAGGTAAATAGCGTTCTTTTCAGTATTATTTGACAAAAAGTGCCATGATCTTAAAATATATTTTTGTTAAATTTTGCTGGTTCTAGCAGTCTATGTTTATCTGCAAATCAGTTTTCATGTGTACTTGGAAATCAAAGTTGAGTTTTAGGTTTTGTTAAATTTTTTAAGGCCAAAGTCAAAGTGCTTCTTGTGTGGTGATTATATTTTCCTCTGACACTGAAAAAGTAGCAGTGTTTTCTAGAATATGAGCACTCAATTTATGGAAAGTTTTTTTAACACATTGGATACTGGGTGATTTCCCCACCACAATTTCCGCAGTTACCGCATGGTTTTGGTGGAAAATTCAAATCCCAGAAGGTAGATACTGCTAGGCGTTTCCAGCTTAACGGTAAAACAGTAAATCTGGCAAACGTTTTGTTGCCTTTACACAAATCAAGTGCCAACATATCAAATCATTTCCAAAACATTTTAGTATACATACCACTGCAACAAGCCTAGACCTACCGGAACCACATTTTTTGCAAACGTTTCCATTTTTTAAGACAATAAAAGCAGCTAACACTGGCATTGAGCAATTAAACTTTATCAGCAATCCTAAATATACTCACAGAAACATTCGAATACATTCTTTCATGCTTTCCTATTGTTTGGGAGCATATCATAGGACTTCCATCCTATTTTTTTTGGTCATTTTTCGTCATAGACCGAAACAGTTTTAAAATGACAGAAAAAATTAAGTCATTTTGGTCAAAATGTTTGAAAATATAGGCTAAAAAACACTTATCATGAGTTTTAATACAAATGTGAGACAAATGACCGAAATGTCTCGGTGACCAAAATATCTCAGCAAAAAATTAATGAAACGTTTTAGTGGAAAAAAACAGCTTCCATCACACAAAATTGCAGTCTTGGTCCAGTGGACCTGGTCCTGCCTAGGTGGACCAACTCAAAAGAACCATGCTTCCAAACAGTCTCTGAGCCAGCAGAGAGTTTGGACTCTCATTCCAAGAACTAATGTTATTTAAACAGCCTAACAAAGCAAAAGCATATATTTATGTCTGCTGAGAACAGTGGACAGCATACCTTGGACGCAGATATACGTCTGTCAGTCAGAGCCGGATTAAAGGGTAGGGGGGTCCGGGGCAATTTTTAGTGGAGGGCCCCTATGACGTAATTCATGACGTCATCGTTTGTAAAAGTTATGTTTTCGCTGATTAGCAAGG
>Ga0210059_1015449_pt1 | contig 11148 bp, 10 predicted proteins | sample Ectturendosymbi2_FD_188042 | JGI IMG/M metagenome (GOLD analysis project Ga0210059, IMG submission 188042) | Ecteinascidia turbinata endosymbiont from Florida, USA - Sample 2 (SPAdes) (version 2) | ecosystem: Host-associated > Tunicates > Ascidians > Unclassified | place: Key West, Florida... | reverse complement strand
GATTGCTACCGTGAACCATTGCTCTGTTCTGTGTGTATCAGGTTCATTGGCTAATGACTGTCTGCAGTCACGACCCATCGGGTCGGGCAGTTGTCAGGCACAAGGCTCCTGTAACACCCGGCCATTGTTTGATTTGGCACCGAACAGTGCACTGCTCGGCTTCTGCCCCTGTGGCCTGTCTATTCCTATCGACTTTTGTGCGGACAAAGGTTGCCCAGTCTTATTGGTTTAATTTTGACGTGAGTGTCCGTGTTTTGTTCCTCGCGCTTTCAAAAACATGGCTCCTATTGAAGCTCTGCACGTGCTGCCACACATCAGGATCTAAACATCGCTCTCAACGCGCGTGAAGGTGTGATATGAAACGAGAGATGGACCGCACCGACGTCCAGATGTAAATCCGTGCGTTTTTGCCGAGAACGAAACTGTAAAGAACTGCGCATGTTTACTGCTTGTTTTCTTAAACAAACACTCGAGCAAAGTTGCGTAAAAATTCCGACAGGCGAGTGTTATGCTCCAGCCATATACGTATGTGCCAGTGTTGACCCAGTGTCACCTTATCAGATATGTAGATGTGACCTTGTCCAGCTTTGCATGTGGACATCGTCAGTCTACGTCAAGGCACGTCTGCAGCTGTTCTCGCCAATAAGGCGTAAAAAACATTCGTTTCATAACCAGAGCGCCCTTTTACCTTCAGGTAGAATCAAAGCGACGCTTCCTGCTTTGTGCGCGTGCAATTTACATCAACTTGTGGCTAGTCAAGGATTGATTCATCACAAAAGCGCTCCTTAGCAAAGTTTTCTTTAACTGTTTCGTTCGCTGTTGATCTTAAATTGCGTTGACGGGTTCCTCCTGTGCACGTGTCGAGAGACTGGTGGTCATTTTTTCAACAGCGCAACGCGGCGGCTGATTTTATGTTCGCAGGTGGCTCCGGACAATCTCGGTGATTCTCTTTCTCAACAAGCAAGATCTTCTCACCGAAAAAGTGCTCGTCGGCCGTTCCAAGTTGGAGACTTACTTCCAAGAATTCGCGAATTACGAAGTTCCGCAGGATGGTAAACTGCTGTGTAATACGTGCTTTTTGTTTTCAGCCGTTTCTGTGTGCGCTGAACATCGAAGGAGTCATCGTGGCGCGCTGCTTGGTTTCCTACACGTTTCTGGAAAATGTGTGCAGTGCATGCGGTAATGACAAACCGTTCTGCAAGAAGTTATCAATGAATTTGGCTCAGGCTAAAAAATCACAGTTTGAATCGTTCTCGTATTTTGCAATACTGCTTTTGAAAGGAAGATAGATCCGCTGGACAACAGCAATATTGCGCAAAATCGGAAAGTTAAATTATTTTTCAGGAATGTGCGCAGATTATTGTAATTAATTTTTCGGAATTAGGCAGCTGACATAATAAGAGATGAGTGGCTACATTGCTAGCTCGTCTACGTGCAAAATCAAGTGATGACTTGCTCGATGCTGATGGATACGAAAATCCTGATGCGTCTTGTCAACTTACGTTACCAGGGCGGGACAGCATGACTTTAGCACAGCTATGTCCAACCCTCGGGCCGCATGCGGCCTGTCGAAGGTTTTGCGCGGCCCAGTTTCAGCTCCAGTGAAAGTCTCCTACATACTGTCCTTGTCCTTATTTTGATATTCTTGAATTTGACATTTTTGATGCAGTAGTCCTCAGTGTCATTTTATCAGGTCTGTTACCATTGCAGTCAGGATTCGAACGCTTTGAGTAAATTAGGTTAAGCGACATTTTAGTTTGCTAAGATCAAAGTAAACCATTCAAAGTGCGGCCCTCATTAATATGTCCTTCAGTATGCGGGCCTGGTTAAGATAGTGACATAATTTATGGCTCAGTAAGCCATTTGGGTTGGACATAGGTGCTTTAGCAGCTTGAGGATGGGCTCAGCAGAGACGCCACGGCGGATCTATTGACTGCTCACCCGCTCCTGATCTTCAAATGTATTTTAAAATCTTTTTACACTGATCGCATGAAGTTGTTAAGGATCGAGTGGCAAATGCTGGTCGCACAAAAAGCACGGTCGTTACATGCACAAGACTTCTGAATAGAACCGCCGTGCCGTTTGGTATGATGCGCTAGCAGAATTTTCTGTGCGACAGATATCGTGGATTATCTCGAGACACTTCGCCTTCGAAAGGAATAGCGATTTGTCGATAAAATATCGGTTCTGCAGAAGAATCTATGTCGCAGTATTTTCGTTACCTTCAAGGATGATAATACAGTAATGACAATTTCTTGTGAAAAAACGTACACTTTTTTGTAGCAAAATTGTCTGTGGGTGTTTGTGAAGTTACGTTACGAAAATTTTTAGCAAAGAAAGTATTATCGCTTTTCGGGCCTGAATGTTGCAAGCCTTCTTTGTTCATCGGAAGTTATCCACGTCAAACTCCGTCACTGGTCTGTTGCTCTACTGCAGAAAACCTGCATGCATCATCTTCATGCTAGTTGCAACCCATACCGGAAGCCCCAGGGTCAAACACCCTTGTCCTGTTTCAATACAACTTGCGATTATCTCGTAAGGCTGACCTATGCCACATCAAGCAGCTGCTCTTACCACTGGTGATACCACTTGCAAGTTACTGGCGTGCTAAACCTTAAAGAGACCAATGTACCTCAAGGAAACACTCATCTGTTTCGTCAAACATGGACAGTTTGACGTAGCATATGGTTATCTTTCTATTGCTTACGGCAAATTCATGCCACCTAAATTAAAATATGATCATACGGTAAGGTTTTGTGCTCGCCTTGTATTTTTCTCCCTCGTGTGCCTCAGCTTGGTTTGCCTAACGGCGGCCCCAGCCCAAGTAAAAGAATCATTTTGGTTTCGTCTATTATGGGATGTTTGTGTTTGCTTCATACAAACTATTCGTATGCGAACTTCCATTGATACCACATACTTCCGTTGATAACTTTTTTGTGCATATTTTAAGAAAGATATTCAATTGCTGATGCTGCACTCAGGGCCGTCGGGTCCGCAATGACAGAAGTACACGAGTTGCAAGCACAAAAATATTCCATCTGCCCCTGGCTGCGATTTACTTCTCACTTTCTAATCGTAATTTGCAAAAGCGTTAGAAATAATTGCTATTCAGATTTCAGGACGCTGCAGTTTGCCAGAATATACGAAAGATGACTTGTCGGATGTTAAATATATTTCTGGATTTTTGTTTGTTTTTTCAGCCTCACACGAAGACGGTGAAGACCGGCGTGTAACCCGTGCGAAGTATTTCATTAGAGACGAATTTTTAGTAAGTACCTGAAGCAAATGTTGCGTAGTTTAAAACACGTCGCGAATTTTCATGTGATTTTAACGCCAAAACGTAACCTGAGGTTGCTCCAGTTTGCAATGGAAAGGAGGTTTCATTGCCAGAGTGCCATTAATTCAAAGATCGAACCCACATTTTTCACGAATGAGCGCTTCACGTCGCGGTATGGTTTTCAAGATTTTCGAACGTTTGTTGCAGCGGTTAAGTCAGTCTGGAGACGGGAAACACTACTGCTATCCACACTTCACTTGCGCGGTTGACACCGAAAATATTCGACGCGTCTTCAACGACTGCCGCGACATCATCCAACGTATGCACTTAAGACAGTACGAACTGTTGTGACGTGCACGATGACGACGGCAGTGTGTATTTCGTCACGCGGAGCCCGGTTGCGAGCTGGCTGCGCTCCTGCATTATGACGTTTGCCCCCTTGCGCGGGGAGTGGCAAGGCCGGGCGCGGGAACAATGTCACTGTTTAAAGGCGCTCCGACGTCCGTTTCACTTTCTTTTTGTTTCTTTCCGCATTGTGTGGTATCTTTTTGTTGGGTCAAGGGAGAACGCTCAACCCCTCCGCCCGTTATTGTCTAAATTCTAAACAAAACCGTTTTTCGCTACCGCCCTATCCCGTACCGGCCGTTCTTGGCTGTCTGTATTTATTTTAGTTCTTTTTTTTCTCTTTCCGATGAACTGCGAACGAAATTGCGCCTCACGGTTAAACGTTGTTTCCCTGTCCGTTCTGTGGCGTTTAGACTCAATACGATCGTGTTGCTATTTTCTGACAAAACTATTTACAGACCGTTTTACATGTGCTATTTTTCTATCTAATCATGTTCGAAACCACCTGCCGGATTTACGAGTCCTCGGACCCGTACAGCGCGTGTTGCGTGCTAGCAACCCAGCACCCTTGTAACTGGTCTGTCGCGAAATCGTCGTTTTGGTTTTTCGACCTCGTGCGTTTGCATCTCCTCCCCAACGCTTCTGCCGACCACTCGAAGCATCCGTTCGCCGGAAGCTTCCCGGGCATTCGTTGTTCCTTCTTTCGGGTACTTTCGAATTGTGCGTAGCAACCTACCGTCGACCGAGCGGCTGACACCTAGAATCGAATGCGCTTACCGGCGTCTTTTTACTACTGGCTCTTGTACCGAATCCCTTTCGCCGCATTTTAACGTGTCCGTTTTTAGTCGCGGCGAACGGCCCGCCCGGATCCAGAAAGGAGCATTCCCACAAAAATCCCGTTGATGTTTGCCGATCAAACATTCTTGTGCGTAACAGTCAGCGCGGCTGACCCACCCTGTCCAGCCCAGAAGCGCACCCCCCGCTTCACCCAGGGGTGTCTGTTCGTGGCACACAGCGCCGAACAACTCCCGACTGCGATGCACCCCGGCCTTTGAGAAAACCTCTGCAGCGAACGAAACTTTGCCGCACCGCTCTCCCCGCTTCTAACCGAGGAAGGAAAACTGACCAAGCGTAGCAGCGGTCGCCCTGCCTGCCTGACCCGTTCGCTTCTTCGTCGACGACAGAACCTTCAGCGAAAGCGTGGACCGAAGAGAGGTTTTCGAACTGCGTGACTGGTTACCATGTCAACTGGTCATCAGCGCTGACTTCCTGAGACAAGGTCGAGTCGTGTCGCGGACAGTCAAACTGCAATTCATACGATCCCGTTCACAACGCGCATCCAGTCGACGCAAGGCCGTGCAGCTGGCGCGTCCCCGGCTACTGTCTTTGCTTGCTCTCCCGTTATTCTTGTTATTATTCTCTTATTACTATTTTAGTCGCGTAGTCAATTTGGGTTTGTTCCTTCACGTGCCCACCCGCTGTCTAGGCGCATGTCTGTGCATTCGCAGCAACGCGGGATTGACTGACGGAAGACTTGGTTTCGTGACGTTGGATGTTTAGCGACGAGCAGTACGATTCCGGATACCTCGCTTACGCGTGCGTGTAAGAGTTCTTCATTTATAAATCTGCTGTAATTAGGGTTTTATCAGCGGCGGTAAAGTACAAAAAAAACATCTTGACTGATTTGCGCCTGGGCGTGTTTCACTTCCCTCTGAGCGGTTAGAGATCGTTTACGTTGCCGCAGGCAGACCATCCGGTTTCTGGGGATGTATCGAATGCACATGGCGTGTCGTTCTCTATGCGATGTTGAGCAGACGAATTAAAGCGACCTCTTCACTTGAGAGGTGGTTCACTTCGGTTCAGGTCAGCTGCGCATTCGTTGAGGCAGTCGTAGTTTTGGAAGTTTCGCAGTCAGTCGCTTCTGTGAACTTGGGTAAGTGCAATTTTTCCGGCTCCGATAACATTTCCGTACGATCGAGACGGCGGATTTGCTGTTAGGCCTGTTTGTGATGGAGTGATTTCGAACGCTCCCGCATGGCGCCTTTGTGAAGGTGGTTTGGTTATTCTTTAATAGCGGTGAATATTAACGTTACCCCGTTTCAACAGGCTACCATGCAATTCTGTCTTTGTCGTTGACCGATTGTCACAAGAACCTCACAAACAGAATTCTTGGGCGTTTAAAGTAAAACCTCAGGTCGGGTTTGGGGCGTATTAGGTCATAGCTCAATAATGCGGTGGAGTTCAGGAGCATTCACATTACGTAAGCAATTTTTTTACCCCTCGCTCACCTAAGAAACTGTAAACGCAAAGCAATTTCCCCCCGTATTTCCGTACGCATTCGTTGACCCCCTATGTGTCATTTAATGAAATGGTGGTTATTTAGCCTCTCACTTGACGTTAAATTTGATCACACCTGTGAAGCAAAATCTCAACCTTTTAGAGCTGTGTAAACCGCTGTGATGTTACTCGGTCGCAAACAAAACCAGCACGGCCGAAATATTCAGAAAATTTAATTATGTAATCTAAAATCCATAAGTGTAGGATCAGGCATATTTTTGGGGTTGCGAAGGATTTTTGCTTATATTTCCTTAAACTTGCCCTAAAGTTTGTACGACTTTTGCCTACAAATTATCTCCCACAAAGATCCTTTTTTGGTATGACGTCCAAGAAAAAAAGGCCTTCGTGTGTTTTTCTGCAATCGTTGGGTACCATTTTTTCAATTCAAACAGCGTTGGGAGCCAACCCCACTCTTTGTGCTTACGTAATATGTGAGAACTAAATATTGGTTTCTCAAGTTTAAGATTTAGTTCTCACATATTACGTAAGCTTTTTTGTGCTTGAGAAACTAATATTTATAATGCACTACAATGACAGCTAAAAAGGCATGTATATCTATAGAAACTGATCCTAATGCTCAATCATTTGCAGTGTCTAACAGTTGTGCATGTGTAACTTGTACTTGCTGTAGATTACCTTTTAGTAAATTGAATGACTCAGAATTTTACGAACTTTTTTACTCTCCAGAATATAATATCATTGGTAACATTAATAAATTAGATCTCTTCTCTCTACCTAAAGCAAGATACTTCTAAACAAATTGGTCACATTCAATGCAACAACAAATCAAAAAGTCTTACCTATTTTCATTTCAATGTAAGAAGCTTGCAGAAAAATAAACAAATTAGATGATTTTTTTCTAACGGCTAACTTAACTGCAAGTTTCATTGCTATATCAGAAACTAAGTTAAAAGCAGCATCATTCTGCAACATTGAAATCCCTGGCTACACTTTCATTCATAATCCTTTTTCAACTAATGCTGGTGGTGTAGATCTCTACATCCAATCCAACATGTTTTTTTTCACATAGAAATGAACTTGAACTCAAAGTAGAAGGTTGTGAAAGCCTATTTATTGAAGTAAAGTCCCAGTTAAAGGAACCCTGTATTATTGGTGTCATCTACAGACACCCAAGTAAAAAGATGCAAAATTTTCAAACTGAATTATCAAATCTCATAAAATTACAAAAAAATTATGATTATGTAATTGGAGGTGATTTGAACTTGGATTTAATTAAATATAATTCAAGTAATGCCATAACTGACTACACTAATTGTCTGCTCAGTTGTGGTTGTGTTTCTTTGATCAATAAACCTACCAGATTCTCAACTAACTGTGTACCTTGTTTGCTAGACCACATTTACACAAATGTCATTGATGAACAGAAAATCAATGATGTTGGCATCGCTCTTTTTGACATACCTGATCATTTGCCTGTTTTTATAAACTCTTACATTCACTGCATGTCCAAATAATAGACCCAAAATAAGATGCCTAAAAAATTTCAATCCTGAGCAGTTTCTACTTGATGTAGAGGAAAACATAACTAAACTACCTTCTGACAATGAAGACATTAACCACACAAGAATTTGTCAAAAGTTTTAATACCTCGTTGGACCATCATGCACCATACTGTTTTGCATCAAGAAAAGAACAACACACATTTCAAAAGCCTTGGCTCACTAAAGGCATTTTGAAGTTTATTGGAACCAAGAATAAAATGTTCAAAAAACAAATTAAAAGCAGTAATCTACACTTAATTGAACAATACAAAATCTATAAGTACAATAACAATGTTTAAAAAACTTAGCAACTTATTAATAACATAACACTGAAAAACAACTCAAAACATAACACTCCCCAAAACAACAGACCAAACTAATGTGAGTCTAAATGTGAAGAACTGAATGCATTCTTCTCAAATGTAGGCAAAACAATATCTGCCAAAATAAGTAAACCCCCTGTCACATACAAACACTTCTTGAATCAGATAAGTTTCAAAGACTATATTTCTACCTCCCACTGATGCAAATGAGATAAACAATATTATTAGACAATTAAAAATGAAACAAAACTGTCAATCATATGATATTCCATCCAAATTCCTCAAGCTAGCCAATACTGTTGTTGCTAAATTGCTTGCTGAACTATTCAACAGATGTATTAATGAAGGTGTTTTCCCTGACTCTCTGAAAATTGCTTGTATCACTCCAATTCCCAAAATTCGTAATCCTCGATCCCCAACAAACTACAGGCCCATTTCTGTTCTTCCTATATTATCCAAAGTGTTTGAAAAACTTATATCAAACAGTCTACTCCTTTTTAACACAAAACAATGCAATTGCCAAACGGCAATATGGTTTTCGCACTAATCATTCTACTGACTTAGCTATAACAACACTGCATGATGAATATATCAACAATATAGACAAACATCTCATTACCTGTTCACTTTTTTAGACCTAAGCACAGCATTTGATTGTTGTGATCATGAAATTTTACTCCAGAAACTCTATCACTATGGTAATAGAGGAACTCCACATAAATTATTTTTGTAGCTACCTAAGTAATAGGAAACAATGCACCAAATTAGGTGAAACAAAATCATCTTACATGTCTATGACTTGCGGGGTTCCACAAGGTTCTGTACTTAGGCCTTTGCTTTTTCTTATATACATAAATGATATTACTCAAGCATCTTCATTTAATACCACAATGTTTGCTGATGATATTAATTTACATATGTCTGCATCCAATGATAGAACTTTGCAAAGAAAAGTTAAAGATGAAATTCAAAATATTGACTACTGGATTAGGGCAAACAAACTGTCAACTAATTACAACAAAAACAGTTACATTATATTAAGTAGACCTAAAGGTGATACTGCCATATTTAATATCTCTATTAATAGTCAACAAATTTGTGAAAAAATGACGTAAAATACCTAGGCATCATCCTTGACAACAAACTTAATTGGAAACAACATATTGCTAAGTTAACCACACAAATCTCTAAATCATGTGGGATATTATCCAAATTAAGACATACCACCTAGCCTGTACTAAAAGCTGTGTATAATGCATTGATACACCCTTATCTAAATTATGCTGTCTTGAACTGGGGTAGGGCATCAAAAACTACCATTCAACCTCTTGAGAATCTACAAAACAAAGCTGTGAAATTTCTGAAAATATCCAACAAAGCCACTTTGGATGAAATATGTATACAAAATAACATTCTGACAATCAACAATCTATTTAAAATGTCTGCTGGTAAGTTTATGCACTCATATGAAAACAATCAACTTCCATCACATTTTAACCAATATTTCAAATCTATTTTGACAGTTCATAAATACCCCACCAGACTTGCATGTTCAAAAAATTTCTTCTTACCCAGGGTAAATTCTTCCCAAGGGCAATGCTCCCTCAAATTCATTGGACCCAAGGTATGGTCAGAAATACCTGACCATATCAAGTTTCGATCTTACTTTGATTTCAAACATCTGTTCAAAAATTTCCTAATCTCTGGGCTTGTTGGTGCAAATCAACAAAAGGAATTTGTTTAAACTCATCTTGTATTGTCCGTTCTTTGTGATTTGTATAATTTTTCATTATGTCTTGCTAGATATTTTATACTTACCAGATACTGCAAAGCTTCCCTTTATAACGGGGTTATCTTCTACATATGTCTGTTATTTGATATTTTCCATCTTGCTGTTTTATTGTTTTTTTTATGTCATATAAGCATTTGCATTGTCAAAAAAACGTACATCAATTTCAGTGTTTGTTCTCTCCACACCTGTAAATTGATTATCTCATTATGGGACTGTGTGTGCATAGGCGTCCACTCATCTGTAAATATGTTTTTTTTTGTTTTTTATCACCTTTTCTTTTCATTGACTATTTATGATAGGACTGAAAGGTGTATTGCAGGGTTGGTAGACTAGATGACCTCATAGTCTTTCGCCAATCCTTTGTGACAAATCAAACAGTAATTGTTAGATGCTTGTGCAGAGGTTTGCTAGTTTAAATAATGCTATAGTTTCCACATTAGCCTATGCTTTACGCAATACTGTGTGACCTATTGATTGTGCGAACCGTTGTTTTGTCGCAAAAAAAGCAATACACTTACTTACTTGTGAACGCTTTGTTACCCAGCAGGGGCCTCGGCCTCATACACCTGAACTCGCGGATCACCACTGATCCTTCGGCATGGCGTGAGGCAGGAGTGGTGGTCATAAAACGAGAGGTTTGGTCAAACAGCCGTCTGTGTCATCTGTCAACAACATACGTGCGGCGCTCAGGGCGTATCACCGATGGAATGCGGAGTGTTGGTCAACACTACTTCCCGAAATCGGCACCCACCCTCCTGAATGACCCTCCCAAGAACAGCATGGGTGCGGTTAACCGCCTCCGCACTGGTGTCGGACCTTTCCGCTCCTGCTTGTACAAATGGGGTATGACCAGCGGTGTAACTGACAGGGGGCGAGCCGCCCCCCTGGCAAGCTAAATGTAAAAATTGGGCCCCCTTCAGCTGAAATTTTGGTACAGTAGAATTTGCCTAATTCGTCACCTCAAGGGGATTAGAAAAAAGTGATGAATTACGCAAACAGGTGAAAACTCTATCATAGAAGCTCGTATACTTTATCATCGTAACTCGTATGCATACATATCCCTCTTATTTGCAGTAAAATACAAGTTTATGACGTTATGGTTGAACACAACAATTAATTCCTCTTCTCTATCTGGATTCCTCCACTTAATCCAGCACCTTTTAAATCTTTAATAAACTTTTCAGCGTTTCTCAATGGGGAGTCGGGTCGCACTTCGCATCTCGTGTATAAATTCGATAAACAAATTGCAAGGTGCAACAATTCTCGGATAAAGATCTTTAATTTGTTTGAATTCCCACACTTACTAGCTGCTTAGACATCTAAAGCGATACTGCAAATGACGAATTAGACGAACAAAACGCTTCTCAGGGATAGAAAGAGGTGGCGAATTAAGCAAATTGACGAACGAGACGAACAGAAATGTACAAAAAAGATAGGGATTCTGCCGGGACCAACGAAAAAGTGACGAATTAGACGAGTTCTACTGTATTTAGTATTCTTTTGGTTTTCAGTAGGTTGTTTTTTGGAGTGTTTTTGTTTTTTAGCTGGTATAGACATCCCACTATATTCGGA
>Ga0210059_1015448_pt1 | contig 11149 bp, 9 predicted proteins | sample Ectturendosymbi2_FD_188042 | JGI IMG/M metagenome (GOLD analysis project Ga0210059, IMG submission 188042) | Ecteinascidia turbinata endosymbiont from Florida, USA - Sample 2 (SPAdes) (version 2) | ecosystem: Host-associated > Tunicates > Ascidians > Unclassified | place: Key West, Florida... | reverse complement strand
CAAAATGGCTGTGAGAAATTTTAATGGCCATTTTTAGAAAACAGCAAGGGAAGTAGGCAGGGTCGGAGCTAGGGGGGTGCCAGGAGGGCAACTGCCTCCCCAAAATTTTGCCTGGCCCCCCCAGTGCCCCCCCAAAATTTTCCGCGTGACGTCATGCCACTGCATTGAAATTATTTAAAGCTATAAGACACTGACCATTGACAGCTCCCCTTGTTGCAAAACTGGCCCCTCCAGTGGCCCCCCCAAATCAAAATGTCTGGCTTCGCCCCTGGAAGTAGGCAACACAAAAATTCAGGAATTTATTAACAGAACCCGACAAGTAAAAACTACAGCTGTGAATATAGTTTTTGTGAAGAAAAACAGAAAGTAGGCCTCTTCGCGTACCACCTTGAATGTCTTCGCGTACCACTAGTGGTACGCGTACCGCAGTTTGAGAACCACTGCTTTAAATAAACCATTTCTTGCACAGGGTAGAGACAAAAATGTTAAATGCAAAGCTTATTTTGCTGATTTTGGGCAGTCCGAAAGTGTTTATTTCACTAAAATAAAACTTCTAATAAACAAGTTTTTATACAAAAAATATGGCCCTAATATCACATAAACTGCACGTAGGTACTTGAACTCTTATTTAATTTGGGTAGGATCGGGCTTGTTGTGGACAAAAGTTGAATAAGCAGCAGACTGTGGACAAAAGTTGAATAAGCAGTAGACTATAGTACTTTTTTCCTACAAGCTTTCATGAATGAGTGCAGCTGATTTTATTAGTTACGCGAAAACATCAAAATTACCCCACTGCAAAGTTACAATGCAGGTAACTACAGACTAGGTTAGAGCGCTCAGTGACAGCACAAATTCCATAACAGCAAACTTAACCGTAAAATGTAGCCTACATACCAAGTAGGCTAAAAATGAAGTGCGCTAGATTAGTTGTAGGCTAAGTTAAAGATGACTACTGATCAGACCTGCTAGAAACAATTTTTTACAAAAGTTCTTCTCAGCACGAAATCAGATGCTTTTTTTCGACCCATATTCTGTTGTCTCTAAAAAAATTTTTTCAACCTACTGAACAGTATTTCTAAAATTGCGTTATCACGATACAGTCGCGTTTCGTACAAAAAATTGAATGGATGAGAAACTGGTTATTGACTCATTGCAAACCTCACATTTACCGATGTGACGTGGACAAACATTGTCTTATCATTTTCAGTGCCCTTGTGGTGCAATGAAATGCTACCATCCATTACTTTGAGTTTTTTGCAGTGTTGCCACTTTGGTTTTTTTTAGGCCAAATATAGAATTTTGTTTTTTTTCAAAGACCTTTGGCCTTTTTTTATTTCTGAGAAAAGGCCAAATGAAATTCGGCTTTTTTGGCCAATTAGATTTTTATGCAGATTCGGCAGATTTAAAGATGATTTTCTCAGATTTCTGGGTACTGGAAGCTTTCTAGACACTGTTTATGGACACAGGATGATACATTTTTAGTGGAAACTCTGCACGAGAATTTATAATTTTTTGTTTTGCTGTTTTATGATTTTAGATTTACAGTTTCAGGTTACTCTTCAGAAAGACCAAAAGTTTCGAGAAGTGTATTAATGGAGTGAGCATTATTCTTTTCATGTATAAAATATGTATATATTGCCTTTTTAAAGCGCGTTTGAGTGTTTCAAAGGTGTCGTGTATTTATCTTATATTTGGCTTTTTTGGTGCTATTTGGCTCTTTTCGCGGGTTGATCTGGCCTTTTTTGCTTACGATCACCTGGCAACTCTGTTTTTTTGGGATATTTGTCTCTACGCGTACCTAGTGGTGTAGCCAGCCCACAAATTTATCTTTTGACTTTAAGCGAGCAACAGCATTTTGTTTTCGACACCGCCTCTCAAAGCATAAAGTGACAAGAAACGCTAGACATTTAGGAAAAATGGTCCCCTTGGACCCCTGCCTACGCCTATGTTCGTATCCATGCGTTTTTTTTCGGGGAGAAGAGTTATGCTTGTTTTGGAAATAACTACATTTATTCGACCTTCAACTTATTTTCTATGGTCAAATGGCACTATATCAATAGCATTTTGTTTTAAATAGTTTGTGATTGATACTTTGCCACTGATTTGCAGGTATTTTTATAAACAAATATCGCCATTTTGGGTAGACAATCGCGATGTGTAATACAAATCGGAAAATGTGCCGAAAATAAACAAATTTTCAAGCCCGAACGTCATGAACTTCTATTACATGCGCATCTGCAATTTTCGAACACAGCACGGAATGGGTCTTGAACAGACTGGCAACAAGGGTTGCTGGCAGGATTTCGTATTTTCGTGTATTTTTGTGTCATTTTTATGCCTGCCCCACGCGTTTTTCGGTGCGGATCTGTGTTTGTTTTCCTAACAATATAATTTTTTGGACAAGCAACAAGTTACGTTTTTAAGGTTGGATAAGTTTGAGAATAATTTCTGAATTGGGGCGAAGACCGCTTCTGCTCCGGAAACATCGTCGTAAGCCTGGCTAATGGTGAGAATCCGGTTGCCCAAAATGTCTAAGAATTAACCGCGTTTGTTAAAAAAAGTTACCTGAGCAGTTGGGTCCTCACCGCTATACAGTCAATACACATCCGGATGAATATGTCCCTGAGCCCCCACCCCCCTAAAAAATCCTGGATCCGCCTATGTGTTCGTAAAGGATTGACATTCGTCACATATTATGCAAATTACCTCCGCAAAAAAGCAAAGGCTAAGCAGTGAAAGCGATAGTGCTTGATATCTGGAGTCTAAACCAAGGTCAATTGTAAATGTGGTGTTAAATCCCAAAATTTTTCACACTTCAGCGTTAACACTGCTATACTGTTTGCAACTGGCGAAGGATAGAACACACGCAAAGGCAGCATTTCAAGAAAATTTACCGCAATAGCAAGCAAGGTCAAATAGCACACTGCACGCTTGCAGTTATTAGTACTGAGTAAAATTAGTCTTTGTCAACATAACATGATGAAATAAATATCGTCTGCTTAATTATACTGAGGCGTCCGTCCACAAGATGATAGCAGAATATAAAACAAATCTTATGCAGGGGCTGTCAAACATAACACGCTGTCCACAAACACATTTAGTTCTGCTAGCGGCTTATAAAACATTTCTTGTCCCACAAATCATAGATTAAGAACATGAAAACTAGGTGCTCTGCTTTGAAAAAATCCTTGAAAAAAGAGACAAGTAGATTATCAAATAGCAACCCAGCATGATTTTGCAGTCATTTGATACGGGCTATTCAATGAAATGTGCAATAAGTTTGAAAAATTCAGTCTTCCACCGTCCGGTTCTTTCGATCTGAGAAGTTCCAAATGAGCAAAGTTGAATTTAACAGTCTGTCTGCATTGAAAAAATGTCTTGCAATATTGGGAAAATGACGTTATGACGTTTTTTGTTTTGTTTTTTTTTATCACACAAACGAATCTTTTCTGTTATCACATCTCAATAACAAACATTTCAGAGGATGCCGTTTATGTTGGCTAATTTGAACTCAATTATGATTGTGATTTGTAAAAGGGAATGACAAGTTCCTAGTAATAACAGCATACAGCAATGTCCTGTAGACCTATTGCCGTTGAAAAAAGATACCGGTTCTTAACAATTTTTTTCATTGATATGCATAATTAATAATGATTTGAACTCATTGGTTTGTTTTCTGTTTTCTTTCCAGTTCATAATAGACAGATTACATGGCAGTATTTATACTCAGAGGTAGTGCAACATAGTGTATGGCATGGACATTATCTACAAAATGTTTTTGGATGTGACTTTTTGAGACAGAATGGGCGAAAATATCGTCTGCCCTGTCGCATATAAACGAAAAGTGATATCCCAAACACTTAGCTTCTCCTTTTACGTGCGGTGATTGCTCCATGTCACCTCATGCAATAAATTCAATTCAAGTCAAGACTCTCCAATATAAATGCGCCCGCACCAACCCCTTTTTGTGGTGACCTCTGATTCCGCAAAAGTTGCTGCGCAGATGGCGTGACTGGTTATGCAGTATAATAGGGCTTGCACGAACGTGCAGGACTAAGAGGTGGTACCGAAATAAATTGGAGGCCTGGTTAACAAGGTTGTAAGAAATTGCTTTCAGATAGCGTATGTTGTTGTTCCAGGAGCTCCTTGAATGCACGGCAGATATCCAAGAGCTGTTTAAAGCAGCTGTCATTTCATCAGCTGCTCAGCTTTGTGAACAGAAACGACTCCGTGTGGCACCAGATAGGAAAAAAGTCATCCCATGATGGAACCAGAAAGTTAAAAGTACTTTCCAAACAAAAAAAATTCACTTACAAGACCGGGTCTCAGAACAAAGTCCAACCATCTCTGTTTCAGAGATGCGTTGGGCTCGAACGTCCGCAGCCCAGGTAGTAAAAAAGTCTAAAATTCAATCTTGGGAGTGGTTTGGACATAAATTTTATTCCAATTATTAGCAAGCCAACAAAGTGTTCTGGCAAACCATCGGTGTCTCCTATTAAAAGTTCTAATACTGCTAGATCCATCAAAGACAAACACAAAATTTTTTGCAGAAATGAGCTAAACTTCTGATAGCTTTGCTGGCTTCACCCCAAGGAGAGGCGTAACGAGGGGGGAAAGGGGGCGCAATTCTCTGGGCGCCGAAACACCGCGGGGGCACCCAAAAGCCCCAACAATGTCGCAAGAACTTTCTTCAACAGCAAGTTTGAAAAATCATTTTATCGAAGCTAAAATTTATAAAAATATCAGAATCGGTGATGCCACAACAAACCCTGTTTCAACATCAACTTGGCTATGTGTAATATCTAACATGAAAAATTCTTCACACAAAGCGTGACGAACGTCACTTTTATTTTTGAAACCTCTCCAAATACAAAACCTAAAGAGAAAAATGTGGGGGGACACGGCATTTTATATCCCCACCGTCTGAAAAAGTGGGGGGACACTCTCCGGTGTCCCCCACCTAATTGCGCCCATGATAGCACTGCCTTGAACAGAGACATCAAAACCAAGTGCTGTTCTTCTGTTACAAAAATGTCGGTATTTGACACAAGCAGTGTTCATCTAATGAAGAGAAAGGGCTAATTGTTGACAAAATAAGCGCATTACTTGCGCAGCTACTTCCCATCATGAGAGCTTTTTTGAATATGTGAAACAACTTTACTTACTTATGTAACAACACGATTTTCTTATGAAGCATTCGGAAATCTTGATCTCATCGACATGTTTTTTCGCTCCAGCAAAGCAGAAAAGGAGAAAAATGATCGTTTGCTGCTTGATCGATGGTGACATAGTGCATGCACAGTATTTTAATATATCTGATAACTGAAACTGCCTGATTTAGACATATAGCGTCTCAGAATGAAGCGACTCACAAAGGTTGCATTTCAGTGAAATCAAGCATAGACAACAAATTCAACGAGAGACTATGTTAGTTACATAGTTCAAATACGCTGTTCTTATAGATATGTCAAAATCAGAGACCTTTGACAGTCTACATATCCTACAATTAGTGATTGCAAACATATAGGTCTAACTGCGGAACTGTTCACGCTAATTTTCACGTACAATAAGTCCAGCATCGAGCCGTGCACTTCGGCACAGTTCGGTTCCTAACGTTCGGTTTCGACAGTTCGATTTCACGATGCTCGTCGTATCTACAATGTATTCTTTACTTGCTTACGTTCATGGAAAATAAACTGAGTGGGTGGGCTTAATCAACATGAGATGTAGTGTTTATTTGTAATATTCGACAACATGTAAAAGGTATGTCGCTTAGGGGTAGAGCTATTCAGCGCGCTTTTAATATCAGAAAAAATAGGCTTATGCCCAGTTTATGCCTCCAATGTTTAGATCCCAAATTGGGAGAACGCTAGAACAGGCGCGCAACCAGGAGGAATATTTGAGCATTTGCCACCACCCGAAAATTTCAAAACACTGCATAGCAACTTTGACAACTGCAGAAACTTTCAAAGAATAAAGATGAAATTTTATATTCTAATCGTTTTTAAGAAAAGCCTACAACTTCGAATTTTTCTTTGTCATACTGGTTAATTATCTCCTTACAAGACTTATCTTGAGACAGGCCATCTGATAGAAAATTTTGTAAATGATTGGTATATATTTAACTACAAATATGCTGGAATTGTCAAAACGTGGGAGATAGTTTAAAATGTTGGTATTTCTAAGGCATTTTTTATCCTCTTTTTCGTGTAGGCCTGCCACTTTTTTCTGAGGCAGGCCTCAATTTGGCCTGATGAAACTTTATAACAGGGTATTGTTGAACCGCGCAAACTGCTGAAGCTAAACCGTTAAACCGCGCAAACTGCTGAAGCTAAACCGTTGAACCGCGTAAACTGCTGAAGCTGAACCGCGCAAACTGCTGAATTAACGTAATACGTTGTTCAGTTGCTTTTTTGGTTCGCAACCTGATAGTTTTCAACTAAATTTAGTGTGAGAACTGTTTCACATTTTAGTGACTCCTTGGGCTGGTGCCAGTACCACGGCTTGGGAAAAAGGGTTTAGTAAAGTGTCATATGTGTGCTAGTCAAGTGTTGAACGCACCTCTACAGTACCTACTGCACCGTTTCTGATTTCAGAAATGCAGTGTGTGTGTACGTTTTGATTTTGTTTCTTGTCTTATCTTTTGAGGAAGAGAATTTGCACAGACTCTCGAAACGTCAACGATAAATACTGTATTGTTATTACACCAGTGGAACAACGTTTGTAGCCAGTAGACTATGCTTGGTGACAGAAACAACATAGACCTACTATGTTCACATTGTGTTAGCTTTACGTTAGCTTGGGGCTACTACAAGCTACTATTTTACGAATTTTTGCATTTTATGTTCAGTGTTTTACCGTTGCTGGGGTTTCACAGCCAAGCTCTAACGTTGTAAAGGAAATTCGAATTTCACAAGGTGTTGCTTAGGTAGTCCTGGCAAAAGTGGCGAGGCCCACCCACACCTGGTGGTGAGCCTGGCCCAGCCATTCGTAATAAAATTCAAGTTGCATTCCTGCCTGCTTTACTTTCAAGAGTGCTTCAGTTGGCAGACCAAGTGATAAGTCTCGTATCAACGATTGAAACAATAGCATCAGTGAGTAAATATATCCTAACATTCATGCCAGTCTCTGTATCTGACATCTTCACCACTTGCAATATCGTCTGCAGAAATTATCTCACAGCAAACAAATTCAACTGAAGTGTCAAACGTCTATAATGGATTTGATGAATTTGCTAAAACAAGACGAAAAATTAGGCAGGTTTACCAGTAGCCTATACATCTACCACACTAAAGCTATGACTGTGCTAGACTGAACCAGGTGTTTATATTAGGCTAGCCTACTAATTTTTAATCTGTCCTGATCGTTCGGTCTGCATCTTGGTTAAAACTGAAAAGTTCTCATTTTCGGAAATGTTGCTTTATCTGCGACCGTTTGCGAAAAAGTTGTACCACGATTGAATCAGTCGATGGCGTCATCAAATGAAATTTCATGAAAATTGCTCCCCCCCGAAATAAAGAGTTTGTTGCGCCCCTGCGCTATAATGACAACTTTTGTCCACTTTATCATGCTTCTCAATTGCACGCACTAAAAATGACCTTATGTAAAGCTGAATTGCTCGTGGAAAATTCTGTAAACATGCGGCAAAGGAAATCAATGGAAGTGAATTAATAATTCACTTGCATTTTGTATTAGCATGCATTTTGTTCCGACTCTTCATATGGATTACTGTCTCTGTGTTGTTATTTACCTAACTAACAGAAGGTTAGACACGGCGGTGGTTCTCAAACGTTTTTGTTGCGACGCTTTTGGAAAAGTTTTCTGGACTTGCGACGCACCAGCAATAAGAATTTGATGAAGACACGTATAATAATCGAAGTTTTGTTGAAACAATAAACAGAAATGTGCATCATTTACAGTAGTCGGATGTGTAGGTTGCTTAATTCACTAGTTAGTCGAATCTTGGAAGATTTTGTGAAACTGCCACCGGCATTTAACACGCCCACGGCAGTAAATCCTACTTTGCATACATACGATGCGGCGAAAGGGATAACTATTCGTAGCGATTTTTTCATCAAAGCTGGATATTCGTCATTCAGTGAAATCCAAAAATTTGTCGGGTTTCCCGTATTGAATTTATTTTTAGGGAATCATCACGGAAAATATCAATTTCGTCTTCTTTTTCTTGTTAGGGTAAAAGATGATGAGGTAGGTTGGACGAAAGGATCACGAATCCATTCATAGCTTCATAAATTCCCTGGAAAGTACTGAATGAATTTCAACTCGAGCTTAGATAGACGTTGCAAAAATAGGGTGGACTTCGTAAATTTGGAGGTTGCATCACACATTTTAATTTCAAGCAAATCATTAGACAACGGTACCAACTTCAACTGTTGGGCAGCTTCTATATCATCGTACTTACAAGACCGATCGCAGCAGGCTGTGGTAGTTCCTCAGATTTGGTGTGTCAGACTTTTCAGACTGAGTAATTCTGTGTTCAAGTTGGTAGGATGCTAATAAAACCTTTGTTGTGATTTGCGTGACTTATGAAATGATGGCACTTGTCTCTTTAAATCATTTAGGCTACTTTACGGTAAAAAAAGACCTGGGTTTATTCACAAATTATGGATGTGATTATGTTACATGACGTGAAAGTTTATTTGGTATCATGCTTTCGCTGGTCAATACTGTACCTTGCTTCAAACAACACTCTGAGGTTTTTCCTCTCCGTTCTACAAGACAAATGTGAACTCAACATCCAAATAACCGTTGTTATACTTGCGAGATTTCTTTTTAGGCCTGTCATTTTCAATCGCGGGCTTAAGCTTAAGGTACAACATTAGCTTCCTGTTTCCAATCCACTTTATAACTGCTTCTTAACTGTAGCCTTCATTTGTCTGACGCAAAGTAGCTCAAACAAAATTTGTGCAATACGTTTGTCAGTAAATAATAGCGACAGTTACCTAATCATGAGACAGCAAATAGGCTATTGACTGTCAGTATGCTCGCACATGAACAATAACTGTTCTTTTGTGAAGTTATAACATACTTCATTGAATTTTACTCTTATTTGCTCATGAAATAAAACTGCACTAATTTTACTTTTGTGCGACGCCCTTGGAAAATTAAAATGACGCACCAGGGCGTCGCGACGCATAGTTTGAGAACCATGGAAGGAGGGTGTTCGAGGAATCTGTCTGCCATGCTGTGCTATCATAACTCTGCAAGGATTCTGACTGCACTTATCAACATTCAAGTGTCGAAGTACGACAAGGGCGACTCACAAAGCATTTTACTAAGAAATTGATTTTGTGTCAATACTCATTTTCGATCCTGAGTCTGACGCAAAATAAATACTATTATTGATCAATCTTGGCTTGCCCCAATTCTATTGTCACCCAAGGAGACCTCACGCTAAACAAACTAGTCGCATGGATAGAAACAGCTTTCAGAGCAATCGATGTTAGTGGTAATTTGAATGCAAGATTTCGCCGTGAATATCAGAAAACTGTATCAACTTTAGTGATTCGGCAGAGATAACATTAAAAATAGATGTTTAACAATTGGAATTTAGCAGAGTCGGATTTCTAGCACTGGCCGACCATTGCCTAAAAAAATTTTGCCGCTCCCATTTCACCCTGAGAAAAATTTTGTCCGTGCTAAAAAAACTTTGCCGCCCCTGCAAATTCTGCTGTCCTAGGCTATAGCCTCGAAAGACTATATGGGAAATCGGGGCCTGGGGACCAACTTACAAGGTTCCCGAGAATCAGTTTAATTACTGCTCCAAACTATTCTGCAAACTTTCATATTTTTCACTCAACACTTGAGCGAACCACTTCATTGCGCTTTTTTGAGGTGGCAGCACGCTATTTTTATGCTCTGCATGACCCCTGCTCTCTGTGACTTACCGATCAATGTGTCTTAAGAACAGCACATGAATATTTATGAATAGACCTGGCTAATAGTGTTGTAGTTACATTTCCGCTCAACTCGTATGTGTTCAGGAGCACATAACTGTCTTGCTAAATCATTTTTACCGAGTATAAAAACTTTCGCTATAATTGTATTTTCTTTGTGCAGTCTGCAACAACATAAATTTCGGAAAGAAACTATAAAAACTGTTCAATGCCTTTCAATAGCGTTTCATTGCATAACCACGTTGCAAATCTGCATACTAACGTTGCAAATCTGCTGTCCGTGCCTACACTCTGCTCACATAACCGTCATATAACCATCATAAGTTCTTTTTCTCCTGCTTGTCGGTGCATAGGAAGTTCGGCGGCGCTGAGTTGAATGCTTTCCTGCTGTTTCACACTTTGCGAATGACTTGCCAGCGCATGACCATGACAGCGTTATAGCCATTTTCACTGCAGCGTGAAGTTAAAGGCTGTTTGTCAACACACTTCCTTCTGCGAAGGTCAGTTCAGCACAAATGCTTCCACCAACAGATTGCCGGGAGCAGTCATGCGGTCGTAACCTTCCGTAGAATGTTTTGTACGACTGCGAAAGGGCCTTGAAAATACCGACCGCGATATCAAATGTGCTTCTTTTACCTGCTGTGGTGATGCAACGTTATCCATACGGTTATTTATCAAATTTCATGCTGTTCTGAGGTTCCTGAGATCGTACAACAACCTTTTTGCTTCAAAAGAGGAAACAGAGCTGAAGCTTGAAACGCTGGACAATCGTTATCTCCGGATACAATCGTTGTGAACCCCGAGCGTTGCTAAAAATGACACACTGACCGTTATATTTTCTTTTTCAAACAAGTGAAGTGGTTGGAATAGTTACTTCCAGTTTGTTTTGTTCAAAATAGTGTTTGCTCTGGTCCATTTTCAAAATATCTAGCAAGCAGACCAAATCTAACATGTTTTTGAAAAAGTACAAAAGTGATCTTGCAATACTGTGAAGCATTGGTTGAATCTTCGATATCGTGCACCAGTAAGTAAAGCTCAGGACATTTCAATTCACACTGTCTTGTAACCAGGGATGTAGTGCTAAAAAAGAGTTTGGTGTGGAAACGGCGTTTCCACACCAAACTGAAAGGAAGCATGCACCAAATGGTTCGAATAAAGTGAGCATTCGCCTACAAGAATCTCCACACTGGATCTCAAGGGCGTACGCAAGGGGGGGGTTGGGGTTAAAACCC
>Ga0210059_1015447_pt1 | contig 11150 bp, 7 predicted proteins | sample Ectturendosymbi2_FD_188042 | JGI IMG/M metagenome (GOLD analysis project Ga0210059, IMG submission 188042) | Ecteinascidia turbinata endosymbiont from Florida, USA - Sample 2 (SPAdes) (version 2) | ecosystem: Host-associated > Tunicates > Ascidians > Unclassified | place: Key West, Florida... | reverse complement strand
AAAAGGCAAGTGTCATCTGCAAATAATACAGTTTGGAAGGCAGAGGCTTGAGGTAGATCGTTTATATAGAGTAAGAATAGCAGAGGGCCAAGAATCGATCCTTGCGGGACACCACATGTTATATTAATGCGTGATGACTCTGTTTCTCCAAATTACTGTACCAACAAATTACTGTAGCAACTACCAAGTAAAAACAAGTAAAGACATACTTGACAAAAAAAATATTAAAAAACAGTTGGGGTCTCGTCGGTTTTGCAGCACTTGTGCTGGTTGGACAGCAGTTTTATAGGCTCGTCCCCGACTCAGCGATGAAATATACACAGTACTATTATAGTGGATATACCTTTTCGCATTACTAATTGCCGTTTCCTAATTCACAATTATTTTATCTACGTCCGGGCTGGTTTTGGTCCAACTTGTTATCGCGTCGTTTTCGCGCTCGACTGCTTGCGCGAAGATTATGCTGACTTTATTTTTAGTAATTCGAAGTTTTGTCCAGCGGCGTGGACACCACACCACGTTTTATTAGTCGAGATTTGGTATCGCTAGCGCAACGACCACGTTGGCTGTTTCTGTTGTACCTCCATCGTCAAAGCATTTTTTGCTGCTGATCAGAAGCTTTTTGTAAATAAAGATTTGTGCACCAGGAAGTCTGTGAAATGAACTGAGTGAGAGATACACGCCTTGCTTCGTCTTGACAACTTAAAGTGTCAGGCAGTTTTAGTCGGGAGTTAGATCATTGGTCATACAGCGACTAGGCTCCCTCGTTAGTAGCGTTTGGGGAAACCAGTAATTCCACATGCAACGACGACCTTCTTGGCAAGCAACCTCGACGCTGGGCAATTCCCCAAACCTCTACACTGGTCACTGGTTCCTACACCGGAAAACATCTACATTGGTACCTACACCGCAAAACCTCTACACCATAAGTGAGAACTAGTCTATACTGTACTCTCAGTGATTCAGTGTCAGAGAACCTAGCTTCCTAAAAACGTATGACCTGTCCATCACACACTACAAACGAACACAACCACGCTGCACCACCACAGATAGCTCAGTCCACAGAACAACCAACACACAACAGACACACAGCATGCCATATATTATGCGTTGTTCGCCCATAGAGGCAAGGTTGCCAGATGCTTGACAGAAAATATGGCAAGTATTTGTCTAATTTATGGCAAATTTTTGGCAAAAAATTTTTGAAAACGGCAATATTTTTGGCAATACTGATTTTTCAAGACAAAATGGCAATTTTTGGCAATATTGATTTCATAGCTTTTGCAATTCTTATTTTTTCCATACTCTTTTCAAATACTTTTCAAGTTTGACAATTAAAAAAAGCTGTTTCAGGGGAATCAAAATGTGTGCTCAGTAGGCAAAATATATCCTTTGTTTAGTTTAGATCAGTGTTTCGCAAAGTGGGCGGAATCGCTAGGGGGCGATTTTGAGGGTCAAATGGGCGAAAAAAACAAAGGGGACAAAACAACACAAAGGGAGCAAAATTGTTAAACCATTATTTGATCATTGAGTTATCTTCAGTAACCTAAAACAATTTATCGTTAAATTTTTACTCTGGATCGTTGGCCTAAACAATTGTTTTTGGCCTTTTGGCGTTTTTTGGCCTAATCCAAAGTTGGTTGGCCTTCAAAAATTCGTTTGGTCCTTTGGCTCTTTTTTTGCTTTTTTTCGTTAAAAAGTTTACTCTGAAGAAAAATATTACTATTCAATTTCTTTCGGCAACAAATTTGCAAAGTATATTTGTTTTAAATGCTGTATTAAACCCACGCCCGCGTTCTGATGTTAGTAAGATTTGAGGTATGCAAGATTAGAAAAAATTTTTTTGCGTCATCACTGGAAATGTAACATTTCTACTGATTACGCAAAAAAATTATTTCGTGTGTTGTAAGCCCTAGGAAGGCTCAACGCTTGCAGACCGGTATGCGTCTACGCCAGTGGTTCTTAACCTTTTTTGCATATCTTATACCCTTTTATCAAACAAGATAGCCAGATTTACCCCCAATACACTCAGCGGTGCTCAGTTTTTGAAAATACGAAAGCAATAAGTCTTACAGTTTAGAATGATTTATAAAAATGTATATTTTCTGCAATTTATGGTTCAGTAAATTTACCCCTTGGAAGATGAAATTTACACCAGGTTAAGAATCACTGGTCTACGCGATGTAAATGCGACAATGACATCGATGACGTGGTCTTATGATTCTGGTTGTAAGTACAGTGGTGAATGAGAGATGACTTTCGTATGGGCAGGGGCATAACGAGGTTAGATGGAGCCAGGGGCAAGAAACAAGTTTGGCGCCCCCATGTTCGAACCTAAGATCTTTCGGAAACAAATTTACTGTATTGAAGAACGTACATGTGACAATTTTGGAACTTTTCGGCGCTCCCGCAATGATTCAGGGCCCTCCTAATGATTCGGCGTCCGGTGAATTGTACCCCCTTTCCCCCTCGTTACGCCCCTGCGTGTGGGTGCAGAAAGCTGTCATTGGATCTGTATGCAAATTGCGGCACCAATGTACACAAAGTGTGCAATCTTACAAACCATGAGAAGTCCAAGAAGCATCAGTAATGAGCTCCAGTATAGGACAAAATAAGACTTATCCAAATTTCGAATAAAATTTTGAATGAAAGTTTTGTAATTTAGATGTTGCTATGTGACAAAGGAATAGCAATACTGCAAACAACATTTGGCCTTTTTCTGACTTCTTTTTAGCAATGTTTGGCTTTTTATTGCAATTTTTTTTCATCTGGCAACCCTGATGCATAGTTGCACACCTCTGCTATAAGCGCTAGAGATGGACTGATTTAGGTTTTTCAAATTCTATTCCAACAATTTCAAAATCCAATCTAAATCCGATAAACTGACAGTTTCACCTTCCAAATCCTGTTTAAATCCAAAATCCTATCAATTATGTACTGCTAAGGCAAAATAACCGCAGTACAGCGTTTGCCTCATGAGGCAAAACAGACGTTACCAAAAAAATACCAAACTCAACTTAACTCATGCTCTATCTTTGGATCACAACATTACAATAATGGGCACTTTAAAGACACTAAGGTAGGCTTAGCATCATATGCAATGAGAAGCTCAGCTATGAACTGCAAGATATCAAATCAAAAAAATTCCAGGTACAGCAGCACAGCACACCCGAGTAAGTAGCACCAAGCTAACCATATATAAAACACTTTGCTAAAACGGAATGGGACAGTTCGGCGCCACCGTTTTCGGCGATGGACGTTTCGGCGATGAAATGTGAAATGTGTTTTCCTTTTGGAATGTCACCAAAGTACAAAAGTTCGCACTGCTGTCGTGAAGCGTGTAGGCGCAAGATTCGGTCTAGCACTTGTCCCAGATCTTTCCAATTATGCTGTATTTATTGCGATTCATCATGCATACCATGGATTTGGAAGTGCCATTACTGGGTATTCGTACACCGATAGGCAACCAATGGCAAGAAAGTACGATATATTCTTAGATTAGCTGTCGAAGCGCAATCAAAATTATACCTACGTGAAATATCAAGCAATACATGCTGTCCAGGCTTAACTTTTGTATAAACTTATAAATGCCTGATACCAGCAAAAATAAACGTCACAAGCCATATTTCTTTACACATGTGGTCACGGTCGCACTAAGTTCTTCCATAATCCTGACGGACGGGAAGCTACACTGGCCACCTTTGTAGTCTAACCGAGGGTGTACGCAAGGAGGGATTTGGGGGTTAACCCCCCCACCTGAGCTTGATATTTTACAAAAACTTTATTGCCTGCGCAAAGGAGATAAAGGAAATTAGTTGTTTTCGCATATTTTTGGTGGTTAATTTGTCGACTTAATGCAAATACCACAGAATGAATTTGCATGCAAATTTCAAGGAACATTGTACAGTAAATGGACTAAAAAGTAATAATTAGGTTGCGTTGGGAATCTGCGTTATCATCTGCATCCAGAAACCATCTCACCACTTTTTGTAGACATTTCGTCCACTACGCATGTTTAAGATTGTGTTCAGCGATAGTTCATTTTATCTGAAAAAATTGCATTTATTTTGCCTGCTAAGGCTGATCAGCGCAAGCGCTGACCCCATTGGCTATATTACCAGTTTCTGTAGCATGAGAAAACTGTTCCACGAGCTCAAAAACAGCACTTGTCAACAGAGAAGCATTCAGGCATTTGATAATGTCTCAACAGGGAAAAAGGAAAACTATAAGTTTGCTGGACTTCTATAAATAACAAAAATCGGAAGATTTCTTGTGTACTATATGTGCATTCTCAATTCTTGTGTAATTTAGCAAGATTCAATCTTTCAAATCAGGGTGTGCGCCAGCCAGTCCAACTGTACTTTTTTCTATGCTCCACTGCTCGTATTCGGTAAGACATTAGCGCAGCCTCATTTTGCAGTTTTAAATTGCTCTCTGACGCATTGATGAGTGTGTTTTATTCCTCTGTTTTAACGCACAGCCTAATATTTTTGCAGTTGTGAACTGTTGTGTTGTAGCGTTGAGTGTATTTTCCTCCGATGGCCTAACTTGGAGCACTAATAGTTTATATTCAGTGCAATGACACATAAAATAAGGGGAGTGGATGTAGAAAAACATGCATATTATGTCAAACAACTTCGCAAAAACATTGGTTTGGAAACATGAATATGACGTCAAATTGTGACGTCACAAACAGGGCACAACAAACACAAATGACCACCACATGCCACTGAAATAAAACCCCCGTAAACATTTTCTGCGTACGCCACTGAGTCTAACCTTCTAAGTATTTCAAAAACACACATTTTTTTCGCATAAAACATTTGCGACCACCATCGCCGAAACGTTCCGTTGCCGAACTGTCCTAGACCGTGCTAAAACGATTATGGGTCAAGAAATGGGAAGGAATCAATGAAAGTCACACGAAATCATTACCTCTGATGACATGATACATAAGAGAGCAGGCTTGTACCTTGTTTCAATTAATAATATGTGAATGCTCCAAATTTTAACAAACACGATGCACAATTTCAACGGATGTGGGACAGAGGTGAGCAGTGAACTTGACTTGGATTGGACTGGACTGGACTATAGCAAATTTTGTTGAATTTGGATTGGATCCGGACTGTGAATCACTTCAAAATTTAGGATCCGGACCAGTTTCAGACTGAGTTAATGGAAAAGAAATGAGGCATTTTCGTAGTTGAAAAGGCTGCAGTTTTCAAATATTTTGGACTTCACTTGGACTTGAACAATGTTTTTGGACTGTGGCTGGAGTTGGACTGAGTTTTTAAAAATCAGGACTGGATCTGGATCGCAAAATATGACAGTCCGCTCATCTCTGATGTGAGACACTCCACTAAAGCAAACTTCCAGATAAATGCAGGAATCTACAGTCCCGAAACAGAATTGAAAGTTGCGAAGAGGTTCAAAACAAGATTATCAAATCCAAATCCGGTTAAGCAGAACTTATAACATCCAAATCCTTAAAGCCTCTGAAAAACATTCGTGTACTAGTAGCTTCCGGGTTTAATTGGCAATCCTGGTGTGGTAATGATGTTTACACCACCACAACTGCCTTCTGTTCATCATATTTCTTCCTGTGACGGAGGGTGCACGTGATGCTGAAGAGCAGACCTGCACAACACACGGCCCGCGGGCCGCGAGAGCTTTCTCAGTTGTAAGAAATGTTGTAAAAGCTCAACCTCGAGCAAGTAATTGTCGTTCTATAATTTCCTCCATACTGCTGTACAACGAAATCTCTACATCGAAATGAAATAGATATTTGCAGCCAGCGGCAAATATATGTTGATGATTTGGCCCTTCGAGCTTTGAGTTGTGCAGGCCTGCTGAAGAGAATAGAATGCAAAAAGAGAGTTTGGTTGACAAAACGTAGCCAAGGAAAGACTGAGCGCTAGTGGCGTGCAGAGGGGGGCCGAACGGGGCGACGGCCCCAGGCATCCAAGGCAGGGGGGCATCCAAAGAGTGAAATTACAAAAATGAAAATGCTGTAATTAGATCATTTTCCTATTAGAAGGCTACTAACACATGCTGCATGGATTTAAGTTTTAGACATTTGTTTTTTGTCAGCACTAGTTTTACGTATTCAAATGACTCAGGTGTACGGGTGTGCGGCGCACACCCAATCAAATTGATAGTGACGTGACTTTTTCTAGATCGTGCGATGCAAGGAAAAGCACAATAAGGATTGAAAGATAATTATAGATAATTATGGACGTTTAATTGATTTTGAGCCAAATTTCAAAACTGTCTTATTTCAACTTGCTTGATTTAGCTGACTTTTTAAATGCATGACTAGTTTCCTGTTTCGTTGATGTGGCAACCCTGGGTGTGCTCTAATACAGCTGCACACCTTTGCTTGCCAAATGTGCATCATTTCGAGCTTAGTCATTACTTGTCAGCTCAGTTGGATTGATCATAACGGCTCACACAAGCCGGTATCCATGGGCGTCCGCAGCGGGGGACAAAACGGGCTTTTTCTCCCACCTGGAAATTGGAATTTGGAACCAAAATTTCTAGAAATCCTGAAGTGATCATCTTAATTTCGATGAATTGATTTAATTCATGCAATGGCAGTTTGTTTGCCGGTATGACACTCACACTGCACAAGAGCCAGGTTCACAGTTATATGGTGTCGTTCGGTGACGAGCTTGTAGTTCATTCATGTCTGCTCCTTTGTCTGCAGAGGGAGGTTGTGAAAGTTGCGAGGGCATTGTTCTACTGTTGGTCTGTATTGCGTAACAATACCATGGCAACAAATCTTCAAAGGTTCACTTTATGTTACGATAGCAGTCGTTTTGTTGCAAGTGGCTCATGGCTGTTGAATGCAGACATCTTGGCAGGCGATGCAACGAGACTGAGTGCTGCTAGCTGTAAGCCACGTACTTTAATACTTTGTGAAAAGAAGCATGAGTGAGTCTGTAGCAATGCTTCCACAAGTTTGAAAAATGTATTGTTAGTGTGAGTGTAGTAACCAATGTGCCTGAATGTCAAACTACACTTATGCTTATGCAGGCTTCTTTTCAAGCAGTATAAAACTACGTGGCTTGTTAGAATACGTCAATGCAAGCTTATAGGAATTCGTCTTAATGTTTAAGGTTATTTCTGACTTCTGACTCTGAGTGAATACTGAGTGCAAACCTATTTGCTGTGTCGAGTTTCACTATTCATCTGCTCAATTTGGTAAAATCTGCGTGACGTTCTAATTCTACTAAGTTCTCCGTAGTCGTGTCAATATACATTTCTGCTTGTCCGGTTTGTGTATGATGAGCGTTCTCCGTGAAAAAAATTGGCAAGGACAAGCAAGGTTATTGATCGCTTCCGACGAGATCCCAAACGCCTACAGCTCTTGTTTCTAAGTGACGCTAACTGGTCTTGCTAGCAGATCCCAAAACCATTGCAATGCTTCTTTCAAAGCTCTTGGCAATGCTTACTGGAAAAGAAGTACCCTGCGTTGAAAATCTGCAAATGGCGTACTGTGCAAATTACGGTAATATACGTTTTTTTTATTGTTACCGTGACACGGGTCATTTTCTTTGTGGTGTAGAAAAGGCAAAGCGTTTCAGGAACGTCCATTCACACTGTATCGTCAGCAACTTGAAAATGATAAGCAAAGTGTCGACGTTGCCCCCCTGGCAAAATTTCTGCGGACGCCCATGCCCGTATCTGTTCTTTCTCCTGGGGCGCTGGAGTACTGTGGCATTTCTTCCCTGTCCTTGCAAATGGGGTACAACGTTGGTGGAGGTGCCTTTTCATAACAGTATCATAGATAATTTCATGGTTGATCAAGATCGACTTAAAACAAATTTACTGCAACTATTCGCGCACCCAGAAAGTTCAGGATGGTTTTCGATAATTTCTGTTATTATTTGCGAGGTCAACATAGTTGATTAAAAGAAACAAACATAATTGGTAACAATTTTATTGTTTTTATAAGTTTCCAATGCCCTCGACTCTTTTACTGCGCCCTGCCCTACCGCTGCTCCGACGTCACTGTCTGTCCCCCCAGTAGTTGTACATGTAACAGCCACAACGAAAAACGAAAGTTTTTTTGCGCACTGCATAGCGCACTTTGTGGGCATTTTCAATTCGTTCAGCAAGTTTCAAACTGTCAAGCTGTGAACTGCCTGTCGCATCATTGAGTGTGTTTTACTCCACTGTTTGAATGCGCAGCCTTATATTTTTGCTGTTGTGAGCTCAGTGGTGGTCTTAGCAATTCTGGGGCCCATGTGCAAATAATTTTGTGGGCCCCTGTCATCACGGAAGTTTGCCAGGTAACATGCGTTTTGGTGACGTCACCATGTTCACTGCACCGTGGTACGATCTTTTTGCAAAATTGGCAAAATAGTGTAATACTTTGGAGGTCATGACCTAAATGACCCCGACTATGCCCATGGTACCATCTCATGCACTAATGAGCCTTGCAATGATCTTTTACCAATGTAAGCTGAAGGATAGGTGAAGCAATAGCAATATCTAGGCATGTAGGCCCAGGAAACATTTACTACCTGCAAGACAAGCATAAATCTAGCATCTGCAGGCAGTTTGTTCCAAATCACTACCGAAACTCTTGTCAACCATCTAGTGGGGCAAATTGTTTCCAGAGAGTCAGGGTGGTGGGCTTCACCATCTGCGATGTGCACATTCTCAAACTTGTTAGATTGTAGGCCTATGCAGTGGCGGCTCATGGTGAAAATGGCCGGGAGGGCTGCGAAATTTCATCTCTGGTTGAACATACAGGATTGTTGCCCTGCCCCTGGCTGTTTACAATGGCGTTTCCAGTCACTCCAGCAGTCCTAGACTTATCAAAGTGGTAATTTTCAGTTGTCCTTATTGATACATAGAAAATATTCACTTCAGTTTAATGAAACCGAACCCAAACCCTGAACACGAACACAAAAGAATTAACTCAACCGGTCCCATCAAAAGTATGACGCATAACCCGTGCCACCAAAGCTGTAAAGGCGAGATTCGTACCCAGGACCACCCGCACACTAAGCTTGAAACATTCCGTTCGACTACTAAGGTGTATGACAATGCATAGCATTTTATTCAAACCGTGTCATGGCAGCAGACCTAGGCTACAGCCATTTTCTTTGAGCGGGTACTTTCATCATATTCTTTCAAATGAAGTTTAAATTTTCCAAAAGAATTCAAACAGTTTATGATTTTATACAAAATTTGTTTTTTTAACTGGATTGTTATGCTTTTCCAGTAAAAGAGTGTATCCTGAATAAATTACAGCTGCAATGTTCACCTTACCAAAAAATTAAGGGTCTACTTGAATGCAGAAACGTTTGCCAGACTTCTCATGCTTCAAAATTTTCACATTTAAATGTTTTAGATCAGTCACACCTTTTGTTGTCCAAGAATGATATCCACCAACTACTGCCGTACATCTTCAAACGCCAACCTTAGACAGCTCATCAGCTTAGCCTACTGGTGCAGATAAACGAAGGGCTGTATTTTCGCAGCCCGAGATTGGCGACTAGATTTTAATCCAATGCCGCCAATATCGCCAAAGTGCTAGTAAAAGCATTGTTAAACTTAATTATAGAATTCAATATCAAAGAAAATCAGGTGGTGAAAAACAGTCAAGATCATATATCCTCCGTTTTTTTCATTAAAAATTAATCGTCAAAATAACAAAAACGCTTTGCGATAGGCGGATATGCCACCATGTTTCTTGTAGCCAATTGTATGGTTTCTTTCCTTTAGGGCTGTGCCGAAGACAGTCCCGAAACCGCCAAATTCATCGGCAAGTGTGCTGAAAACGTCATCGCATAAGCGGCGTTGTTGGAAAAGAGCGAAACATTGGTTTTGTTGGATTGCTGGGAAACGTTGAGCCAAAATGGTGTCGGAAGTACCGAAAATGATTGTGTTGTGAAGTTTCGCAACTAAATCCAGACTTAAGGCGAGTTTGGCCGTTTTGCGGAATCTTTTGCCTTACATTTTTCAGGGAGGGCTGCAGCCCCTCTAGACGAGCCGCCCCTGGGCCTATGTACAGTCTATGAAGCTCATGTATGTATGCACTACATTCCACTACACAAATAACACAATGGCATATACAGTAAAATATAACCACCCCACTGCTGCTTAATTCAAAAAGGCAAAAAATTTATCACTTCAGCATATCCACCTCCATTTATTCGTCTAGCACAGTGATTCCCAACCAGGGAGGAATTTCATAAGTTTTGGGGAGGAATTTCCACTTTATAATTAAGTTACCTATTCATTGTACAGTAGGCTCAGTGTTGTACTTATTTTTTAAGTTGACATTGGCTCTTCCAATTAATTATATTTATATTTGTAAGTTATTTAGTGGACTATCATACTTTTTTTTGACAAATTTAGTGCCATTATTTGACAAGAATTAGTTTTGTCCCACTTTTAATCAAGTTATTGTCGTCAATAAAGACCATTGGAACAATGGTTCCAATTTCAGTTGATACTAGCCTGTGAACTCGAACAATAACTTACACCGTCACAGGTAAAAGGCAGGTTAGAAAGAATATGTTACCCGATCAAATATTCCTGCAGACTCGTGTAATAGGGGAGGAATGAAAGAAAGTTTTCCGTGATAAGGGAGGAATCTAAAATGGTTGGGAACCACTGGTCTAGCACAAAAAACAGGGAACCAACCAATACGTCTAAAAATTACTGCAGTCTCATAAATCACAAAACACTCTGCATGAATACGGTGGAGTGGTAACTTTTACCTTGCCCAAAACCTTAACACATCCCTCCTGTTTAGGGTTGCCAGATGCGTTTTGTAAAAATATCGGCCATTTTGTCAATAGTGCTAGATCTAAGCTTTGTCGTTATTCGTAAGCGGCACAGGAAAACAGAGACACAATGAGTACTGTTAAACCACAATTAATAATTTGCCCATATTTTGGCTGGCTCATTACACTTCGGTGTCACTTAAAAGCACTAATGTTTCTGTATGCTTGCGAGGAATTAGTCGACTGCCATCTGCTTCCGTCTTTTTGCGATGATTCAAATTGCACATATCTCTATTCAAGTATGTACTTTCCACGATGGGTGTAAGCAAGGAATCGATCAGCAAATTTTTAATAGGAAATCGATTTCACGTAAAATTACGCATCCTCAGTCCTGAAAATTGCAAG
>Ga0210059_1015444_pt1 | contig 11151 bp, 6 predicted proteins | sample Ectturendosymbi2_FD_188042 | JGI IMG/M metagenome (GOLD analysis project Ga0210059, IMG submission 188042) | Ecteinascidia turbinata endosymbiont from Florida, USA - Sample 2 (SPAdes) (version 2) | ecosystem: Host-associated > Tunicates > Ascidians > Unclassified | place: Key West, Florida... | reverse complement strand
TTGTTTTCGAATTTCTTTGATTGAAATTACTGTATTTTCAGCCTTTCAGTAGCTGTACATCAGTCTTCCAGTAACTGCACAATCTAGCAGTTGTTCGGTAGTTTTATACTTTAGTTTCCAGCTTGTCCTTCAAGTTCGGTTGTTGTGACTTAAGTTCTTTTACATGTAGACAACAATGTAATTGTTCTGCTACAGCTCTGTTAAGATTTTAGTCTCTGATTCTTTGCAACACAACTCCTTGTTTTCTGTCATCAACAGAGTAGGAAAAAAATCAAAAGGGTTTGAAATGTAACTTAAGGTGCATAGGCCATTTTCTCATTAAACATTTAAAGTTAATCATTTATTTTCCTTCTGTAGTGACCATGGGTGGCGGAAACCTTTTTCAAAGTGGGGGCACAAGTGCACGTCAAAAAACCATAGAAAAAGTTTGTGGTTTGAATTGGCAACTGTGACGTCACAATCATTGGAATATGACGTCATTACCTAAACACCATATTGATGTCTAAATTACACTATTTTAGACAAATTACACCACTATGAAAACGTATCGGTGAACTACCTGAAATTCAAATAGGCTCTTACAGTGGCGACCCAGGTCAAAAGCATCACTCGGGCTCATCATACGATAAATCAGCCTTCATCCTGACTGAATAAAACCGTTCGACGCTTGTGCCACTGAAATTTCCATTTGCTTTCATTCTGGCTGGCATAATTGTTGCTCTGAGACAGTGGCGTAGCCAGCCCAAAAATTTTGGGGGGTCCAAAAAATTGGGGGGACGAAATGTTTGATTATAGGCGAATAACACCATTTTGTTTGGAAAAACGCCACTCAAAGGGCAAAATGACTATATTTTCTAAAAATTTTGGGGGGCATGGCCCCTTTGGTCCCCCTGGCTACGCCTATGCTTTGAGACGTTAGTTACAAAATGATAAATGAGAAGTTCTCATGATAACTTATCCATTGCTAAGTAACGTACGTCGCAGACCAATGATAACGCCAGTCAGTCCTCTGCTTACTTAGGCTCATTCATATTAGCCCGAGTTGCTGGACAATTTACCGTTCGTTTGAAATTCATCCCGAAATGGGAACTGTTTCTTGGATTGAACTTCAAATCCAATGTTCTGTACAAATCCATTGCTTTAAAAAACATTCACTCCGATATGAATTATGTTTTAAAAATACTTAATTGCATAGGGCAGCTTGGGCTCTGCTGGATAGCCCGAGTAAAGCGCGAGCGAACGAAGTCGAGTGAACACCTACTACGAACGATATTGTTTTATTCAGGTCATCTGCAACATGGACGCGAAAGGCCAGACGTGGAATGCACATATATGAATAGTGACAAGGTCCAAAGAAAAGAGCCCGAGTTAACAACTTAGTGAAGTGGGACCGTCGGTGGTGGCACAAATATACCAAGCAAGCTCGCGTTCTCCGATATAAATCGTAATCGAAGACTCGGGCTTAGCCCGAGGAACCCGTGTGCCGGAGTCGCCACTGGGCTGTTGAAAAAAACAGGAACACAGCTTAAAAAACAGGAAAAATGACACAGCATTGATACCTGGCTTGAACACATTCAAAATCACAACTTTTCCACATCTTGAACACAGAAGTAACATGACTGAATACTCATTCTACATTACAACTGCATTAGATACTGGAATGCAAAGACAAGACAAAGCATATGAAGCAACTAGCGAGTTGTCTGCTGTAAGGATGCCAATTGTGTTGCTAATGCAGAAATAAATATAGCTGTTTAGTGTTGTCGATGCAAAAACAAAAACACAGTTGAAAGTGATCTGTCAAATATTTTATTTTGTGTTTGAGATTCAGCAAAATTACACTGTTGACAATGGTGTTAAAACGCTTCAAATTACACCAACTTTAATGGTGTAGCACGAACTTTTTCCTACACATAAGCATGGCTGTCGGAAGAGGGGCAGGAATTTGAAAATTTCAGCGAAAAAGGCTGCTTTCTTAGTTTCGAGTGGTAAAACCAAATTTCACCACTTTTGGCCCCTCTTAGAAAAACTTTTGGAAAAATCCATTAGTGCCCCCCTGAAAAAAATCATTCCGACGCCCATTGCACACAAGCATGTAAAATTACACCATTTTTGTAAAAAATTGTGTTGTATTACACCACCTGGCAACACTGTTCAACAACGCTAATGCGGTAGGCAAGCCACAGCAGGGTGACAGACTGGGCACGGTGTATTCTGCCAAACATAACGAAATCATTCACTGCCAAATTACAAATTCACTGCCAAATTACAAATAAGATATTACAAATAATACTGACAAAATACTGCCAAAATTCTGCAACATTTTTCATTAAACGAGTTACTTTAACAATGGACCCAATACTAATTGTGTTACTTAAACTTATTTAGGCAAAATTTGAAATTCAAAAGTGGGGGGCCTAGGCCCATGCGGCCCCCATAGTTCCGCCACCTATGGTGGTGACAGCTGATGCAATAAATTTTGAGTTGGTTCCACTTTATAGCTCAGGTCTGAAAACACGTAGATCGTTTTAGAGATCTAAATGGTGGCAGAAAGTGGTTTTGTCCTACAAAGCCACTTGTGAAAAAAATTTCGTATCGTTTCACTATTCGATCTTTAGCTAGCAGGTAGATAAATGAAATATTTTTATAAATCAATACGCACTCAAAATAAACTGAAGCAGTTTGAGCAAAATCATTACTTAAGGTTTGGGATTTTAGATTACTCCTGCCATAACAATTTTTCTGTCGTGATTTATTTTTCTGCCCCAAGTACGCTCGTTCATAAAAATGGTTGGACGTTCATCACATGCGTTCATAAGACTCGTGTGCTACAACGAACTTATTGTTTAACAAAAATGCCATTCTGCAAAGAAATTAAAGCAAAGTAAACTACTTAATAATATTCCAATTAGCCGAAACGAATTTATGCAAAGGAAAAAGACATATCATCTTAATGTACGATAAACATACATTAATCCATTGAGAGAATGTGCTCTGCGCATCTGAATCAAATCAATTGACACTAAAAAAAGGAACTTTCATTGCGCTCACTTTTGTACTTGGAGTCTCACGAGTAGTCAGTGCACGCCTTTTCCGCATGCCATACGCGGGGGCCATGCGGCTACATTGGTAGTGAATGCTGTATTGGTGTTAACTCAGTAACAGCACCTCGGCTGAATCTTTTCTTTGTACCTATCCATTAACGCCCTGTATGAGATTAAATAGCCCGCAAGACCGTTTAACGCAGGGGTGGGGAACCTGCGGCCCACGTGAACATTTGATTTGGCTTGCATCAGAATTTTCGTTACCCATTTTAGAGTACAACATCGCGTCAAAACGAAGCTCCGCGATAAGCAGGTAATTAGATAGTAGCCTGCGTTAAGAGAAGTAACTCTTCCTCATAGTTAGACAAAGGTAAAATTTTATGATAAAATTAAATGATTTTGCGTCCCTCCCGCGTTAATGCACAAATCATGCGGCCCGTGATAGTAAATAGGATTCCCACCCCTGGTTTAACGTCTTCGGAGCTCGGCATGGCCCGACCAGAAATCGAATCCGATCCACCATTTTTAAGAGGCGTACTCAGCCCACTGCAAGCAGGTTAAAGCCACTTACAGGAAACGAAATGAAATATAATATTGCTTTCCATAACAAATGAACAGCATTTTGTCGAAAATGGGTTCTTCGCGTTTTGATTTCAAAGTACAATTGAGAGATCCAGCAGTGTGAAAACTAAGGTTTTTCTTGGCAACGATGCAGCTTCTATGCATTTCTGAAGCAGAAGAAAAAAGTGCAGACGTACCTTGTCGATTTTGCAAAGCATTTTTACTTGATCGTGAAATGCACTTACATTCAAGCTTGGCTAAACCATGTGTAGTGCCCAGTCACTGGGCTCCAGTTAAGAGCTAAGTGGGTAAGTATTGTAGCTAACGCATGTAGCCCATTAGGAACAACTTAAATAAAAGGTCAAATTATGAAAAACAATCAATTTGGCCATACTTATCCGAAATGTTCCAGGAGGTTGTGGTTCATAAAAACATGAATGAACGCCTACGTTCTGCGAGATCTGCGGCAGATTTAGCACGAGAATGATTGCGATTTGCTGGTGCTTATTGTTAATATCGACTTCACCTAGTTAATTCTTAGGAGATTCATAACGAGTCATGCGTTGCAAACGCATGGCATAGTGATTTTGCGTGGCATGCTGCCACTAAATGTCAGGACGCTGATCAGTGTGGGCGGATCACAGTAAACAACATGTAATATCTAGGTAGTGAAATGCATGTCACCCACAAAATAGTTGTGGCTAAATAATGCTAAAAAAGTTTGTAAGATTTCAAAACCAATTTGCTTTGATAGTTCCTTGCATTTCCCCGTTTTCTCTGCATCAGCACGTATTTGCTGTTCCACTGAAAGTACAGTAGGGCTAGCCAGACAGTTGAGAAATTGAGCAAATGCTCACCGCCCACCCAGTCTGATTTGATTCAAGCACAGAGCATTAATCCGACCTAGCGAGAAAACGCGATGCGCTGAATAAGCGTCCGGATGTGACGTCTTGCAGACTACGTTTCGTTCGTCAGAAACAACAGCGATTGAGAACGTAAATGGCCAGCAGTAGCATCAAGCGTGCTGTTATGGTAAGAAGAATGGTGTTAGCCTGAGCACCGATGATTTTTCTGGCCACATGCGAGACGGCAGAATAGGGCTCAACGCTTCGTTTCTGCAAGCTCGATTGAGTGAAACTTGTCAACTGTTCTCGCAGCTTATCTTTTCACTGTTAAATCATTTGAAAAGACCCCCACGTTTCAGGTCTCACTTACAGGTTAAAGTTCAACTTTCAGCTGCAGCCTACTACTAGGGAGCAGGGAACCGTGATACAAGGAAGGCTATCCGGTGCTTTACTAGCAAGATTTGTTCTGAATTTCGAGACAAGATGCATGAGCTGAAAGCAATTTATGAACTTGTTTCTAGCAAACCTGCTGGTTCGCGTTGCTCATTTATCTTAATTAATAAATATTGTAGATGTCAAAACTTAATAAAAGTGCAAAATGAACAGCTACAGTACTTAGCATCAATTCAGCCAGAATCTGTTGCTTTTCGTCTGTGAAAGTAATCAGTCTCGGTCTCGTTGATAACTATGACAATCGTCTTGAGCTGGAAATGTTATGGAAATAGCATTTTTTTGAGAAAATGTGACTATCATAAAAATTGTGCGTCTAAGGGCAACCCCTGCTGAAAGGCTGTTGAAGCAAAAACTCTAAAATTTGTTAAAGTGGAAAAACGACGATGCACAGACTATATTTTGGCCGAGTATAGATTAAAATTGCAAATAGATATCACGTTTTTGTTTCTTCTTGGTCTTTAAGTTCAGATCGGTGGCAATTATTAACATAAGTATGTATAGAATAGACTCGTAGGTTTAGGCTTGCAAATTTTCAATACGCTTGTTACTTCAATTCAAGAAAATGGCTGAAAAAATTCATATGCCCAGCAGAGGTGGCCACGGATCCGGAGTGCTGGAGTCGACTCCGGCAGGATTCTGCGTTTTTCTTTCGGATCTGGACCCCAGAGTCAAAAATTTTTGAAAAACCGGCCCGATCCTGAGACACTTCAATATCGGCAGTAGCAGGAGTCTGCATGGTCATTTGTGAAGTGAAACCATTGGTAATTTTCGGTTGCCGCGATTGTACCCGGAGTCTGAATAGGTGTCCGATTCTCAAATTTGAAAAATTTCCGGACCCGAATCCGGATTCAAAAATTTTGAAACAGGAGCGGAGTCGGAGCCTGAAAAAGTGACTCCGGCCACCTCCAGCGCCCAGTGGTAAGCTGAAAACCTGCATCCATCAGGTGGCAGTATTTCTGAAAGATCACGAGCAACAAATTTCTGGCGTGCAAAATTTTTCAATAATTTTCACACATATGCGCGCAATGTATGGTGCTTACTTTGTGTGTAGCAGTGCTTTTCAACCTTTTTGATATCTACTCGTGATCCCTCAAAAATGGTTCACGGCCTCTCTGAGGACGCGAACCCCAAGTTGAAAACCAGTGTTGTGAAGGTGATCAAAATTAGAACAAAGCAAGATTGCTTTTGAAAAGCAAAGTGCTGCAAAAATCTTCACTAATAACGCTGTTTATTTTGGTTGCTTTGAAATAAAACTACCTCCACTAAAATGTTTGAACAAAAATATATATTTTTAGTGTTCGTTCCAGATGTGCAACTGCTTGCAAAGGTTAAGTCTCAGATGGCAATTCATTATCAGGCCAATGCACACGCTTATTGAAACATATACGTTTTGTTTGCAGTGCTTTGGAAGTCAGCAGTAATTTCATATCTTGTACTAGATTCTCCCATGTTTTAAAAATACATTGACAACTTAACAGGGGCAATTTACTAATCTATAAGCATGCGTGTTCGAAAATGAAAAGAGAAGATAGTTTAACAGTTTTTTCTTCGGCATTACACTTAAAATGCGCGGCCAGACAAGAAGTATTCATCAGCTGAAATGTTTTTTACTAATTCTGGTGACCTTAAGTGTACTCTTTCCTGAGAAACTTTGTGTGCGATACAATAATATCCCAGGTCAATATAAATTTTTCTAAGATTGTGAAGTTGAAGAGAATGAATGGTGAATAACATTGCATGTTCCTTTTTCATTGAGATGGCCTCTTTAAATTCTTTTGCTAAAGGTGCCGCAGGCAAACTAATTTAAGTCATTTCTGCAATATGACCGACTTATGAACCAGGGGCAAAGTTGAAACGAATCTTTTTAAATACTTTGCTTTCCCCTCCACACGCACGTTTTTAAGCTTTTAATGCAACAAAGGTAACATAGGAATCGGGCCATATCAAATATTGCAGTGCGCCAAAACAAATTTTCTTGGTTTTTATTAAAACACTTAAAACAGTTCTTTCGCTGCGCACTTTCAAACTTAATTTGATTTTTTGTCATGCGTACAGAGCCGGATTAAAGGGTAGGGGGGCCCGGGGCAATTTTTACTGGAGGGCCCCTATGACGTAATTCATGATGTAATTGTTTGTAAAATTTATGTTTTCGCTGATTCGCAAGGTTACCGTTTGTTTTTCCGGTAGTCGAGATTGTGCTTACTCAAATGCACATACATTTACCTGCGAGAAGTAAATACTAGAGTGTATTTTTACTAAGAAAAAATATTTTACAGGCTAGACGCAGTGGTTCCCAAACTTTTTCTGATCGCGTACCATTTGTGGGTCCTGTACTGTAAACACGTACCACCTTGTTCCAGGAAAAGTCAATTTGCCAAATATAATTCGATCTAAAGGTCAGAAAACCAGAATTGACACAAATACAACATGAAGAAAATGGCCGTGAGAAAGTATTATGGACATTGTTAGAAACCAACAAGGGAAGTAGGCTACACAAAAATTCAGGAATTTATCAACAGAATCCGACAGGTAAAAATTATAGCTACGCCTATGAATATATTTTTTGTGAAGAAAAACAGAATGTATTGTAGGTCTATTCGTGCACCACCTTGAAAGGCCTTCGCGTAGCGCTACTGGTATGTGTACCACAGTTTGGTAACCACTGGGCTAGAGAGTTGATTCGGCAAGAAACAAAATTCACCCGAACAATGAGCAGAAGCTAGAGATTGCAAACAAAAACATCGGAAAAGGAACATGTCGATATGGCCAGTCAGGCTGAGTGTGAAAGTTGTTTCCAAGCTAATGTCTTGATCTTCATTTTCAGGTGCTGTGCTCTGGTTAACGCCACTGCTTTAATGTTGCTGCTTGAAAGTTTTGCTAGAAAAAGTGATTCAGTCGCGGCGTTTTAGCTAACACTGCCAGATCCTTGCGCTTTTTCTCCGTAGAAACTTTGCTATTTTTAGCTCCTAATGGCATTACAGATTTCGGCATCGCTTAAGCTAAACACTGCAATCTCGTTTGCTACTCTTTCGTTCTACAAATCGACTGATGAAAACCTTTTCTGACGGACCACGCAACAACATATGGTGTAAATGGCTTGACAGCTTCATATGTTTATGATGTAACACAACAACATTAACTATAGCAAGAAAAGTGCCTTTCCACCACACGTTACCCTTTATGACGAAACAAAGATGCACTTCGCCTGCGGCTACCTCGAGACTGCACCAGAAGTTCGGGATTATTGATATCACTACCAGTGTTGTCACTTCTGATATATTAACATGATATCAGATGTGATGTTCTCAGATAAATTTCTGATGTCTGATGCTTTGTCGACAATCCTTACGCTGACTGGGCTGTTGTTTTCCACATTTCCTCTCGTTTTAGGACGAAAATAAGTTAGATTCATGATTTTTAAGTTTCAATTATTTCTCGCCCTAATGTGTGTTTGGTTATCGTTTCAAACTAAAGAAGCTCTCTTCGCTGCGTTGAGACCAACATTTTATGTAAATTTCAAGCCGCGTCTCCATTTAATGGTGATATTTCGCTCTGTTTCGGCTTCAACCAGGGTAATCGCGCTTTTTTAGGTTTGTTAATGGAAGCATTTAGCTCAGGGGTCACCAACCGTTTTGAAGCTGCGAGCTACCTCTTGTAGCAGACACATAAATATGGTCTGTACATATTAAATGTTGATCAGATTAAAGAAACAAAGTCCAAGTTTCAAGCAACAAGAAACAAGCACGAACTGCATGCTGAACATTAACAGAGCTTCATTCTGCTCTCAACACTGGAGGCGCTGCTGAACGTTGTCATGTGATATTTTTTAATGATGCAATGTTTTATGAGAAACCAATAAATGATTAATTAGGGACTTTCCAGAAGATCTGGATATAAAAAGGCCGATTTTGGCAATCCAGATCCGTTCACGTTTCTATTCTGAACTGAGAACTCCTTCCCTGGTCTACACCATCTAGAATGGTTTAGCCTTCGAAGTAAAATTGAGGCTCTGCCTCATGGTACGCTGAAGCTCGGAAGGTTTACCATGAGTGTTGTCAAACTCTCATACACGAACTGACGTGTTGACTTGTTGATGGCTTGAGTCCTCAGACTAAAAGCAATGTCAATGACTTGGTTTTTGGTCAACACTAGTGGCATTGTCCGGGTGAATTTATGACACTCAGAACCACAAATTTGGCTTGTCCGAACAGATCTCTGCCACACTATTTGGCTTTGTCAAAAGGCTATCCTTATTGCCTTGTACGACAAAATTGGCTCTTGTCCGAGGTAATCTCTGTTACCCCCTATAGGACCTTGTTAAAGGGACCTTTGTCATCCTGTGTAACAACTCTAGAGCCATTTAAAATATTGTTTAACTCACACTAGGGATTCATTTCAAATCTGGCCCACAAACCTTTAAGTTTCCTTGCCATTCGACCAGTATCGGATAGCAGGTTGACGTGAGAAATTGACATGATAACAATACAAAAAATACGTGACAAAACTTGCGGAAACCCAGCCCATGAACCTTCTTTAGGTTTTGAGAAAACTTGTCACGACTAACCGCGTACAAAGTAAGCGCGCTGAACAGGGTATTTCCTTTTTGTATATTATCGTCTGAATGCAAAGGTTCAGAGTTAGAAATAGGAAAATCATAAACTTGAAGTCTGTAAGTTTGGCAGACCATTGAATTGACTGTGTCTGTGTCTCTGATTCGAGAGCGTGTTCGAGTTGATTTCTACACAAAAATCAATTGGTAAGTTTCATTCTTTCAAGTGTATATTTTGTGAAATAAAAGCAATACAATATAAACCTCACGTGTCTACTTTTATGAAATAATTTAGCCAGGCAACCAGAACTCCAGGGAGATCAAGCGAACATCTGTTTCGTGAATATCGTCCTTATTACATCTGAGAACGAATCCATGTAGAGAATATACGGATGTAATTAAATGCGACTATCTAGGTTTCTCTTGACCCAGAAGTTTGTTACACTCTTGTGCACCGATGAATGCGAAGGGCTACTGGTTTCATTTTACCTTCAATTATTTTTGTATTGATATTCGTAAATGTGAAGATATTGATCATGCTAATGTTATTTTTAGAACAGGCCCGCGGGCGACCTACACGGTCCTTGCGGGCGACCTGGTGCCCGCGGACACCGCGTTGGTGACCCTTGATTTAGCTTATATGAAATTGTAGCGTAAAAATTTGATGTTATCTGCTGTTGAAAAAGGCAGCATTATGATGTTAACGAGACTAAACCCAGTGGTAACATTGATTGATACTAAACAGCAGTCAGCAACCACTAGCTTTAGCAGGCAAATAGTAACGTTTTCGTGACATTTGTGCAATAGGCGTGATGCACGAGTAGAGAGTCATGCCCCTGCCAAAAAACGATTATTAGGAAAACGTTACCAGCGAAATCAAATGTATTTGCATTGAACAAAACTGAAAAACTTATAGACAGGGCTACCTTACTGTCCTCATTTTGCAGTATCCTATTACGTCTTAGAAAATATATCTGTCCTTATTTCTAAGAGGTGTCCTTATTTGTAACTTGCGTCCTTATTTTTTCTTATTTTCTGTAGCATAACAATTTTAAATAAGCAATATCTGATAGTCATACAGACCATTTCTGTCTCATCGTAAACATTTTGTAATCAACGTTTTTTTGATGTCATGAAAGTAGTATAATCTTGCAACACAGAGACACAACGCACTATCAGGTAGGCTATAGCACTGTATGTTGTCTACTCTGGTTAGGATTCTTAGGAAAGCTGGTTTTGTAGCGAAGGCTTAGCATTTAATTGATTCAAGAAATAAGCAAGCGAAAAAAACATTTTCCATGACGATTCCAAGAAGGAAGTCGAGAATAAGACATTGCTAAAGCAAATGGTTCCTGAAGATAAATAGGCAAAGATATGATCTGACGTTGGTCGTGCAAACAGAAACAATTGTTGTTTTTTTAGGTAATATAATCAAATTTTCCTCAGCCGTCCTTATTTTTGGTTCTAGATCGATAGTAACCCTACTTATAGGCCATTCAGTAGCGATTACTAAAAATGGAAGACAGTCAAACTTGTAGAGAAATCAGTTGGTGTTGGGGGGCCGCTGATACTTAACGCAACATAGGACTATAATATAGAGTTGTATTCTTGTATAACTTCTGAATCACAAATATATTTCAAACGAGTATTTTATGTGAAATAAATAAATTTTATCACGGGGGCCCCCTGGCAGCGGGGG
>Ga0210059_1015443_pt1 | contig 11152 bp, 5 predicted proteins | sample Ectturendosymbi2_FD_188042 | JGI IMG/M metagenome (GOLD analysis project Ga0210059, IMG submission 188042) | Ecteinascidia turbinata endosymbiont from Florida, USA - Sample 2 (SPAdes) (version 2) | ecosystem: Host-associated > Tunicates > Ascidians > Unclassified | place: Key West, Florida... | reverse complement strand
CTGTGTGCAACTTTGATCTGATTTTAGCTATTAACAGCATTCTAACTAGTATTGCTGCCCACTACTTGCCTTTGTTTCAATGCATAGCTATTGCTTTCTGTAAGTTTTGTTCTCCCCTTGTGCAGTGAGTGTTAACTCACTCATTTATTTGCTGTCTTGACTAGAGCATAGCCTATGATGAAGCTACAGCATTGTGATATGTAACACTTTCCTTGAACTTTTGAGGTTTGCTAATTAAAGTTTCTACCTCAAGGAAAATCTAAACATATGTCTGAAGTTCATCCCTTTAAGCCACTAAAATGGCTTTCAAGGTATTTAACCTGATGACCAATTGTGTCAGATAATCAATCAAGACCTCAAACGAAGCTGCCTAGTTTATTTGCAAAAAACAAATGGGCATTATTGGCACATGAAATGTTTTCACATGCTTCTAAAATGTCATCGGGACTACCTTGTGATATCACAATGCCAATCCGCCAACTTTGCAGGTAGTTTAGGTCTTAACACTTTGACGTCTGCTGGAATCAAGGATTTTTGCGCCAAAACAACCAGATCGCACGTAGCTTTGCGTGCGTGTAGCTCTCGTGCCGAAAGCGGTAGAGCTGTTCAAAGGCTCAAAAGATGCGGTAAGTCTGCTAGTCGGCACTTGAAAAAATTTTTTTGGTTGGGAGTTGCGGATTTTTTGTGAGTGACGTCATAAGTGGAAGGCTCTTCAAAGGCCACCTTGACCCACTTTACCTGGCCTTGGGCACCAACCGTTAGATGGTAGTATTTTGCTGAATTTTTATTGGAAACTAGGCTACAATCTGAGTCTTTTGATACTTTGGATGACCTGCTAGGGTTTCGGGTTCAAAAGTTACGATCAAAAGTAATAAAAATATTTGACTAATTGCTAATCAGATAATTAATTCATTTATTTATTTTAGATCATAACTTTTGAACCAGAAATGCTAGAAAGTCGATCAAAGGCTTAAAAGACTTGGACTCGAGCCTAGTTTCCAATGAAAACTTCAGCGAAATACTTTGGCCTAGCGGTTGGGCCCTAGGCCAGGCAACATGAGCCAAAATGACCCAAAAACTACTTCACTTATGACGTCACTCACAAAAAATCTGCAATCCCCAATTTTTTTCGAGTTCAGACTAGAAGACTGGCCAATCCGTTTGAGCCCTTGAATAGCTCTCTAGTGCAATTGGTGGAGGAGCTATGGCATTGGTAAGGCAACCAAAAACTGCTGGTTTCGGGCTGAAATCCAGGTACAATATATTCGTAGGCCGGCCCTCAAAGTGTTACTTAATCATAATAAATTATATCCCTACATTAAACTTCTTTGAAATCATCTTTAGTTAGTATTCCCTAAAACTCATGGCATTCAACGTACTTTGGCCAAAAAACGCCATGGCAATGCCAGTGTTAAATCTAATCATATCTGTGTGCAAGCAGCCATTTTTTGATGAAGATTTTAAACTCTTTTCTCACTGCAGATTTTAGAAACAACATGTACCTGTGGCATGTTTATATTTTATTGTGCAATTCGCTGCCATCTTTGTTTGTTGCTGCCATTCTGAGTGCGAGTGTGTGTTTAATAATCAGTTGGATATGGAAATGGTTTTGTGGCAAAGTAAAGGTCAACTGTTGGTTCTGTAGCAATGACTTTGTTGTGAGGTACCGACTCAGAAACTGTTGGTTTTGTCCAAGTTGTCAGCAATATAATGGGTTCACACAAGATGGTGATTACAACTGCACTGTACCCAACATGTACGATGAGCATCTGAACAAAAACCCGGTGGCTTTCAGGACATCAAACGACTCAGTTTTTACTCAGCCTGCAATCCTGTGCGTTAGGTGTTCTCAGAATCAACTTTTAATGGTTAAACAACTGTCACAGTTTGAACCAATAAAGAAAGAGAATTTTGATGAAGAGGTCAAGCTTTACAAAGCAAAGTTAGAGAAGCTTTATAGGCTTTGTATGTACTGTAGAAAAGCTGCAGATCGTCATATAAAAATGCAAGATACAATTCTGCGAGGAAGCATGATTTCAGAAAAACAGAGGCTGAACCTGAAAGTAAATTCATGTGGAAATACTCAATTGACAAAAGAATGCGAAAGCAATGTGCAGACTGTAGGGCATCATAACCATTGCGTGTGCATTGTGCTGTGGTTTTTCATTTGTTTATTATCTGTAGTAAATGTTTGCTTTAGCATTGTTTCAAGTTTGTCAAGTGCCTGCATTTCCACATTATGGTTGGCACCAATCAAGGTTGTATTTGAACAAAAAGATTTTATGGGTTCTGTTGTTGTATCAGGATTATCCTGCTGCATTGCCAGTGTTTCAAATCACCAGAAGTGTTCAAAACTTTTCATGATTTCTACAAGTCTGTGGTTGTTACAATCTGTTGCTATGGTCATATACCCAATAGATGAGTTGTTTCCTAGCTGTGTGAAAGCAACATCAAGCAGCAATACTACAACAATTGAAATTGGGCACAATTCTGAACTAAAACAAATTGTTCTTGGGTCAGTATACCATATTTATGGAAAGTATATTTTTACAGGATGCTGTTTCTCCATACTTTTTACCAGTTTTTTCAGCCTGGTTAGTTGTATCAAATCTGCAAATGTACTACCTTTCTATAGCAAGAAGACTAGCCATCAAATACAAGATCATAAAAATGGAGAAAACCATCTTCAAAATAATTGGTTATCAAAATGTGATTCAGAAGAATATTCAAATAGCAGGATACCAAGTGGTGAGGAATGTAAAGATTTTGTGTCAGAAAAACAAGAGCTGTTTACAAACAATGCCAAGTTTGCAAATGCTAGTGAAATAAATGGAAGTTTCAATGCGCTTAACTTGCAAGACAGCATAAAGCAGTTGGGCTGCAATTATAAACAAAAATCTAATGGAGATAATGCTTCATATGCTAATGTTTTACCATCTACTTTGCACACCCCACCTCCATCAAGATCATCAAGCTCATTGTCATTATCATCTCATCCGTCAGCTCCTGGATGTGGCAATGCTTTCAGTGCATCACCGTTCACATCTTCATCTGATTTTTTACACCCCAATAATATTCTTCCCTTTACTCGGTATGGTGCAAAAACTGTTGTAGAGACAAATAACAAAATCTGGAGCAATTGTAGCAGATCTGTGGTTTCATATCCTGTTATGAGTAGGCAAAAATCTTTTAAGCTGGGTAGTTCTAAGTTGCAATCTAAACCTTTAATAAGCCCTGCAAAACTGTTTTGGCAAAGCTCATTGCAAAAAAAAAGCAACTATCGTGATACCGATGTCAAATCACCTCATGCACTTAATGTTCTCCCAGGTGAATCCACTCCCTGTAACTGGGATCAGAAGTCCGACGTTGATGTATCATTCTTTGACAGCATTAGTCAAACTGGTGAAAGAAACAAATTTGACTTAAGTGATGATGAAAATGATTCTCTTTGCCAACCGCTGCAACAATCAGGATGTGGTGATAATATACGGGGAAATTCTTCACCAAAGTCAGTGGTTTCCAACATATCTAATATTACACTAGAGAGCTTGGAAAAAGTAGAAAAGAGCAGACTATGTCGGTGGATTCTTATCTTGTGTTTAGTGGTGAACTTCATTCTTGTAATTTTGCTTGTAATGGAAGTGAAGGAAATGCGTGATTTGCAGCACTGGAAATCTAAGGCAACTCTTTAAGTTTGGTTGTTATGTCACTATCTGTTCAATTCTGCTTTCTAATGGTGAGGTTGCAGAAAAGGTGATGAGTGACTGGAATGAGCACTGCTATAGTAAAAAGTTAAAAAACATTCTGAAATGTTTCACTATTTCTGCCTTTCAAAATATTTTACACATTTTCTGGTTTTGCAAATGCTTCCTGTAGACTTGCTGCCTTAAGTCATAGCTGCATAGCAATTGCAATTTGTAATGTGTTGATGAAGTAATTTTACACTGCTTTTTCTATCTATGTGCAAACATTTTTTTGATGCAAACTTATTTTTATGACTGACTCGCATATATTCATGTGTTGTTAGAGTACTTCCAGTTTTGCATTCACTTGCATTTCGCACTGTCATGCTTCAATACATGTTCATTGACAAAATCAGTACAACACATAGGATTTCTATTTGAGCTTGCGGGGTGTGCTTTTAGTTGCATGTTTTTTTTCAGTTTTGTGCCATTTTCATACAAGATAGCATAATTTGGGTTAGTTGATAAGGTTACATGCCAAAAGATTTATGTTGTAATGTGAGTGTTTGCCATAAAATGAGCCTAATATCAGGATGCAATGAAGTTTCTTCTGAAAAAGAGTTCTATGAAAAAGCTTTGGATTACTGGAAAACTATCCCATCTACTGTGAATGGAATGCTTGGAGGTTATGGCCATATTGCAAATATAGACATACGAGGTTCTCAACTATTTTTAAAGCATTTCATGAAGGTAAGTTCTGTGAATGTGTTGATGTGAGAAGCTGGCATTTTTAAATAATATTTGCTAAAGTTGTTACGTTTAATAGTTAACACAGAATTGGGATCGAAGTTTAGGTGCACCTTGTTCATAAAAATGGGAGTGACAGAAAATAATTAGTATCTTGGTCAGATACCTGTAGCCCACTGGTTGTCAATCTGGGGGTCGTGAACCATTTTTGGAAGGGTTGCGAGCAGATATTTCATGTACACAGCTGCATTACATTTGCTTTGAGTTTTAAAGGGGGGCTATAATGGGTCGCAGTACAAAAAAGGTTGAAAACCACTGCTGTAGCCCAAAGTAAGCGGGCTCTTCTGAAGATGCTTTACTTGCTCCAGTTTGATGATCAACATTTTAAGAACACAACTTGAGTAAAAAGATACTGTAACTCAAGATATTTTAGACTGTGCTAAAGCAAAACTTTGAGCAAATTGTGTTCTTTTGAGAATGACAGAAAACCAAATTAAGACAAAACACCTTTAACGAGCAATTTTAGAACAGAAGGAATATTGGGAACATAGCAACATTAGTCTTATTTCTTGGTGTTTTTCATGTAAACATCTGCTGACATACATGAACACTTGGGACTGGAATCTTTCTCATCAGCATGACTGTTGCTGTAAAACAGGGGTGCACAACCCTTGTGCTATTGCCTGCTGCATTACATTTTTTTTAATGAATTATGGCCATCAATGAGTTCAAGATATTTTTATTTTTTTACATTACTTCTGTTCTGCTTCCACACACTGATCCAAGTTCGCTGCCACATGTCTGTTTGGCCATCTCTCCACTAGGTATCCTCATACACAGCGGACAAAGAGTTTATATTGTAATACATGCTTGGCTGCCATAACATGGGACATATTTTAAATTACATGTGCACGGCCACATACGTATTTGTCAAAGGTCGTAGCTGCAGGTTGTGCATCACTGCTATGAAGGTTTGATCTTCAGTTGACCCAAGTTCTAGATTAAAGTTTGTATATTGCTAATATAAAGCAGCATGAGGTAGTTATCCTAAATGGATAAGATGTAGCAGGTTTGCAGATCCCCTTGAGCCCAGTGGCAACTGTGCTTCCATCTGTAGGTGCATGTAAAGCACGACTTTGATGTTATATACCAGGGGTGGCCAAACTGCGGCTCGCGAGCAGCATGTGGCTCTTCATACCTTTGCATGCAGCTCTTTGATCTTTCCAAAAAATTATATGTTTGTTCTTTGTTTCTTATTTCTATTGCAAAGTGTAGAAATATTGTAAAATGGTGCTGTGGTACCTGTAGCTAGCGTGTCATACAGCTGCGGTTCTCAAACTGTGTGTCACAATGCCCTGGTGCGTCGTTTTAATTTTCCAAGGGCGTTGCACAAAAGTAAACTCAGTGCAGTTTTATTCATTGAGATAATAACAAGTGCAGTATCATAACTTCACCAAGGAACAGTTATTATTCAATTACAGTCACGCTGACAGTGGATAGCCTGGATAGCCTATCTACTATCTCATGACTATGTAACTGCAGTTATTGTATAGTAAAAAAAAAATTACCAATTATTGATAAACGTATTGCACAATTTTAGTTTACTTTGTGTCAGACAAATGAAAGCTAGACAACGGTAGTTAGTTATAAATATAATCAACTTATGGATTGCTGAGCTTGTAATGAATTTTTTTAAGTTTCCGTACCTGTGTGACATGTTTGCTGAATTGAATAAGCTCAATATTTCTTTGCAAGGGCCCAGATAAAAATATACTTGACATATCAGCTGACATTGCGGTGTTCATAAAAAACTATTGTTGTGGAAAGAAGATACAACAAACGTGTCTGGAAGTTATCAGTGATTTATTTTTATTTGAACGAAAATACAAATCAAACCAAATATTAGGGTCATTTTCATCGTGTTTTCATCAATTATATACAGTCTATAAAAGTTTATAATATGTCTCTTTATTAACATCTTCTTGCTGGTGTGTCGCAAGTCCAGGAAACTGTTCCATAGGCGTCGCAACAAAAACCACTGTTGTACAGTATTACTTTTGCAAGTCGTTCTAAAAAGAATTATGATGTCACAGAAGCGTATATTGCATGTAACTTCGTGTTTTTCGATTTTTATGTTGCGGCTCTTAGGCGGTTTTACGATATGCGGTTCATGCATACAGCAGGTTTGGCCACCCCTGTTATATACTTTTGTTAGCAAAAACAAGCACTCATGTCGTACTTAACACCTTGGCGTCTGGGTGGTTTTGGCGATTTTCGCAAAAAAAAACAGCAGTTTTCGGTTGCCTTACCAATGCCCTAGCTCCTCCGCCGATTGCGCTAGAGAACTGTTCAATGGCTCAAACGGATCGGCCAGTCTTCTAGTCTGAACTCGAAAAAAAATTTTTGTCTGGGGAGTGCGGGTTTTTTGTGAGTGACGTCATAAGTGAAGTATTTTTAGGGTCATTTTGGCTCATGTTGCCTGGCCTAGGGCCCAACCACTAGGCCAAAGTGTTTCGCTGAAGTTTTCGTTGGGAACTAGGCTCGAGTCAGAGTCTTTTGAGCCTTTGATCGACTTTCTAGCGTTTCTGGTTCAAAAGTTATGATCTAAAATAAACAAATCAATTAATTAACTAATTAGCTAATTAGTCAAATATTTTTACTAACTTCCATCACAACTTTAGAACCCGAAACCCCAGCAGGTCATCCAAAGTATCAAAAGACTCAGATTGTAGCCTAGTTTCCAGTAAAAACTTCAGCGAAATACTACCACCTAACGGTTGGCGCCCAGGGCTAGGCAAAGGTGGCCTAAAAGTCTTCCACTTACGACGTCACTCACAGAAAACCTGCACCCCCCAAGCAAAAAAATTTTTTTCGATTGCAATCTACTAGACTGGCCGATCCGTTTGAGCCGTTGAACAGCTCTCTAGCGCAATCGGCGGAGGAGCTAGGGCGTTGGTAAGGCAACCGAATATTGCTGTTTTTTAGGCCGAAATCAAAGTACGAATATACCGTAGGCCGGCTCTATACGTGTTAAGCAAAGTCAGTAGACAAGTTGTTTCTACAACAAGGTTTTTGTTATGTAAGATACCTAACATGCATATGATATAACTCAGGGGTCCGCATATACTTCTTGGTGCAACCCAAACATTTAATGAGCATAAAATTTTGTGGAAAATACTTCACAATTAAATATCAATTTCAGGAATAGTATTGACAGTAGCAATTTTCTTGCAGAAATTGTATGAAACTTAGTAGATAAAACAGTAAATGATTGCATTCGTTCAGTCTAACGACAATGGGCAAATTTGAAATGTAAATTAAAATTATTTCATGACCCAGAGTGTAAGGTCTCGCAAGCCAAATTTGGGTCGTGACCCACTATTTGCAGACCCCTGATATAAACTAGTCACTGTCTCAGAATGCTATACCATGGAGCCTAGACATCTGCTCCACTCAGCCCTCATCTACTGGGTGGGAATGTATGGCATCTTAAATTGAGATGCCCATTTCTACCCACTGCACAACAACTCATATGTTCATTTGACATCAAGAACAGAAATGCATCATTCCAGGCAGACCACTGATGGAATGCGGAGTGGTTGGAGAACACTATGAGACTCCATAGTATACCTATCACCTACCCTCCTAGAATGGTATCTGGACAACTGCCAACTGAACAACTGCTGCCCAGCAAAACTGCCACCTAGGAAAAATGCTACCCCAGACAACTGCCACATAGGACAATCATCACCCAGACAACTGCCACGTCCAAGATAGCTTCCACGTCCAAGACAACTGCCACGTCCAAGACAACTGCCACGTCCAGGACAACTGCTACCCAAACAACTGCCACAAACGATAACTGCCACCTGGGACAATTGCCACTTCCAACTACTGCCACATAGGACATTCATTGCCCAGACAACTGGCACGTCCAGGCCAACTGCCACCCAGACAACTGCTACGTAGGACAATCGTCACCCAAACAACTGCCACCCCAGAATGTATTTTTGATGTTTTCATTTGTAGTGCAAGAAGTTATGGCCAAAAAATGGATAATTAGTTTGTTGCTTTTAGGCCAAAACTTTTGAACCAGAAATGCTAAAAAGCCAATCAAGGGCTCTGAAGTCACACATTATAGCTTATTTTTCATAAAAAAAAACTTGAGTAAAAAAATTGGTTGTTGGCATTGGGGCGTCCAGGGCCTGGTAACCTGGGCCAAAAAGGCTCAAAAACCTACTTATGACGTCACCCACAAATATTACATTATAGGTGCAAGTGCGACCATGTCAAATAAGTAGGCTTATCCATGGAGCAGACTTCAAACCTTTTTTCCATTCAATTACAGGTCAGTTTTTTTAAATCCGTATACAGTCCTGTTACTGATGCACATACTTTGCTCTATCTAGGATCAGGTTGAAAGTCAAACCCATATTTGTTTCATTTGGTTATCAGACATCTTGTTTCCAAATATAGTCACATTTCAGTAAAATGTGTAGTACTTGCAAAATGTACTTTTTACCCTGGTATACTGGGGTCAGCTGTGGCTCCCTGTTTCTGTGAAGTCAAAGATTTCAGATGAACTTCACCTTAATTTCTAGTAACCTGCATTTTTGTGGTCTGGAGAGACACCTTTATTGTTTGAAACTTTTTCTGCAACTTCTATCAAGTATTTTGCAAAGTGTAGAAGTTTGATTTAAAAAACATGCTTTAGAACTATTTCAGTATAGTTCTGTTTTCTTTGATAACCGAATCAAACTGAATAGTGACCTAAAAGCAATTGTAGAAATGACCCGGTCAAACATCAGTCCACAACTGCACGCCAAATTGTTAAATTGCCAAACAACTTCATGCACAAGTTTTAGCATGCTACGCAAACTGTTGGTAAAAGATCGCCATTTCTCCCTAGGTAATGTTTGGAAATATTTAGCATTATATGTAAATAAATCGCTTGAGTAAATCACTGTTGTTTAAAATTCTTGTGCACAAATACAACTTTTTACTGCAAATTTTGTTAAAATTAATGGATACCTCTCACGATTTTATTGCAACAAAAACTTTCCCTAGTTGTGAGTTTTTAGTAGTTTTTGAACAGATGCAGGGCGGGTTTAAATTGTGCGGGGTGGGAGCGGACAAAAAATTTCAACCCGCGCAGGACTCTAGTACACGCTAGACCGGTGTTTCTTAACCTTTTCTTTACCACGCCCCCTTTAAGTAATTGTCCTTTGTTTCAATCCCCCTTGACAAAATACAAGATGTATAAGCAAATGTATTTATTGATCAAACTTTCCATGTTGTAGAGCGCATAAGACCTCGTGCCCCCTTAATCTATTGACACCCCTCTGGCTAAGAACGACTGCGCTAGACAGTCTGTAGCTAACTGGAGACTACTCGTAATCACCACAAATTTAAAAATAGTTTCATTTAATCAGCAGATCTGAAGCGATAAAATCTCACCTGCCTACAGTGTTCCCTCTAAGCCGAAAAAAACGGCACTTTCGGCACCTTTTTTGGACGCCAGTCGACAAAAATTTTCAAAATCGGCACTTGCATTTTTTGGACGCAATTTCCTTCACTGGAAAAAATTTCACAAAACTCAATTTGAATATTTTTTCAAAGATGTACGGGACATATTTTCACGATTGAAGCCGTTTTCAGGTCACAGCATATAGAAAGTTCAGACGAAGTTTGGGAATTCTCCGGTTGCAAGGTTTATAAAGAAGTTCTGGGCGCATTTTTGCATCTCACAACAAAGCTGTTTGCCATGAAGTTCAGCTACATCTTTTGAGTTATCCGCCTCCAAAGTTTACAAAAATGCTTTGGGCGCATTTTCACGATTTTTGTGTGCAAAAACGAAGCTGTTTGCCGTGAAGTCCAGGCGCATTTGGAGGTTTTCACTTTGCAAGTTAAAAAAAGTTCTGGGCGTATTTTCTCGATTTTTGCGTCCAAAAACGAAGGTATTTGCTGTGAAGTTCAGACGCATTTTGGAAATTCTCTGCCTGCAAGTTTTACAGAAAAAGTTCTGGGTGCAATTTCACGAGTTGTGCGTCCAAAAACGAAGCGGTTTGCTGTGGAGTTCAGACGCATTTTGGAAGTCCTCTGCCTTGCAAGGTTTATAAAAAAAGTTCTGGATGCATTTTCTCAATTTTTTCATCCAAAAGTGAAGCTGTTTTCCGTTGGGTTCAGACGCATTCTGGATGTTCTCCGCTTGCTGGGCGCCTAAGTTTCTTTTGGTCGTGACAGCACTTTTTGGACACCAGCCAACTTACAAAAATCTTAGAGGAAACACTGCCTGCCTACTTTACGTTTCACTCATCAGAAAAAAATAACTCTAATGTTACTATTCTCTCCAATGTTACTGTTCGTAAACTTCATCTTGTTTAATTGGTTATTGTGATGTAATATTGTGAAAATGTCGTCCTTGCTTGCCTTGTCCACAGTTTTGCTAGATGCAGGTAGTAGGCTTGACCATTGAAAATTCTTCAAGAATAAAGCGAAACTTTTGGTATAATGCTGCTTGTTGGTGCACTGACTCTATTCTTTGTTCTCAGAAACAAAGAAGGTCCAGAATAATCTTGCATCCAAAACCAAAGCAGCGTTACCAAAATTAATGTTATATCTAATGGTTAATGTTAACAAAGGGGAGAAGTTGCATGCTGTGGGTGAAGTTACATGCGGGATAAGCGGGTGTTCCTGATTGAGCACTGGGAAAGTAACTAATC
>Ga0210059_1015442_pt1 | contig 11152 bp, 7 predicted proteins | sample Ectturendosymbi2_FD_188042 | JGI IMG/M metagenome (GOLD analysis project Ga0210059, IMG submission 188042) | Ecteinascidia turbinata endosymbiont from Florida, USA - Sample 2 (SPAdes) (version 2) | ecosystem: Host-associated > Tunicates > Ascidians > Unclassified | place: Key West, Florida... | reverse complement strand
AATCCCCACTCCAAATGCCACTGATGACCTTCATTGTAATTCCTGACATGGCTCAGTTCAAATGTGCCACCTCTGACCAAGCTGTGGGAAACAGTACATTTGCAAATGTGCTAAAGCACTTTCGAAATGTGCTACCTGCACTTTCATATTGTGCTTGTAGCACATTCACGATGTGCTGTGCTAAGTGGCACATTCAAAATGTGCTCAGTGGCACATTCAAAATGTGCTAAGTGGCACATTCCAAATGTGCTAAGTGGCACATTCAAAATGTGCTAAGTGGAACATTCAAAATGTGCTAAGTGGCACATTCCAAATGTGCTAAGTGGCACATTCAAAATGTGCTAAGTGGCACATTCAAAATGTGCTACTTCGCGAAGTAGCACAAAATGTGCTCAGAATGAGTTCTACCCCGACTCATCAAGTTTATAATCTTTTCATGTGACTCAGTTATTAAACAGAAACAATACCGATAGCCCTCGCATAACAAGGAACCAAAATTTTTTTTGGAATTGGTTCTGATGAGTTTTGATACTATATCTGAATTTTAAGTGACTGCGGATACACCTGGCCTGACGCAATTCAAATGAAAGGGTCAGTTTGTCACTCAAACAGCGTGGATCTTGTAGCCGAAGGGTTATGCATTACGGCTGCCATGCCAATGGTTTTCGGTTTGACTCACCTTCCTTGCCAACTTTTGTTTTGTTTTTTTTCTTAACTTTTTTTCAGGCTTAGGTGTTACGTTTAGGCGTTAGTTTAGTGTTAGGTTAAGGCTAGGTTAGGATTAAGGTAGGTTAAGGTTAGGTTTAGGGTTTATCTTTGACGCTTAAAGCCTACAACTGTACTCTAATCGTGCGTTACTAATGTTATGTCATAGGTGGCGTATGAATAGGTTTTCAGATTCCAAGATACACAGGCGTATCTGTAGCCACTGCCAAATTTTAATACTCAACTGGGTGTTTGTACTGTTGCGATCGGAAATCCTGAGCAGCATGTGCGCAAAGCTTCGCGCTGTGGCAGCAAGCAACAATAGAGTTCACATGCCATGATCACTCAATTATTGCTTGTTCGCGCCACATATATGTATGGTGTTGTTCTTCAGGCACATCCCATTCGTGGTGAATCACACATTTAACGCAACGCCACCGGAGAGGTTGCAACAACATCCCCTCCTTTTTATAATGAACCGCACCGATTGCACATTCTTTGTGTGAAGGCTGACCCTGGCACAACCTTCACATCCTGGTCACAGCACCATTTTGTTGCGATTGGAAATCCCGAGCAGCATGTGCGCAAAGCTTCGCACTGTGGCAGCAAGCAACAATAGAGTTCACATGCCATGATCACTCTATTATTGCTTGTTCGTGCCACATATATGTATGGTGTTGTTCTTCAGGCACATCCCGTTCGTGGTGAATCACACATTTAACACAACACCACCGGAGAGGTTGCAACAGTACCTAAAAAAATAACTCATCAATGGAACTTACACCCATTATGGTCCATGGGTAAAGTTCTATTTCTTCATGAGTTATATGTATAAACATTGTTTTCTGCCCTTGATGCTTGTATTTGCAATGAAATGATATGTGTCTAAGTGCATTGCTCTCTGCCTCAAGAACCTTATTATTGCTGTTCACTTTCTTCACCCAAGTGAATGCTTCACCTGCTGCTCATCTGTTCATGTATCAACTCTTCACCCATTGCTTGCCCATCATCATCTGTGTCACGTTGAGAAGTTGATGTATATATATTGTGTATGTACTATAAAATAATCGTTTTACATATTTTCTTTTTCTTCATGGTATTATTCTCTGCCTTTGATATGTTGTTTCTGCAAATATTTTTTGTCAACATATATGTCCCAGTTCTGCGCGCTCTGTTTTTGTGTGAACTTTGTGCCTGATTCTTTCCAATTATTTGACTTGATAGTTTTCTGTATTTGGGTTTTTTTCTGTTGTGATTTTGTTTCTTTTTGTATTTCTGATTCTGCATTTACATCCCTATACTGGTGAACTAACCCTAAATGCAATGCAAAATGAACATATTTTCTGGTCATATATTGTGTCCTTCTGTTGTCATATTTAGATTTTGATGGTTCTGGTATGTTGCTGTGTCTAAATTTCAGTTGTACATGCTTTAAGTGGATATATGTGAAAAGACTAAATCGTCTACTGCAGTATGTGTATTTGTCTTAAGACTGTTATCTGGCTTTTGATAAAGACAGGTTGGCAACCCTGATATTGAGTGGATGGTGAGAAGTGCAGTTTGCAGGTATATATTAAAGAGGGTGTTTCGACAGAGTGTGCATGATTCACAGTTGTGAATGCTTTAAATCGGGGTACAATGAATGTAAAGAACGAATGTCCGTTAGCATGAATATCATTAACGGATGTGTGATGACATAACTATCATGGAAAAATGCCTTGTTGCATAATTTGAATAAAGGTAAAAATATAATAGAAAAAAATATTTGCTGTTACTTAATACAATATTACCTTGAACACATAATGCGGAAAAGGTGTAATGTTTTGATTTTTTATGCTTTCACAACTGTTAAAACCTAAATTTCGGTCCCACTGGAGCTTGTTGTCAGGAATGGAATGATCTTGTTGTGGAAGTGATGGTGGCTGAAAGTAAGCGTAGGCTAGCAACAAATAATATTTTTACTAACATTGTGATGTCATTACTCACCACAATGTTGGTTTTCGAAACTCCGGTTACATCATTTTGTATCCACAAACAAGATCCGCTAGTGATGGATATCTGTCTTTCACAGGGACGTGAATCGGTGCTCGTTAAGGTGGGTAATGTGAAAAAAAGTGAGTAGGCTACTCAAGGAAGTTTAAAGTTAACCAAACTGAACATTAGCCTACTGTATCTCCATGACATTCCCAGTTTGTGTAGCATGGTAGAGTAGTGAATTGGAAGTGTGGATTATAATTCATGCCAGATTGAATGCTTTTTTGAAGCAAAGTACAGTAGAACTCATCTAATTCGTCAATTCGCTTAATTCGTCACTTTTTTGTCGGTCCCGGCAGAATCTCTATCTTTTGTGTACATTTCTGTTCGTCTTACTCGTCATCGTCTAATTCGTCACCTCTTCCTATCCCTGAGAAGCGTTTTGTTCATCTAATTCGTCATTTGCAGTTTCGCTTTTGATGTCTAAGCAGCTAGTATGTATGGGAATTCAAACAAATTAAGGATCTTTATCTGAGAATTGTTGCACCTTGCAATTTGTTTATCGAATTTATACACGAGGTTCGAATCGTGACACGACCCCCCATTGAGAGAACGCGGAAAAGTGTATTAAAGATTTAAAAGGTGCTTGACGAAATGGAGGAGTCCAAATAGAGCAGAGGAATTAATTGTTGTATTCAACCATAACGTCATAAACTTGTATTTTACTGCAAATAAGAGCACTATGTATACGAGTTACTATGATGAAGTATATGAGCTTCTATGATAGAGTTTTCGCCAGTTTGCACAATTCGTCACTTCGCCTAATTCATCACTTTTTTCTAATCCCCTTGAGGTGACGAATTAGGCAAATTCTACTGTATTTGCATAGACCAGGCCTGCACAACTCAGAAAGCTCGAAGGGCCAAATTATCAACATAAATTGCCGCGGGCCACAGAAGTCTATTTAATTTCAATGAAGAGATTTTGTTGTACCATTGAAGAAACTCTGGAATGACAATTACTTACTCGAGGTCGAGCTTTTGCAACACTTTCTACAAGTGAGAAAGCTCTCGCGGGCCTCAGGCCGTATGTTGTGCAGGCCTGGCATAGACCATTGGATTTAAATTCTAGTCTGTGGAAAGTACCTATAAGGGGATGATTTCAAATGAACAATAAACTGTTATGCAGTAACGTGGGTTAATATGAATGGACCTTAAATTAAAAAATTATTTGTCTGCTGCCTGTAATGTGACACTAACATAACATTTGAGTTTATGGCAGTTGTGCGCTAGACTGCACGACGCTTGCTAGTGATGTACTAAACCTAAACCCAAAAAATAAATTAAAGCTGGTCCCATCATAAGTAACCACCACTACCAAAGTAAAAGCAGCAATGGTGAAAGCTGAACCGACAACCACTTGCATAGCAGACATAAGCACTTCTCAACTACGTTCACAGTGTCACTTGTATGATGAACTCAGTGATACATCTGGACAAAAAAGGATATAGTTTGAAGTCGTTTGAACAGTGTCACGTGATGGAGACAGATGAATTATTTTTAAATAATGAAGGTCCGCTGGCGGACCTATAGCCACTACCTAATATGAATGAGCCCAGTAAGCAGAGAACTAACTGGCGTTACTCCATAATGAATATTTCATAACAATGGACAAACTTTCATGGGAACTACTCATTCGCCGTTACATGCATTAAGTCACAAAGCAAATAAAGTGTCAGCCAGAATGAGAGTGGAGTTGATTATATTTGGTGATAATTAGTATTCCATCAATAAAAAATAATTAGAGCAAAGACACCAGGGCATTGAAGGAACTGGAAAGTTATCAGGTCAATGCCCCATAACAATTGAATTAGCTATGTTACTATCCAGTTTTAACTCATAGTGTTGCATATCTGTGGGAAAGAGCTGCCAGATGATGAACAGAGTATAGAAATTTCTGTGCAGCAAGCCTCGACCGGTTGCATTCAATCAGTCAGTACATGCGGTGACTTATAGATGAGTTTGCTTTGCAAAACTTTTTTTATTGCTGTTTCTCACTCTTAAATTAGAAATGGAGGAAGACGTAGTGCTAGGTATAATTAAGAGAGAAACACAAACATTAAATCACATGCATAACAATCATTTACATAACTAACACAAATCATTGTAGGCAAGCAATGGGTGAAGAGTTGAGGCATGCACAGATGAGCAGGTGAATCATGCACATAGTTGAGACTGAGAGAAGTAACCAACGGTATACAGGGTTATGAGGTGTAGAGCAATGGTAAACACATTTCAGAACAACAGCTATGTTTATCTACAAATGCCATGATGTAATACAATTATTTATTTATTTATTAACAAACAGCCAATGATGGCAGGCCAAGGCCTGAAGAGGTCATTGGCAATGCAAAGGTTAACAAAAATAGGGACACACATACAAAACTATACAAACAGAAAACATGGTAGATGGTGAGGTTATATTGAAACGGTGGGTGCTTTGACAAAAACAAACACGTCTGCTTAAACAGGCATAAGGATGGATGGATTTTTAGATAGTTGAGGATGGCCAAAGAGTAGTATTTTGATTAGTTCATTGCGATTTAGTGCAGTAAGTTCAGAGTGGGAAATATATTTTCTTCGACAAGAATCTAAGAAACATTTGTGATCAACATTTGGCGTGATGTATAAGTGGAATGACATTCAAGAAATTTGTGAACTTGTGTTATAATAGCACCACATTGACAGATCTGATTGTAATGGCCATCTATGTTCAATTTACTATGTCCTAAATGAAGGATACACAAGATAGTGTTTGCGTGTGAATTGCAACCATGCAAATGCCAAGCAGTAGTTTTTTTTGGTAAGGAATAAATCTGATACTTTTGAGCAGAATTGGTATGAACTTAAATTGTGAAGGGCAGTGGGTAGAGAAATTATAATAAAAATCACGGACAATGGGAACGATACAAACGACATATTGCAAACGTTTCGATTCAAAACGTATCGTTCTCATTGGCCGTGATTTTCATTATAAAGTTATTTAGCACTTCTGCGTTTCGTGTACCAAAGTGGGCAGAGAGTTTTGAGCCTTTATAGAAAAAAGAATTATGTAGGGAATGTGTTTATAGGAGGGTAGCTAAACATAATATGGAAACGGGAAGAGTAGTCGGAAAGATTTTTAAACCACTTGGGAGCAAGGACTGATATGAAGGATAGGCATGGTCCCAAAAGGATGGTACAGAAGGCTTTGAGAATGTGAATATGATGACGGACAAACAATGGCGTAGGACCAGAACTTTTAGAATAATCTTGTGGGATGTGGTCCTGAGACAACCGAGGATAAGTTTAGCTGCAGCAGTCTGAACGCTTTCGAGAAGATTGGAGTCGGTAGTCGTACTGTTACCATAAATAATATCACCATAATCAAGGATGGGCAAAACATGCACGATAAAGCACAAGAAGTGAATACCTGGGAAGAAAGTTCTTAATCTTTCAACCCTTTCGCATCTAGCAAGCTCAACAAATGTTTGGAGCAGTTTTTAGCATGGGGATGATGTTTGGAAACTTAGGATCAGGTGTGTTTGAGATGCAGCGTTCGAATGTCATTGTTCACCAGACGTGGCCTGTGGGAAATGACGTGCTGTTCCTGCAAAACAAAAGAACACCAGCAGCAAGAGAACCAAACCACGAAATACACAAACAAAAAATAAAACAAGAAAACCAAATCATAAATACACAATCAAAAAAACAAAACATGCAAACAAGCATAACCTAGATGTGGAAAGAATGTGAGTATGTACAAAAGGGTTAAGAAAAGTAAGGAATAAAAAGAGTTGTGGGAGAAGATAATATCAACAAGGGTGAATAAGTCTGTTTAGATTGTAGCATGAAAAATAACTGGGCTATAGCTAGGATGAAGGTCTATGTTTCAGCACCATATTTTGTGTAACCATATGCAAAGATAGTATATTTCTGTACTGTTTTTTAAATGTGAATAGGGAGCATTCATGTAGAGAGGGATCAATAATGTCCCAGATTATAGGGCCTAGATCCTTCAATGACCTTTTCCATATTTGGTGTGGGCCATTTGCCAAAAATATGCACCCCTAGTTCCACTGCACAGTGCATGACTATGTATGTGATTCCTAGGGGTGAAAAGGGCGATTGAAGTTGTCAGGAAGGTTGCCGAAGTGAAATTTGTGCATGATTTTACCTAATTCAAGTTGATAAATGTCACCCAAAAGGATGTTGAGCTTTTTATATAGTGTGTTATCATTGTCCTAAAAAAACATGTCATTGCTCTAATTATCTTGTTGTGCAAACATTTAATTGGCTTAAGGCTGTTATGCTAGCTCCACCCCAAGCACCAATAGTAAATTGTGGATGACTATAAACAAAATTGAAGTAGTGATTTTAGTGCACTCTCACTTAGGTACTGACGTATTCGATAAAAAATCCCAATGCTACAAGAAAGCTTTTTTTCAAGATAAGCTATATGGTTAGACCAAGTAAGCTTATCAATGAAAACCCTAAGATTCTTGACACAAGCTGTTCGGGTAATGATTTTGTTATTGATATTTGCATTAAAATCATGAAGTTGGTTGCTTTTATGACTTACAATCATGTATGAAGTCTGAAGAGTTTAAAGACAAATTGTGAAAGCGGAGCCAATTATCAACTTTATCTAGCTCCATATTAACTATGTTCTGCAGTTATGTGCTGTTGCTTCCAGAGATGGATAAGACAGTGTCATCAGCGAAAAGTGTAGGATTCAGTTTTGTTATCAATGGTAAATCATTAATATAAAGTGCAAATAACACGGGGCTAAGCGATGAGCCCTGAGGGAGCCCATGGGTTATATTGAGAATAGATGGTATACAGCCATCAATGACAGTGTACTGTCTAGAAGACTTGCCGAATGTTTTGAAGGTTTGAACAGCTCCTCAGCGTAATCGGCTGAGGAGCTATAACATTGGTAAGGCAACTGAAAACTGCTGGTTTTAGGCCAATTTAAAAGTACGAACATATCGTACCCTGGCTCTCAAGGTGTTAAAAAGCTCACTCTTAAAGATTGTAATAGAAGCATTAGTCATTTGACAATGTTCTTCCAACATTAAAAGCAATGTGATGAAGCAAATGAGACAATTTTCTAAACTTGTAAAAATCCAGATTTTAGACAGGTGGTGTCAAACTTTTGAAGCATGACTTTCAATTAAAAAAAATGTTGGAAAGTTTTGGATTTGGTTTTTTTTGTGGGTGACATCATAATGGGGGCAGGTTTACGTATATTTGGTCAAGGTCACCTGGCCCAGGCTGCCAATGCCAAGAGCCAATTTTTGGCTGAAGTTTTTAGTGGAAACTATGCTATAATTTCAGAGCCTTTGATTGGCCATCTGGCATTTCTGGTTCAAAAGTTATGGGCAAGAAAGCAAAATGTTGGTAAAAAATCAATTTTGTTTTTTTTTGCACTATTTGATACCTTTGCAAAAAAAATCTAGACTCATTTAAAATTTGTCACTTAGCATTGCACTCTCAAATTTTCGTAAATATCCCTTCTCTGCCACTTGCACTTCTGGTAACATACCTTTGGTCATTACTCAAGATCAATACTGCAAAAGAGTAACAGAACAAAGGTCAATGTAAAAACTGAAAACTGAACTTTTAAAGCTGCATTAGCTCAGATGCTCAGAATTCGGATTTCAATCTTTTTCTGTAATTTGTCATTGCTGAGTGCCATACCCAAGGTACTTGAACTTCCCCGTCTGCTTCATTGCTTTTTGCTCATACTTGCATGCTACCTTGACTTGGATTTATAATACATAATCATACTTCAACAGTTTTTTAGTGCCAAATGTCATTCCAGCTTGGTTCCATGCAGCTGCAACTGATCAAGTGCATATTGAAGACCTTGTTCAGAGGATGCAAGCAGCACAAAATCTCCCACAAAAAGCAAATGGTTGATTTTGCAACTTCCAACAATGTTGCACTTGTAAACGTGGCTGTGACTTTTATCTAATTGATATATATACTGTAGACAGGTGGTTCTTAACCTTTTTTCTACCACGCTTCCCTTAAGTAATTGTCCTTTGTTTCAAGGCCCCCTAACTTTAAATAAGCTGTAAAAATAAATGTATTTATTGGTAAATTTATTGATCAAAACTTTGCATGTTGTGGGGTGCGTAAGGGCTCGCACCCCGTGGAAATTTATTGACACCTCTTAGAGGGGCATGCCCCCTGGTTAAGAACAACTGCTGTAGACTGTAAAGAAGAGCGGTGATAATACACACACAGCCTTGTCATAGTAGTGTATTGCAAAGACACTGCCACCTGCCTTAAGCAGGATCGTAAAACTTGTGGAATAATATTAAGTTGGCGTAGTGCACAAATGTATGTGCAGATGTAAGGTAGCAGGTGGTGTTCAATACTGATAGACAAAGAGTGATGCAAAGATTTTTAGTGGGCATTTAGCCACTTGGGAACAGTGGAGAATGCTATTCGACCTCATGTTCCTGCAAAAAATGGAAACAGGATAAAAGTGAAGCATTGTTGAAATGTGCACCAATACTAAGCCAGTGGAAACGTGTAGAGATAGATGTTACTGAAAGTTTTTGGCTTTGTGGGAGCTAACAATAATCACAGCCATCATAATGTTTTTGACTTGTAGTTTGTCGTTGTTCTTTGTATAAATTGTAATATAAACAGTTAGCAGAGCTTGCTGAGAAAGCTTAGCACACAACCTTCACTCTGTATGTTCTATGATTTGATTTTGTACATAATAGAAAATAAACATAAGGTTTTACAACTTCTTTACTTCGTTCATTTAAGTTTGTGCTGAAGTCTTGTTTTATACTTCTACATTGAAAGTAAACATCAAGCAAGACCAACCCTAGGTTGTAGCCCTTAGTTTTCATTCAATTTCTTCCATTTTAAACATAAACTGTGTGTTTAACATTCAATTCCTTCATTAACCTTTTATTTTGAAAGCAATGAGGCATTTTCTGTTAACTCAGTGTTACAAGTTGAATGATAAATAGTATGATGATTGACAGGCATGACCAAAGCTAAGTAAGTTCCAGTTTTTGTGATCTGCAGTAAAAATTTATTGATGCCCCAACATCAGTGTGCACATCAAAATATGCCTTTCATTGATCTAATGCTGTAGTTTTAAGTGAGGTGAGTCCAAACTATTGGATCATGCAAATGAGTGAGTGTAGGGATAAAACTATGTGTTTTTAGTATATCATGGGCATCACATGCTCTTAAGCGTTGAGTTGTTTCCTGGGTCTCTGTTACATAATTTGCCATCAGTTTGAATGTTCAGTGATATTTATGTTTTCTTGTTTAACAAGTTTCCACTTTCCCATTACCAGTTTGTGTATTAAGGTGCTAACTTATATTCCAGTTTTATAGGTAACACTTAGTCTTCACTGATTCTCCTGCCATGTCATATCGTGACACCAAGATTTATGTTGGAAATCTTTCTTCATCAACAACGCAAAGTGATTTAGAGCATGAGTTTGGTTACTACGGTCGTCTTGTGAATGTGTGGGTAGCAAGAAGTCCTCCTGGCTTTGCGTATGTTGAATTTGAAGACTACCGTGATGCAGAAGATGCTATAAGAGGCTTGGATGGCAGGTAAATTGCTTAATTCTTTTTCCTCTGCTGTGACAAGTTACAATTTATTTGCGTATAGGGATTGATTCTACACCTCGACAACAATCAGCACATCTGGTTTGCATTTCCTGGTTCCAACAAGATTTTGTTCATGTTTTTATGAACAGAGAAGTCCATGGTCGCAGGATCAGAGTAGAATGGTCAAACAAAGGGTCACGTGGTCGCGAGGCATACCCATCCACTCAACGTGCTCGAAGACCATATCATCCAAGCGATCGATGCTACAATTGTGGGGAGTGTGGACATTATGCTTATGATTGTGACTTATATCATCGTCGAAATGCTTCTCGACGCAGGTGAGCGTGAATGGCTAGCATTATTACATCATTTGCACAACTACCCAAGGCTGGTAACGTTAGCATTGAAGTGTTTGTGTGTGCTTTGACGTTTTTTATGATGGTGGGGTACTTGTTTCTTTCTGCGTGTTAGTCAATCTGCATGAACTATGTCGGTTATAATTATAACCACCCTCAACTTGTCAACTTTTCCCAGTGAAAAACGGAGATGTGTGGTATTATTTTATTTAAAGCTATTTGTCAATCTGAAACAAGCTATGCTTCTTTGGCTCTAAACTTTCTGTGCACGCATGTATGATTTGAGGTAAAAGATTGCACAGGAAAATATTTGCAAGCAAAATATGTTTTGCTCTGTGTATGACATACATGAAGTCATATTTTCTGTGAGTGTGGTTTTGAAACTGTATGCTTGCAGCTAAAACGCTGTGCGTTATTACTGACAGGCATGGCCTTGACCTTCTCAGGGCAGTAGACTTTGAGATTGCGATCTGCGATTAAGAG
>Ga0210059_1015441_pt1 | contig 11152 bp, 6 predicted proteins | sample Ectturendosymbi2_FD_188042 | JGI IMG/M metagenome (GOLD analysis project Ga0210059, IMG submission 188042) | Ecteinascidia turbinata endosymbiont from Florida, USA - Sample 2 (SPAdes) (version 2) | ecosystem: Host-associated > Tunicates > Ascidians > Unclassified | place: Key West, Florida... | reverse complement strand
AGACATTTTTGGGGCAACTATAGCTGCAAACGATCATCCATAGATTCACCTATCACGTCCTGCAACAGAAAAGACATTCGTTAAAAAATGGGTTTTTTATCGAACAAAATATGGGTACGCATCTTTTTGGGTCACCCTGTACTTCAAAAAGAAGATATGTGAAAGTGACCTGTGCAAATCTGAGTAAGGCAGATGCAATGTGGATCCGCACCGGCAGTAGACAAACAACTTTGATAGCTAGTGTTGAGTTCGTCTTGGCTCCTCAACATGAAACGTCTTGTGATCCTGAAACAACAACGAAAGAAGACTTCGATTACTTGAGAAAAATAAATTGAAGAAAGCAACTTAGAAGTTTACAGACGAATTCACGACAAGCCAAACGAAGCTTAAAACTAAATAAAGACTAAAGACATTAACTCTTTAAAACATTGTTATGTGTACCTATTTGATATATTGTGAATTTGTACTTTGCACATTTATTGTGAGTCACCTTAGGGATAGAGTAACTCAGGATGGTATAGAAAACTATTATACTAAAAAATAACTTGAAATTGCCAATAGAATTAATGATGAAAACAGATAAAAATAATCTACTAAAATTCCGATTCGGAATTCACGATTAGAACGCAAACTATGGTTGACCACTAGTGTCGCTATTGCACTGTGTACTGCTCGAGATTTGTCATGTGACCTTGATGTCGCACGTTACGTGTATATAAAGAGTGGAATTGCCATGCTTGAATCAGTTGAGCAGTGGGCATACCAAGCTTAACACCTAAACAGTTGGCGAACGAGTGGGGTCTGGAAAATTCGTGAACCAGGACATGCTTGTAGCTGACAAACACCCCATAATGATTAGACTTACGGAGATACTGAGGTCATAAGCAATTTTCAGGCAGATCTTGTTACGACTGCTTAATAGGATGGGTTGCTCTCTCTCTCCCCTGTGAAAGAATATCATTTGCATTCACCCCTGTCACTTGTAATAATGCATGTGTATGTTGATGTATATTATAAACCCCTCTTGTAGTAAATATCGCAGTGCTTAAAGTTACCAGAATAAAACCATGAGTGAATACAGTTTCATTGTGATAAACAGAGCGGTTCGAGCGAAACGGGCGGGTCTAAGTTTCTGAATTGTTAACTTGGGCGTGCCTTGGATGTTCCGGCTAAATTTACCACTGCTCTCGTGGAATTGTCCTAAACGTGTAGTGGTCTTCTTCTTTAGAAGGGGACTGCCACATAAAAAATGGTGCCACCACTGAGGTAGTGCCTAAACGTAAAGGGTACTACCCCAGCTCAACTTCTCTCAGCGGTTTTTGCATAAAAACTAATAATTGACGCTTGTGCTTACAAATAATTGCGACCATTGTTTGGCTTTTTCTTTTGATGGAGAGAGAGTGCAGGCACTCAAAAACTTTTCGTGCCTTTACCCAATAACCTACCCTACCCTGGAAAAAGTGAGTTAGTACAGAAGTTAGGAAATTCAGATAGAACAGAGTTTTGTATGCTGAAATCAGAGAAAGGATAAGCGTGGCTTACATTGGAGTATAAAGTCACTAGAATAGACATCTTAATTAGTAAGGATTGTGAATATTGGAAAAATGGTAAGTTTGTGTTTGTTTTTCAGAATATGAGAATAAGTAACAATAGGTAATGTTAACAATGAAGAGTGTGCATGACAGACGTTCAAAGGCTTTACGTTTTTTTGCGCTTTGATTGGATTCATGACCCTGAGGAAGTGTTGAATGAAAAGCTAAAAACTGTTGGTCTGGAATCAGAGTATCTAGAGACGGATTTGAAACTATTTGAGGTCTTTCATAAAAAGCTGTACTGGAGCTTGGACAATATTATCCGTTGTTAAATCTTGTGGTCCCGGCTCACTTTAGATGGCAGATAACGGTTATGTGGCATCTAATAAAATGTAGACCGACCAATGACTCTACTTTTTATTATGCTCGTAGAGCGATATCACCTCCTTCAAATGCCGAAGGGGCTGAATAGAAATTGGTAAATGAGAAAACACAGAAAAGCAAATAGCTACTGTTTAGATTTAAGTTTGAGGAATACATCTGAAAACGTTGTGTAGATAATTCGATTATTAAAGATTTTATTGTTTTTACATGAGCTATAACTGTCGTTTTGTGTACTGTTTGCATACAAAGTTTAGAAGTAGATGGTGCTGGATAAGAACGATTGTTCAATAAAATTCCGCAAGAGTCTTATTTTCCTAAAAATACTTCTAAATCGCAGTGATTACGTCTAGAACTTATAGAAAGTAATTATTATTGCGGACCAGTCGCTTGCACTGGAAAACACTTTATATGTTTGTGTGAGATTTTATGGTCAACTGTATATTGAACAATTTGTGTATGCTAAACTAGATGATCAGTTTGCACATTCTGTATTATGCTCAAGGGTTACAGAAAAAGTTTATAAACACGCATTTTTAATGTAATAGGTAAATGCGAAAAATTTGGATTGGCAAATTGATGTAAAATGGGAGATATTAACCATTACTAAACTTTAAGAAAGTACCACTGATTTATTGGTGGGCTTGATTACACTTTAGACAAAAATTTGAAAGTAGCAAATGCTGCTGGTGGGTGCTACTGTAAAAGACATAGAGGAGTGATTTATTATATACAACTTAAGTGATTGTGGCTTTGTCTGTATTATTGGCGTATATGAATATTCGACTTCTGAAGATAGGAAAGTGAAATTTAACATTGTATTTTTGTTTTAGGAATTTGTCTAACTGAAAAAGTGTTACGAAAATTGTCCATTTTGATTGCGATCCATAACAGCATAACCCAGTATGAACCCAAAAGGCTTAGAGCAAGCTGCTGAAGAACAGCTAGATACGATATTACCACCTTTTATTGACATTGAGCAAGTTAGAAAAAAAAAAAAAAAGACATTCGAGTATATCAGGCACTCTTTATTATTAAATCAACCCTCTTCAATTGGTCTCGAAGTCCAGTAAAAATCTTACAGGACAAGCTACAAGCCTTGGGATTGACCTTGACGGTCTTCGAAGAAGACCCTATATTGTTTTGTACCCTTAAACGGACACTATTTGGGAAGTTTCGAAAACATCTCCGAAAATATAAACCATTATTTTTTTAATAAATCGGACACACTGGCAATGGCAAGTAGAAATGATCTGGGAAATACTTTTCAATAGACAACTCCAAGAAGACAGTTATTCGCTAATAGAAATTTTAATTGATTTGTAAACAACTTTGAGGTAAACAAGGAATTGACAAAAACAGACTATGAGTGGAAATCCTACTAACCTGGAATATACTAAGTGTTTCTTACACCACTAGAAGGGAGATTTTCCCCCTTCTGCTCGTGTTACATTGTTTAGTTATCTGATGGAAAAGTAATTTATGGAAGTCGTCAGATAGAATTGGCAATTGTTACGTGTTGATTTGAGTGGGTTACACGTTTCTTGTTGATCTTGGTGACATAGAAAAAATAGTGTGAACGAAAATCAATTGTGAAATCGTTTTTCGTTTTAAGGAAAAAACCTAGTAACTTATTTACAAGTAATATATAGTAGTGTTAGTACTTTTGGTAGAAAGTGGATGATTAAGAAAGCCCTAAGGAAGAACTGAAGTATTGAACTCGTGAAGATAATACACCTACTGCTCTCACATGTGGACAACCAATTGCATGACATAACTTGGGAAAGTATTAAATTTCGCTTTATTCACATACCTAAAATTCATTTCGTTCAGAAGTTCAAAACGTTATCTTTAAATTGCCTCGCAATAAAAACAGACATTTGTGAGAAAACTTCTTAAAAGAGAGAGTTAGTGAGACATTGCTAACGTCATGACAGTATTACCTATATCTCAGTTTTCTGTGTTCCACAACTGGAACGCTACCTTGATTTGGGGAATCAGTTTAATTGTTGTAGAAGCCAAAAACCAATTCCTAGATATTTTTGAAGAATCTGATATCCCGTGTATGGAGATTAACACTGCTTGCACTGTGATCTGGTTTAACTCCGAGATAAACACTTATTTCAAAACTTATATAGCATATTACATAGAAATACCATCTTACCTCCACGTAATTGCTTCTTTGGAACGACAATTCTTTTTTCAAGATTTAAAATACTGTAATGGCCAACTAGAGTGGACGGATCAATCTAACTAATTATACAAATGTAACTAAGTTGGTATTTCAGAAAGAATCGAACGATTTTGAATGTATCTGCGATCATTTGTAATTCAAAGTACGAAAAGATTGTATTTCACTGTTTAACTCGGTGTTTTATTTTTACTTTTTCTGGAAAAATAAAATAATCAGCTGATTCTATGTGTGGTGCTTATGACTTGTCCAAACTCAATGGATGGTGCCCTTTGCTGTCCATGACTAGCGTAGATAGTGCAAAGAAGATGATAGTAGGGAAGAACTACTTTAGATGTAGAAAAAAGATATAGGAAATCTAATTTTTAGTATATTGAAGAATTGACCAATAAACTATGGTCGAGAAATGTAATCAGAAGGTAATTCTTTCGGGTTGGAGAATGGTCAACTCCGCCTATACTAAATGTCATATTGAGTCGTTAACGTGTCACCCAACGGTGAAAAATGAAATTGTATGAGATGTCTAACTTAGTTAGAACTTTTCTAGCGAAGAACTTAAGATCTCTCGAGTATTTACCTTGCAGAATTAAAATCTTTTTGTATAATTTAACCTTACACTTTTTCTTTTCAGGAAGACAGGAGTGCGAGTGTGTTTTGGTAAAATTAAATTAACCATAAAATATGAGATGATTGAAAACGTACAGTGGAAAAAGGAACCACGGCGGTGAAGCTGGAAGGCTGCCCCCTATTATCGAATTATCCAGTTTATGGGATATTTCAAGGTGGCTACCAGCAAAGTGGAATGGTCCTTCCAGTTGTGAATTACTTCACTATCGTAACCCCTGCACTCCAGAAGAACATTACCCTCTTTATGGGAAGAGCGAACCTTTTTAGTAGAGAAGCAAAGGAATCAATAAAGAATAACACCTCTCGTGGCGATGAGGTTGTTCAACTCAGCCCTACTTATTACCCTTACACACGAGGTGTCCTTATTAATTGCAAATCGCTGAAGAGCGTTCTAAACCTTTACTCTTTGTATACATGAGGCAACTTTAGATGGCAACTTATTTGACTAAAACTATTTCGATAAAAAACCAGTGATTGAAATCAGCCGCCATACATGACATAGGAAAACGTCGTTCATTTGAGTACCATGGTAAGAAGTATTGGAAATCGTACGCCATTTTGGCCAACATGCACGTGATTTTGAAATCGAATGCATAGATATATATCGTGCCGATAGATGATGCAGCACTGATCATTGTGAGTTTTTGATCTGTTTCGTTTTCGTGATGTAATTATGCATTTGCTGATGCAATGCGACTTGAAATTATACTCGTGTACCAACAAACTACAAAACCTTGTGGTTTTGATTCTGTCTATTTATGTAGCCAGCTGTAAGCTGAATAGCAATAAGACAAAAAAAGGTATACATAAGGTGCTAATAGTAGAACCTTTACTAATAAGATTATCGAAGAAAATTTGCTTTTGTTTTGAAACCCTAAAACCGTAGACATTTTAGTTAAAGCAAGGTAGCTGGCCAAAGTCTAGAATGAAACCTGAAGTCTAGACAATACTACCGACTGAACGCTACGAGTTAATAAATCGCTCTCAAACATTTGTATTGACATAAGTCAATTTGCATTAATATTTCTTACCGCTAGGTCTGCTGCTTGACATTTAGATAAAACATATCAGATAACAAAGCGATCTAAGCTTGCACCAAGAAATAGCCAGCCTTGCACCGCGAAATTGATTTTGAAATTGGATCCTTTTTGAATCCATTTTAATTGTGGTAAACCTAGAAAGGAATATAAGCCTCTGTTTGCTCTACGTAACTTCATTCCCTTCTCAGGCTGAATTTTTATTTTACTAAGTCATCATCCATGCGGGAGAATTGGCACCTGCCATTTCTGAATATTAGTAAAATCCATCAACTCAAGACCACAATACTATCATTTCAAGTTTCAAAACGACATGAATTTCAGAAAAAGAATAGTTTAATAAAGGCGAAGTTAGGAGGAGAATCAACAAAACGAACTAAAGCCAGAGAAAATCAAGAAAAATACGAAAATGAACATAAACAACGGAGGACTTCATTTGCTCCGAAGTCTTATGGCAGTAGATTCGGTTTCAATAAACTGCCTTCCGGAAGTCTCAAGGTCCTTTATAAACCGAGGTAGATCCCAAGAGCTTGTGGGTAGAAGTTGTTCAGGAACTGGAAAACCGAAGCGAAAGTAGGTCCAATTGTGGTACTGACGTCTTCTTCCTGTGAACCATATTAAACGAAACAAAGCGAGGTCTGATGGAGGTATTGCGCCGCTGTACTTGAAAATATCTTTAGCCTGTTTCAAGGCAGAAATGGAATCCAGGTAGCGACCCTGAAGGGCTAGGATCGTTTCACCTTGAAAGATTGCTTCGTAAATCATGGTCGATAGCCGTAGTACATTTCACCATCAATTATTGCAGTCCATGACAAAAATTCGAATGCTGATATAGGCTCAAAACGGCCTGCTTATATAGTCGACACGAAGTGGAATTCCCCGGATGATGCAATCCTGGCGCAAGAACCTTGAAAAAGATTTTAGAATACAAAAGGGGTGTAGATCATCTCAGACTTTCAATTTCTAGAATTCCAACAAGCATAGCCGGATTAGGAAAAGACAAGGCCAAAGGAAGCGAAACATACCCTATTACTTTTTGACATATCACTTTTCACACACTGGTGAAACCCACGTTTAATAATAATTCTTCGAAATAGCGTAAGACTATTTTTAACATCCAAGAATGAGACTCCAGCCATAATTTAAATAACGTATTTGTGCTATGGCCCGATACTAACAGGAGTTATAATCACGACTTTAATTAAACAGCAAGGGAATAAACCCAAGGACCCGTGTTGACGCCTTATGTTGTATGATCTCAAAAAATCCTTTTAATTATACCCAATTTTATTTCTGATTGAGAACAGATGGCAACACGTTAAATGCCAGAAAACCTGACATTATAGTGTCAGCCCCAAAACCTCGGAGTGCACATAGACCAAGATTCTAGAATCTGGAGTAGACGTATGAGACTATATCTGAATGGTATTCTTTTGCAGTGACTATAATAGGAGTTACGAAAACAATGATTTGTTTGTTATATAGAAATCTGTTTTTGCACCTAGATCTAATTGAAGTTAACAGGTTAACGCCACAAGATAATTGCAGTGTTGAGTTAAAACCATTATTGGACACCATTCCTGTCCTCGGAAAAGTTGCTCAACCGATAGACCTGAGAGAACAGTTACCGGTGGAATATGACAAACCCACATTAAACGTGATTCCTTGTGACTCAAAACACTTTAGAGAAGACTTAGACACCGATCGCCAGCATCATATAGTGGAAGCAGATAAACATTTGAAAAATCCCGACATTTCAATAGACCTTGGATGCAGTTGTAGCTATATCCATCACCAGTGGTGGAAACCAGACCAATGGACAAATATTACGGAAAATAAGCTGCAACAACAAACCCAAGGATATGTAACGGTAATGTTAAATCGGGTAAGGACACCACAAGAAAAATTTACATCATCCCACATAAATCCCGAAGAAAGTCAACAAGCTCACATATACGGTAACTACTCCCAAGACCACCTTGCATTCACTGAATATATAATTGCCGCCTTTGTTGAACGATATCAGTGGACGGCATGGAAACTCTTTTTTGATGATAAATCTTATCCGGAATCAGAATTAGACCCATGTTATATACTTTTGAAAGATATGCCAAATGTCAAATCAATAAAATATAATAATTCAACTTCCAGTCCAAGAATGGCCGAAAATTTAAAAGAATGCGATCCTCGACGTTTAGTAACAACCGAAATAAAAGATGAACACGACGTTACAGTAACCATAACTGGTGGAGCTTTTTCACCGATACTGCCAAATATTAACAATATCGCCCACTTACATGATCGGCTATATTTTAAATGGAATTGGAACGATTGGATAAATAAAAAAATTAGACTTGGTCCGATCAGAAAAAGACACATACCGATTTGGTGGATACTTCGGAGATCACAGACTACTGTACTTAGGATAAAAATTACCATTTGCTCGCAAAGTTTCTTGCAAAACGCATGTGAAAATCTCGATGCTATAAGTGAAAGATCTGCATTATGCTATTTGCAGCCAATCTTGCACTTGAGCAAGAAGTCTTCGTGGCCACCATTATGATTGCGCTTTGTATATTTACACACTTCTAATGTACACCAACACACGTTCAATCGAAGCCGAGAAGCGACTTTGCTCCAAGACACTGACTTCCTCTCGGAAGTAGGCCTTCCGCAAAATTTGCGCGCATGTAAGGCGTGGATCTTGAACAAATCTCGATCGTTTGGTTGACGTATTTATCTGATAACGTGAAGGCTAGAGTTCTTCAACGCATTTATAAAGTCTTTCGATTTTATGTCGGTATTTTAAACGCTATATGAAATGCGACTGCAATGGCTTTTTTGCACGCTACTTGCAGTAAGGGTGCATTCCAAAAATGATTAGGTATTTAAGCTGTGTAGGCCTATTTAGAGTTAACAATATAATTTAGAAATATGATTAAGACAATATTGTAAATTGGGGAATGTTCTGCATGTCCTCTAAACAAACTTGCATATGTTTGACCCACTTATTCTACAGCCTACACAAAGCGCGAAAATGGATGTGTTTTTGCGAAAAGTAAACAACAATCATCACCACAGCTCAGAACTAAGGTTAAGAAATTGGCTACTTGTCGCCGCAGCTAAACACAATGGTTGGTTAGTTGATTCAAGCCAGTGGTTCCCAAAGTGTGGGTGGAAACCAAACAACAGTGGCGAAGCGTCCAAAAAATAAATCGCGCCGAGGCGATCCAAATCTGGGTTGTATATTTTCAACGTTACCACTGCTTGCCTTTGTCTGTAGCGTAGGTACTTAAGAGTAGATTGCTGAAGTTGAAAATGAACTTAGCAGCTTACTGCCAAACATCATCCATCCAACAATTATTTTTTCTTACGTTGTTTGAGGCTTGGGTCGCGAGATGTGTTCACCTCTGTTTTGGGTCGCACCCAAAAAAGTTTGGGAATCGCTGATCTAGACATTGTAGCGTAAGCGGTTGTATTAAAAAAAATTCATTACTGTTAAAAAAATCCATAACAAAATCTAAATCTAATGAGAAAAAATTCAATTTAGTTTCAATTTAGTCACATGCGCTTTACTGATTGCAAGCTGTATTTTAAGTAAAGGGTAGTGCCAATGTCCTAAGCACTAACAAAAAAACATCCTTCTGCTTACGTTAGATTTTGCTGCAAACTCTTCCCGTTGCAGCGGAATGAGTACCAATTTACTGTAGGATATGATGGCAAAAACATAAAGATAAACATTTCAACACTTTCAGACTATGCACAGGTCGGACTCTGACTACTTGACAAAACTGTTTTTGACTAACCAGCAACGTAATATGAAATAATTGATGCAAACGTTCAGACTCCACGTAAACGCGATTTTAACCGTCCGTAGCCTCTATGTTTAATCATCACTAAGAAATATCTAGAATATATGGTGTTGTTGCTAAACACTGTCTATGGCCTAATTGCGTAATAAAAAAGATTTTGAAACTGGATTGCATTGTAGCCAAATTTTGAGCTTCAAGGCATGCAAAACGTGTATCACCGCCGTATTAAAGCATTTAGTTTTAAAACTGTGCAAAAACATAAATCTACGATGTTCTATTAAAGTTGCAGCTGATGCTGCAGTCAAGGGTTAAATATACAGTATCTGTAGAATACCAGAGTTATCAGAGAGGAATTTTTGCGATGGTCTTGAAATGAAGCTTGCAATACTATTACTGTAGTTGGGATACTGCATGATGGTGCGCCAGAAACAGCTGTGGAAAGCGTTACTCCTTGTTTTTTTCGGTTAGTTTAAATCGCGTAGATGCAGGTTTGTATTTCCTTATCGCCAACTTCCACACGGAGCTTGAGCCTCAGGTAAATGTCAGCCTAGCATGAATTCTCCAGCTTTTACACAATACACAACGTTTGATTGATCATGGACAGATGGTAAACCTTACTGCTTTGATCAGGTTTGACTAAAAGCTTAAGTAGGATTGGTTCTTAAGAAGTTTCGTTAGTTCGCACTGAAGTATTTTTTGTCTTACACACAAAAGCTTGATTAACACCAAATTTTTAGTGCAATTTTCGGAATTGGGGGGCAATTGCCCCATTGTCCCCCGCCCTGGCTACGCGTCTGCACTCTGCAGTAGTGTTGTACCAAGTGGACAAATAGTGTTAAGAATGCGTTTGTAAACCTGAGGCTGGCCTCCAGCGCCGTCACAAAACGTTCTGTTAAGTAAATTTCTGTGGCCCGGTGTCGAGCGAAATTTCTGACCTTTGCGAAATTTCTTACCTATTATATTTTTGTCAGTTGTTTTGCTTCTCAGAGAAAAGGAATAAAGTTTGGCGATTACTTTTTGATGTGTGTTGTGTAAATTAAAACTTTTTGGTTAGATGTCAGATACCCACAACAAGCTACACTGCGGGAATAAGTAAAACCAGTGAAAATATTGGGCTTAATTTTAGACTTCAAATATTTTTCTTTTTCTAACTGTAACATAAACCTTAACCCGACACACTTACCTAAACACCAAACCCTAAGCCCCAATCATAAGTTTTCTCAGCCTATTTTCAATGTAGAATGTTGCTCTGTGCATGTGTAGGGACTGTTGTTGCGGGTTATTGTAGAGGTCCCTAGTGGTTGAGGGTCAACCTAGTTGTTGCAGGAGCACAGGTCGGTCTCCCAACTAAGCAACCTAACGTCTTGAAGTTGCCAAGCTAAAGCAAGGCAAATAAAAGGCTCTCACCACTTTGTTCGCTGATAGCTCTCCAGTAGTACTCTAAGTTGATTGCTTCTTTCGGTTATATTCAGGTATACAACAAAACGCCAATACACTTGGGCGTGAAGTCAGAAACACGTAACGTAACGATTCGATGTAGAGACGGAATTAGAATGACGACGAACAAAAGCG
>Ga0210059_1015440_pt1 | contig 11152 bp, 8 predicted proteins | sample Ectturendosymbi2_FD_188042 | JGI IMG/M metagenome (GOLD analysis project Ga0210059, IMG submission 188042) | Ecteinascidia turbinata endosymbiont from Florida, USA - Sample 2 (SPAdes) (version 2) | ecosystem: Host-associated > Tunicates > Ascidians > Unclassified | place: Key West, Florida... | reverse complement strand
CGTTAGGTGGTAGTATTTCGCTGAAGTTTTTACTGGAAACTAGGCTACAATCCGAGTCTTTTGATACTTTGGATGACCAGCTGGGGTTTCGGGTTCAAAAGTTATGATGTAAAAATATTTGACTAAGTAGTTAATTAGACAATTAATTAATATGTTTATTTTAGATCATAACTTTTGAACCAGCATGGGCCATATAAACCAACACACCAATCTGGCAACATCATGAGATAACCTGCTCCAGCTTACCGTCGCTTTTTGCAACGATCAGAACGTCGAAGACGGAGAGTTATCACACAACGCAATTGCGAGTACAGAGAATGTAACTGCACAACACAAGATTTGTCCTTCCAGTGCCATCGACGATCGCCCGGGCAGAGATTTGTTTAGGGTGTTGAAGAGACCGTCCATTTCTCAACCGCACACACTTGGTCTTGTTCCGATGGGAAGGCAGTAGGCAACACGACCGGACTCTGACGAAGATTGTATCCGCATTGGAGAGTTTCTTGCTACAGTCATTATGCCGAGCGCTTGGCCAGACTGAAGCAAGTTCCAATTTTTAAGGTCTTGTTACGACCTGGCCGAGATTCGAACCACGCCGAACCACAACCTACCAGGCATGCAGTGAAACCTCTAACCTCTAGGCCACACGTCCTGAAATGACCCAAAACGACATTATTGTATACCCTTAAAAACCCCATTGATTCCTGTTTCAAACAAGAAGGGGTCTCTGTTTAAAGTTGTTATATGCAGTTAATAAAACCTGAATTGCGCATTTGTTTAAGGGAGAGATCCATCGCACCTGGATGGTATTTAGAGGATATTGAAGATGAGAAACTCATCCCTTGCCCATCACTCCCTCAGCTCAACACCTTAAAATGGTGGTTTTGACTGTTGTTGATTAAAAAAACAGGTCTTGGCGGACCGTTGATATTTGTAGGGTACAGAATTTTCCTTACACTAAATGTACATCCATTCATGCTAAGTTGACTTTGTTTCAGTCGTCCTAAAACTGTAAGTGAAGTTGCTCATCAGGATGAAGTTGTTTCAGTGCTGAAGAAGAGCTTGGATGGTGCTGATGTAAGATTTTGATTTTATATGGTTTTACACGATTATTGCACGTAACAAGTTCTGATATGCGTAGCTTAATGGTTTTTGATACTTTTTAATTGTTACTGTGCATAGCACAGTACGTTTTTGTTTAAAGTTCTATTGACAAATGACGATAATCTTCGAATTAGCGTTTAATAGCAATCCATGGAGAAACAGTATGACGCAAACTGACTTCAGCCAGTATCATTAATATGACATTCGCAGTCTCCCACTCCCCATGCATTTTATTAATCGATATACTTGGTACTCACCGCAGTGCCATGCAACGATGCTAAACATTATAGCAGCCGTGTTGGCGCCATCCATGCGAGTGCTGTTTGCCAGTACCACATACTTCTGCTTGTGCTTCATCAAAGTAATCGTGTTAGCGCCCTGAAGCGTGTGTTTTTCTATTACCGCCACATATCTATGCCCGTGTTCTTTCATGTATATATGTGTTACTTGTTACTGCCGTGCATGCTTGAGTCTATTGCGTTGCGTGTGGGAATGAAGACGTTGTACTGTACAATACAATATAGCTTTGGTTTACAGCTGCCCAACTTATTGTTCTACGGACCACCTGGGACCGGTAAAACCTCAACGATCTTGGCATTGGCCAGCGAGTTATACGGAAAAGATCTGCTGAAAGGTAATTTTATAATAATGTACTGGTGTGTGATGTGTCGTACCTTATTAAAGTTTATTATAATCGCACTGTTTAGTTTTATCACATTTGTGCGTTCATTTTTTAGACAGGGTCCTTGAACTTAATGCATCGGACGAAAGAGGAATCGGTGTTGTGCGTGAAAAAGTCAAGAAGTTTGCTCAGCTGACTGCAAGTTCACACAGAGAAGAGTAAGTGGTTCTGTGACTCGGCGAAAGCGCAGATTTGCGAGAATGGCAATTCAGATAGCACTGGTGGAAATTGATATTGCCCGTAATGTTTATTTTGTGCGTGCACCGTAACAGAAGTGACAGATTTATGATAATCAACGAATCACTAAAAAGCATTTATGAATAAGTCGGTACTGAATTGTTTCTATTTTAGATTTTTTTTGTGTATATAAGACGTTTGGTTAATGTCAAAATTGCTTTGAGTGGTTTCTTTCCCACCTTTAGTTACCAAACTTGAAACTACCTCTCATTTTCTGTGTTTCAGTGGGAAAAAATGTCCGCCGTTCAAAATCGTCATTCTTGATGAAGCCGACTCCATGACCACTGCTGCGCAAGAAGCTTTGAGACGAACTATGGAAAAGCAAACGAAGACCACAAGATTTTGCTTGATTTGTAATTATGTTAGTAGGTAGGTTTCTGTTTCCTACGTCAGTATTGAGGTACGTACTGCCTCAGGAATGCTTATTCCAATCGGTGAAAAAGTTCTTATTTTGCGCTCTCAACAAAATGCTCTGAAAATCGTTGAAGGTTTTAGTGTAGCACTGCTTGCAGACGAAATTGACAGTATCCTCGTGTCGCCATGATTTTTGGAACGTAGGTTAAGACAGCAAGACCTAGCGTACATCAAAAGGCTCGGCGAGAACAAGACCGCCAGAAGATGTTCGCTGCTGGAGTTTATGCAAGCAAACGTTTCAGTATTGCGGGAAATAAAGTCATACGCAGCTTGATTTATGCCCTTTAGCATTACTCGCTGTTTTACGTCCTGCCAAAGACAAAAACAAATTACAGCAGTATACCTCTTTTGGTGAATTGTCATAATCACAATTCGATGTAACATTCCTAGAACTGGTGAATGCCATTTTGTCATGCACACACCGCTGTTTCGGTGTTTCCCGTTTGAGAAGTAGGATGGGTTTAAACAATAACTTCTGTTTGAAGGAGTTAATTTTGTTGCGATCACTAAATACGAAATTGGGACATTTAATATTTCTGCTTTGGTCAGGAGATGTCTGTAACTCTTCTTGGAGAAGGGCTAACTCGATAGTCCAGATGCGTCAGCCGGCTGGAAATAATTAAACTCTTTCCTGTGGTGCAGAATAATTGCTCCAATTACTTCGAGATGTTCTCAGTTCCGATTCAAACCTCTGTCTGTTGACGACCAGAAAGGGAGGTTGAAGATGGTTTGCGAAAAAGAAAGCGTCAAGATATCGGCTGATGTAAGCGCTGTGCACAAACTTGCAGTTTTCCGGTCTTGGTCGCGTGTATGTTTTCGACAACATTCTACAGAACTCACGAATTTCGCGTGTTGCTTTTTTAGCCACATTTTATCCATTTTTCATGTCAAATGAATTTGTCGTTGTACAGCAGCATAAACTAAAGTAGAAAGGGACAGGCAAGCTAATATCTAAAAAGAACAATATCTGACTCCATGAAGACAATTACCTGTAAGCTTGACTAGCTATCTTTGTAATGTCAGCGGATGTCAACCTACATCTGCAGCTTGAAAAAAATTTCCGGATAAAACTGATACGCAAACCGCGTAACAGACTGTCTGAAACGCTTTCGCACAAACAGGATATCTTTCACATACCAGTTTGCAAAATGTAACGGCCCATGTATGTGTACGAAAGTGTGTTTTTGTTACATGGCACATGCGGGTAAATGCCAAACGCGTGGAGAAAATTCAGCCGTTTAAATGCACAAGATGAGGTTACTGGTTTGTTCCACCCAAAGATATCAAACCCTTGTATCATGCATTTTGTTTAGTAGTACGATGTGTGAGTGGCGAGTGTGCGGCAAAAACTGTTGAGTTTGTGATAAATTGCCTATTTTCCAGGCGTTGAACAGCTTGATAATTTGCTCGGAAGGAGACTTGCGAAAATCGATGACGTTTCTGCAGACCGCGCACAGACTGAAAGGAGACGAAGGCATTTCCCAAGACGATGTCTTAGAAATAACAGGGGTATAGCTAATAGCATGCAAATATGTCGACACCAGTATTTCTGATCGCAAAGTGCATGGCCAGCAGAAGTGGCCACGGATCCGGAGTGCCGGAGTCGATTTCGGCAGGATTCTGCGTTGTGGAGTCAAAAATTTTGAAAAACCGGTTCGGCAGTAGCAGGAGTCTGCGTGGTATTTATAAATATCATTTCTTAAGTAAAAACAATGCTGAATTGCGGTTGCATCGACGGCAGTAGGAATCTGTACAGGAGTCGGATTCTCAAATTCGAAAAATTTTCGGGCCCGGATCCAGATTCAAAAATTTTGGAACAGGACAGAAGTCGGAAAAAGTGGCCACCTCTGATGTCCAGTACGTCTCTGTGATGTGGTAGTGTTCGGCGAGGTATATCTCGGAACGCTGCAAACGTTGCAAACAACTATTTTCATGATCTGCTTTTTACCTTTAGTGTGTTCAGGCATCTTATTTCCATTCCACACAAGTCACCAATCGTAACCATATTTTCAACGTGGCAACGTTACAGCTTATGGGAATGTTTGGTGTTACGTCTCCAACTTCAATTCAAAATCTTAACACTGTTCACCAATGCAGTAAATTGCAACTGATTTGACGACTTGTGATAGTTCGTCATCATTTGATGTCAGTGCACATGGGTTGGATGTTTGGTGTGAATCTCATGCTGCAGTGTTGGGCAAAAATTGAGACTTAGTTACAGCACCTTTCGCTGACTGGAAACGCCGTGCGGTCTAGACAATTGAAAGTAGTTCAGGCTTTCTCCTTGCAATTTGGGCCAAAGGCTTCCTTTCTCGTCAAAGATATCTTGTTTAAAGTCTTTGCTGAATTGTTTGTGCCTCGTTGCAGGTTGTACCGGAAGACGTGATCAAGTTGCTGGTGACAAGTTGTGCCTCCAACTCTTTTGACAAAATTCAAGCCGCAATAAACCATATAATATCAGAAGGTCACGCAGGCAAGTTATACAGATTGATTTTCTTCCATATCTTTATTGCTGCTGCACTTTTACGCGATCAAATTTACTTGCACTGACAGAAAACTTTTCAATCAAATCTCTCGGCACCTTGAGCCATAAACTTGGATTGTTATTAGTCAGCAGAAAAGCGCTTGATCGAAAATGATATAAAGAGATTTACTGAATGTTTGTGAAGTGCGACGTTTTAGTGGTTGTCGTCTCTGGTGAGGCGCTGTTCGCAGCCGTCAAGTTTTTCACAGGAGCACGAAGCTTACGTTGGGGCGTAAAGCAAGACGCCCTCGTATATCTATTTGAAAACATAAATGTGTTCATTCACGAATTGGTCCCGACATGACGTCGATTTTCACTTTAGAAGGAGCTTATTAATCGTCGGCAACTTCATCCCGCCCAAACGCGTTTACGCTATTCAATACTGTCTGTGTCTAAGCTTTGGGGGGAATCCGTCAAATTGCATCACAATCATGTGATCACTGCTCGCGATTAGCAACTCAGTGACGGTCACAGTGAAGCGTTGTATAGTTCAGCAGGTTTATTTCAAACACTCTTTGTGACGTGTGTAAAGCTGAGAAACAGCTGCATCTTCGCGCGAATATGTTCACATAACTGCAAAGTTATGCGATCCGACGCTGTACCTGCTTGACAAAAAGTTCTAATGCTCATAAACACCACTCCAGTGGACGGTTGTATTTTGCCGCTCAAACTGTTAAGTGCTGGTTTCCTTTTCTTGACAGGATATATAGAGTGTGTTTTTAAAACCACTTCGTTAAAATATAACCTGATTTTCGTACGTTCGAATGAGTTCTAGGGCTATGATAAACATCTGGTTTTGTGCGCTTGTGATTCTGCTGTCAACCATAAGTGGTTTCTCGTTTTATCGGCGTGATGGAAGATGTTAAAACTAAATCTTTTCTATCAAGGCCGTGTGTGAAAGAACCAGCGATAAGGTTGAGTGTTTTCGAACACTCGGTCGCGTAAACAGTCCATAGCACTTCACCGCTTTTATCGTTCGCCACAAGTGTTGTTTGTCCTCTCGTCGTCATGCCGCGTTTTCTCGACATGGTCGCACGAACAACAAAACATTTGATTTGCAGCGTCTCAGGTGGTCAATCAACTTTACGAAGAAATCATTAACATGACGTCTCTCAACGATGAGAAAAAAAGCGTTGTCGTTGAAAAAGTAGCGGTATGTAGCCCTGATTTTTTTTTTGGCTATGATCCCGTGGAAAGCAGAGTTGTCTACTTCGTAGGTGTGTTTTTAAATTTCAGCAAGCGTTTACTCTCCTATATTTTTGGGTTGTTTCTTCCACTTCATATCAGTTGGCCCACCAGAAAGTTTTATGCAATAATTGTGTAGAATGTCAATGCCTTGTTCGCTGCCCTCTCATATAGCTTGTTACGTAACTAACTTACCCACAATTTTCCGAAATTTCTGCGACTCTACCGAGATAGCCCGGGATGCGGTTAATAACTGAGCAAACAAGCCGAGCCGATACCTGATCTGGTTCCCCGTTGTGTGTAAGCACAAATATATACTATGTCCCTGTAAAGTGTGTTGTCCAGAATATCGTTCAGCAGCAGCAGCATTTTTTTTAAAGACCATAACAGTGTTGACTAGGACGTGATTTATCGCGATATGATCATTTAGTATGACTTCTAGGTTACGGACAAATGCCTGTGTGATGGCGCGGATGAATATCTTCAGCTGATGTCCCTGGCAACCACGCTTCAACAACAGATGGCCACGTGACTGCGATCTACATGCGGAAAACTTCACCAAATTCAAAATACAGGAGATTTCATTCTGTAACCAGTCGGACGACATTAGTTAAAAGACTGGATTCGTTGAGCGATGACGTTACCGTCGAATCTTGAGCGCAGATGGAGTTACTGTTTCTATCGCTTGTGGACATCGTCGATTACAGATAACGACAAAAATTGTTGCCGCGCCATTTGAGAATTTTGTTAAATGGATGCGTAATGACTTTTTTGTATTTTGCATTCTCTCACTGCCTAAAATGGTCCATTCCTAGTGTCTACGCCAATATTTCTTCGTCTGTTCATATGTTTTCTGGAGGCATTTAAACTTTTTCTTTATCGGGTTATTTTTGTGTGCTTTCCAAATTATTGCAGCACTTTAGTGGGAAATATCCAGTCTATTGACATCTTGTGAAAGCTTGAACAGCTTTTAAAAAAACGGTAAAAATTGATCCAGCGTATACGCATTTGTTTCGGGTCTTGATTAGGCCATAACTAAAGGACAAAGCCTCCCCTGGAAAATTATTCGCCCCCCTGGAAATGTGTTGGACATAGTTCCAAATTTTGAGCCCCTCTCAGTAAACTCTTCGCCCCCCCTCCCTGATACGGACCTGATCTTAATCTGTGACAGAAACGGAAAACTACAATAAATGCAGAGATCTTAACGAAGCTTGCCCATGTTTTTGCAGTAGAAGTGTGTAATGCCTGCTTTGATAGTGGTGGATGGATTTCTGTTTGGAAGGATGGAACAAGAACCGAAACAATGTGACATGTTCTTGAAAATCGCACCCTAAGCTTCGGTCTTATTTCATGTTGTGATCAACTTGCATCGATGCAGTGTGAATTTTAGAACCTGATATAACAATAGACACTGCTGAGATTTCTTTGTAGCTGAGCTGACCCCGGGTTTGGCACCTATTGTCTCCAGTTCAAGCTTAATCCTCTGCTTGCTTGCGATAAAAATCCGTATTACTCGTTTGATAGACTTCCTGCATTATGCGGAGAAACATCGATCCTTTGTTGATTCAGCTTTGATGTCTTTCCGCTCCGTTGAAACCTGAGGTTCACATTATATTACTTCAGCCAGGGACGCAACCAGGTCTTCAATTCGGGGGGGTATTTTCCATGAACTTTCATTCGATGACGTCATCGTGCTTATTCAACTGTGGTACAACTTTTTCGCAAACGGTCACAGATATGTGCTTTTCGCAAACATTTCGGAAAATGAGAACTTCTTAGTCTTCATCAGGCCCGTAACTAAGGGGCGGATCCCACTTTAAAATTTTTCCGCCCCCTTGGAAAAATGTGTTGGACATAGTTTAAAAATTTGGGCCCCTCCCAGAAAACTCTTTCCCCCCTTCTGGTGTCCCAAGCTGGCCTCGTTTTAATCAAGATGCAGACCCAACGATCAGGACAGAGTAAAAATTAGTAGCCTAATACAAACACCTGGTTCCGCATTCAACTAGTGCAGTCATTGTTTTATTGCGTCAGATGTATAGACTACTAGTAAACCTGCATAACTTTTCGTCTTGTTTTATAAATTTCATCAAGATTTTTGAAACTTCCATTGAATATATTTGGTGTGAGATAATTTCTGCAGACGATACTGCGAGTGGTGAAGCTGTCAGATACGAGAGACTAGTCAGGATATATTCAATCAGTGATGCTATTTTAATATTAGATACGAGACTTCGTCTGCCAACTGAAATACTCTAGAAAGGAATGCAGCAGGAACAGGGGAATATAATGTGCTGGTGCGAAATTTGTTTTGGCTTATAAATTATAACTGATTAAGAGCTTCACTAGCTTTTCAATACTGTGACTAGAAAATAATATGCTTTAATTGGTAATTTACATCATAAGCATTTACCAATGTTATTACTGAATTTCAAAAGGTCTCAGGCTGATCTCAAATAATGCACATAACACACAGTTGCTTTGCGAATTTCACAATTATACATCAAATTTAACATTAATAGTAGGCTGTAGTAATTCTCACTAGCAAAGCAAATTTAATACAGTAAGCCTCGGTTAATCCGGATCTTCGCCAAAACTGGTGGTACGCATGATTTCTTACGCTTTTGTAAAAATCTTCGGTTTATCTGGATTTTTTAATCCGGATCTTCGCTATACCGGATAAAATCTGCGCTTTTCGCATCTCGTAAACCGAATTTTTATCCACTTGTACGCTGTTGTGTTCTTAAAGTGCATTCACTGGTCTCTAGGAAAGATTCGGCATCATTCAGGCGCAACACAAGCGTGCTCACGATCACCAACGAACGTTTAGAATCATCATAACGACCGCAACTGCGTGCAAATTCGACTAATCGTAGGGATGATTCTTACGTCACACACGGGCATAGCATATCACGTTGAACGTAGCGCTCAAGGCACGCCGCCGCACGACGACTTCACTCCACTGATGAGTGTTGAGCAAGGGCGTACGCAAGGGGGGAGGTTTGGAGGAAAAACCTCCCCCTTGAGCTTGATATTTTACAAAATCATTATTACCTGCGTAAAGGAAATTACATGTTTTCGCATACTTTTTGCTTGTTAATTTGTTGACTTAAATGCAAATAACACGGAATAAATTTGCATGCAACTTGCAAGGAGCATTGTAAACGGGCCAAAAAGTAATAATTAGGTTTTGGTGATAATCAGGGTTATTATCTGCGTCCAGAAACCGTCTCACCACTTTTTGCAGACCTTTTATCCACTAGGCATGTTTAAAGATTGTGTTCCGCGACAGTTCACTTTATCCGAAATAATTGTCTTTATTTTGTCTGCTATAGCTGATCAGCGCAAGCGCTGACCGTGTTGGCTACATTACCAAATTCTGTAGCATGATAGAACTGATGCACAAGCTCATAACAGCAGTTTTTAACATACAAGCATTCAGGCATTTCATAATGTCTCAGCAGGGGAAAAGGAAAACAAAGTTTTCTGGGCATCTATACATAACAAAAAATTGAAAGTTTTCTTGCGTACTTCATGCGCATTCTCAATTCTTTTGTAGCAGGGTTGCCAATTTGGCTTTTTTGAAGGCAGATTTTGAAATTCTGGCTTTTTTAGAACACCTTTGACTTTTTTTGGAAATAAAAATGTCAGAAAAATCTGGCTTATTTTCAGTCGGATAGGCTTGGCTCTGGCAAAACATTGTCTGAGCTGCATATTCATTACAAATCTCTTGCAACTAGGGTCTATTACCATGCAGGGTGCACAGAATATTGCAAAAAATTTTCTGTTGCCCTAAAAATGATCTATGTTATTGATAAAAAACAAATGCACGACAGTGTAATTACGGGGAAAGAATATGCTTCTAAAGATTGGACTTGTGTTGTATCGATGTTTCTGACGAGTTTTAATGTCTATTTTGTGTATGGTTGTGCATGTTTTATGTGTATATGCCTCAAAACTGCTATCTGGCTTTGTTGGGGCAAGGTCTGTCTTTTTTCGGTGAAGACAAGTTGGCAAGCCTGTTGTGTACTTTAGCAAGATTCAATCTTGCAAACCGGGATATGCCCCACCCAGTCCAGCCGCACACCTATGCTCGACTGCTCGTATTCGACGAGCATTAGCGCAGCCTCATTTTGCAATTGTAAATTGCTCTGCCGCAGTGATGAGTGTGTTTTACTCCCCTTTTTCAACACGCAACCAAAATTTTGCAGTTATGAACTCCTGTGTCGCAGCATTGAGTGTATTTTCCTCCGATATCCCAACTTGGAGCGCTGATAGTTATATTCAGTGCAATGACACATAAAATAAGGGGGGACGTGTAAAAGAATATACATATTATGTCAACAAATTTCGCCAACACGTTGGTTTGGAAACATGAATATGACGTCAAATTGTGACATCACAAAGACACCACACCAGAAACAAATGACCACCATATGCCACTGAATCAGTGGCGTACGCAGAAAATTTTCATGGGGGGGGGGTTGAAAGTGCCAAAATTTTTCTTTGCACTAAAATCGAAACTATGATAAGAAAAAATATAAAACAAGCAGCAATACAATACGTAAACGTTGTCAAGCAGTTATATTTAAACGCCTGTTGGATGTCTCACTTAACCTGTTAATAATCTGTTCCGGGGAAGGAGTGTAATTTCGATAAATGCTTAACAATGCAAGCCCGTTCATTCTGGTATCACTGGTCGTACTTCGCAAGTACGTTTTTAGTCTGCGTAAGGTAGAAAAAGATCGTTCACTGGTACACGTTGTCACCGGAAGAGTTAAAAATATATGGAGCAACGTAAAAATGTTTGGGAAAGCGTCAAAGCAACATGATTTGATACAGCCCAGTACATCAGTTGGTCTCTCGCTTGCATTCAGACGAGACAGTTTTCTGTACCATAATCTCAATTCAGGCACTAATTCTTCGAGAGGTTTCGTTAAATCCTCTTTATAAAACTCTCCCAAAACTTTAATGCTTTGGATTTGTTTGGTGGTTGGTCCAACTGTTGG
>Ga0210059_1015439_pt1 | contig 11153 bp, 5 predicted proteins | sample Ectturendosymbi2_FD_188042 | JGI IMG/M metagenome (GOLD analysis project Ga0210059, IMG submission 188042) | Ecteinascidia turbinata endosymbiont from Florida, USA - Sample 2 (SPAdes) (version 2) | ecosystem: Host-associated > Tunicates > Ascidians > Unclassified | place: Key West, Florida... | reverse complement strand
GGGCGATCGCCCCAATTGCCTCCTGGATCTGCCCCGTTAGTTGCCAGAGAGTCCACGCAAAGTGATAACAAAGATAGTGAACCTAAAGCTCAAGTTAGGCCACTTAAGTTTCCAGAAGAAAATTAAATTTTTTCAAAGACACATATTATAAAATGTATTTTGTCATTTTCCCAATGTCAGAACGAGAACGAATGCTTTTCGCGAAGAGGCATTTGCAGGACCACAAAGTGGAAGAACATAAAAATAAATTGTAACACTATTGGAGGAGCTCCAAGCCAGATTTGACCATTTACAAGAGTTAAAACCATGCTTTGCATTCCTTGTAAATCCATTCATCGTTAGTGTAATCGGTGATGGCTGTCCAGTTCGCCAACCATTTGCCACAAACTTGTCTGCTGTAGAAACGAAACTGTCTGGTTCTGAAAAAGCTTTAGTCAATGCCACTCTGCAGTTAATTTCTGGCCACAGGTTCCAGAAAATACCCACAATTTGAAAGACCTGTGTACAACTCATTTCTGCATACAGCACGACATATTGCTGTGACATTTTTTCTCTGTAATGAAGTTCGTAAAATCAAACCATCGTGCAACCTTGAAAATGAACCCTTGGGAGAATTAATTCGCACAGCTATACAAGGTATTGTCCAGATTTTCAGGGACTACAGAATCAAACAAAAACTTAATAGTAACAATTACTGTACATCATTTCATATAAAACTTGCATTCTTTGCCGTATTTGTGTAGACACTACAAACTGGTTTTGCGGCTCGCCGGTGTTTTTGATTTTCTGCAAATGACTCATCTATCGAACAAGTTTGCCCACCCTGGTTTAAACAATGTGTAAAGAAACATGAATGAAAAAGAAGCATTACTGCCAACAAAGCGCATTTTTGCAATGGATGCTCCCTCTAAAGTGCGCAACTGCCAGTGGCGTAGCTAGAGTGCTGGCTGCCCGGGGCGGCCCTTCTGTTTGGCGCCCCCGAAGCCCATAAAAATACGTATTGCACAGTGGCTGGCTCTTAAAGCTTTGTAATATTAACTAATTCAGTGTGGTCCAAACAGTGGCACGCGGACGCATGCGGCCCGCAGACAGTTACTGTGCGGCCCGCGAACGCTTTCCGTAAAAGGTGTATTACACAAAGTCATATATACATTGTGTTGGCCACACAGTCCTTGCAAGTCACGCATCACTGAAGTGCAGGTCACTATGTAACTATGAGGGGTAGCAATATCTTTTTACCTCTAGGCTAGGCTAACGCTACAGTGCTCTGTGACCACAAAGCATGCGTTTTTTTCTTATCTTTGTTGCAAGCATAGATTCTGTAATTAATTTTCGAGTTAGATTAGAAGATGTGTATTGTGGAAGTAATGAAGTAATATTTTTTCAAGTATAGCAATTTAACAATTAATGAGTGTCAAAACAGAACTGTCAGAGGAGAACAGAAAGTTCAATTCTAAATGGGAGAGTTTTTCTTCGCCAATAACAATGGCAAACCACAGTGTCTTTTGAGGTTGCAAGTAATATCCGTTCCGAAAGAGTTTTTATTGAGAAAACATACGGCAAATACCACGGAAATTCTAGGGAAGAAATTTTGAAATAATTGAAAGGTAACCAGGTCCACAACCAGGGGGCAAACGGGCAATTGCCCCGCTTAAGAGACTTTTCGCTGAAGATGTGCTCTCCATGTTCGTAATATGGAAAAGTGCTTTCTCATTTATGAAGCGATTGAAAAGCGACACATGAATTAGAATGGCTGATGAAACCTGCATGCCTGCTTGCGTCTGCTGACTACGGAAATTACAGCGGACATCGACTTTATAACCAAAACCAAGAAACAAAAGTGTTTTGCTATTTTGTTGGTGTGTTGTGTATCTATTTTTAGCAGAAAATCTCTACTTTGAGCCGTAAACAAACAAACAGAAAATTAAAAAATTACCCTAAAATCAAAACATGCGTTAGGCGTGCAGCAAACTTTAGGTCAAACGAGTCTTGTAATTGCAACGGAGTTCCTCTCTTTGCGGCCCGCAAATTTTTCCTCAAACCGTAATGTGGCCCTTCATACTCGCAGTCATGGACCACCCTGAACTAGTTTGTGCACCATTATAATATTACAGTACTCTCACACGCTCAAATATGGTATGCTTTAAATACACACCAAGAAACTCAAACATGGTAAGTATCAGTTAAACAAAAAGCAAAAATGGCATATAGAGAAAAATAGTAAAAAAAGGGTAAAAATTAGGACCATATTTATTTCTGAAATGAAAACTACAATTTTCTGCACAGTAACTTTTCTTGCCTTTTTGTTGGTAAATTCTTCAGTGGCAATGTCAAAATTTATTTCATCTGTCAATTGTTGCTCAACGGACAGTGTGGCATGATTTCTCAACCGCAAGGTGCTCATACTAGATCTTATAACAATTCTTGATCAGTTTTAGTTTCGAAAAATTCCTCTCGCAGGTAGCAACACTAACGGCAATTGTGAGGAAAATCCGCAGTGTCATTACTATATTTCGAACACAGTTTCCAAGGTTTTACTTTTGAATAAACTGCAAAAGTTCAAAGGGGCCTTATTTTTCTACTGTGAGCTGTACATCGGCAACATCTTATAACTGTGATGCAACAGTAACGTTCTTCTTAATTGCACAACTTTGAACAAGCGACGCAGCAACTATCAATATTTCTTTTTCGGCTATTAACTGCACTCAACCTCCTGTACAACCAACTGGTCTACTTGGAATCTGAATGCAGCACGGTGATCTGAAAATTTTCGTAATGACACATCAACATACTGAAGCAACAAATCATTCCCCCTAAAAAAACGAGGAACCCTCACGGAACCCTTAAAACTCACGTAACCCCACTACATGTTTTGCGGAACACTAGGTTTCCACGGAACCCATGTTGAAGAATACTGAGCTAGATTATATTTCTACAGACACACGGAAATCCATTTTGACGAGCACAGATCTAACTACACATTTATTAGATTTACACAGAAATGTTTTTTAGACCCAACAAAGCACTTTTACTCGCAGGTACAAAACTTACAAAAGCTTAGAGCTTACCACAGCCACAAGTTTGCCCACAGTCATCCACCATACTCCTAAGTTCTATGACGTCATATAAGGACGACGATCAAACGTCAACAACGACCCAACACTCGATCAATCAACCGTGCAGTGAATCAGTAAGATTCGACATCAAGTGAGTTGATAAGCGTGTTGAGAACCGTGTTACAGCGTCATGTAAAAAAGCCTATTGATACACCCTCCCTGATACACGTTTGTTTGTTGTTTGGCTAAAATAACAATCGCTTAAATACACATGCCATAGTTTAAATTACTCAAAATCAAAAACGTCCATCAGCTGCGAGTAATGTCCCGATATTACAACCACTTTTACTTTAATACAGCCTGTACAGGTTTACAGCCTACGGCGCAGCCCATAGTGCCGCCCCCACAAATGTGCCGTCAGGGGCGGACCGCCCCTCCGCCCCCCCTTAGCTATGCCACTGGCAACTGCGTAGCACCACCAGGTCATTTGCGTAGTTAAATCTCATACCGCGCACTTGCAACATTCCAAAACATTGGAAAAACAATAAAACATGAGACGCTATTTCAATCAAATATGCACTTTGTTCGTATTTTGCCAAAATTTTATACTTATTCTAATAATTCACAAATTTTGTAATTCATTTAGAAGTCTGCTAACTCAGTCTTAAAATATCCATACTCACTAGAACAAATATTTACCTAGTGTAAAATTTTCTTAGAGGGAAAACACTGAATGCAACTTTTGCCGCAACCTTGGGCAGTTTCTTTGTGGTGTAGAAAGGATGAAGCGCTTTGTGTACGTCCACTGGCGTTACATCGTCAACAACCTGAAAAGGATAAGCAAAATGTCCACTTTGCCCCCTCTGGAAAGATTTCTGCGTACGCCCATGCTGCAAGCATAAGCGTACGGCATGGGGATGCAGGGGATGCGGTCGCATCCCCAACACTGAAAAATTGGCCATTATTTGGGCAAAACTTTTCAAAATTTGAGCAAAGTATACAGCTACATTCACATGTAAGTGAGGTAGTGTCTATTTTCCAAATAAGGCAAAATAGTAACCAAATCAACTACAAAATAATAGCCAAAACGGCAAAATAGTCTGAGACTATTTTTCCATTCTTTTTTGCCCATGATGGCAAAATAGACACTGCCCTTGAGTGAACTGAAATCATGTGGCAATTCGAACAGCCTTCATCGAATTTGGGCCTAAAAAACGTTTTGGGTAAAATTAGAAACATTTCAGTAAAACAGGAGCATTTGGGTAAGGTCCCGACTATATGATCAAGTGGTGGAGATGCGGGGCAGCTTGACCTGGGGGACGCCCCAGAAGGATCAAAAAACGGGAGGAGAAACTCAGGGAGAAAATAGCACAAAAGTACAACAGCCTCAATTAAATTTGGGCAAATGCTCCATGAGAAAAGCTTCAATCAAACTTGGGTGAAATCAAAAACATTTAGATAAACTGGAAACACTTGGGTGAAGTTCATCAATCAAATCAAATTTTGCCAATTTGCAACAGCTTCACTCAATTGTGGACAACTTGAAACAGTCTTGTTCAAAGATGGGCTGTATAGAAAGCTCCATTTAAATTTTAGTACGTTTAGAAATGTCTGGGTGAATTAGGCTGCAAGAGTTTTATTCAAATTTGGATAAAATCAAAATCGTTTGGGTAAATTTTAACAATCTTAATGAAATTTGAGCAAATTGGGACAACTTCATTCAAATTTGGGTGAAGTCAAAAATGTTTCCATAACTTGGAAAAATTTGGGTAAATTCCAGCAGACTACATCAACTCTGGCCAAACAACAATAGCTCCATTCAACTTGGGGCCAAGTGGAACACCTTCATTGAATTTTGGGTAATTTCAAACAGCTTCATTCCAATTTGAATAATATACACCACTTCATTTAAAATTGCATACACTTAGAAACATTTGGGCAAATTCCAACAGTCTTGATCATATTTTAGCAATTGAAAGAGTTTCATTTAAACTTTGGTACAATCAGAACCATTTGGGCAAATTGGAAAAGCGTCAATCAGATTTGCATATATTATAAATATATGAGCAAATTACAACAGCCCAAATCAAAATTGGACCAACTGAAAGAACTTCATTCAAATTTGGGTAGCGTCAGAAACATTTTAAAATCTGGAAAATGTAGTGGTAACTCACCATTCCAACTAACCCTAATTTTTGTAAACCTCAAATTGTTGATGCTGTAAAGTGTACAACTAAAATGTAGCTGTAAAATGTTTTGCGGTAGTAATGTGGGGTAGCTGTGATATGATATTGTGAAGTTTTCGTGTTCCAAACGTACTTGACGTGGAGAGATTTACACGTGCAAATCTGTTTCCATGAAGTATTCATGAATAGAATTAACTACGTAACTGCAACTGTAATATGTTGCGTGGTGGTAATGTAACTGTGAATTTATACTGTTTAGGTTTTCATATTTTCCGTTTGTTTCATGCAATGAATTGCATATGTGGGATCCTGCCAAATTTTATTGTTCCAATTTAATGCTGTGAAGTGAAGTTTTCATGAATAGTAGCAACTGTAATATTTATTGCACTGCATAATTCACTTATGCTAATGCAGTGAAGCACTGCCATTTTTATAAAACATTCTTGTTGAGGTTATAAGTCGTTTGTCATTGGAAATGTGCATTTGTACGCATTCCTTAGTAGTTGATCATATAGGCTGCAGTATTTGCGTGTATCAGACCCATATTGCTATTTTTCTGAGCATGCTGTGTTCAGTGCACATTTAACTCTCTTAACTGGAGTGGATTTTTGGTTTTCACAATGTAACTTTAGAAGCTGTAAACGTTTAAGTAAGTTGTAACATTTTAAGTACAACACATTGCAGTGAAGATTGCCCAATGTGGAAGGTTAAGCTGGATGTTATGTATTAAAATGCCTCCTTTCCCTCTACTTACTTGAGACTTGACCATTTACAGCAATGTAATACTTTAGGTCGTAACCCGATATTTTACTCCTTTTCCAGATTGATTGCCATTGTGGCCAACATATATGCACATCTATGCTAGAGAAGAACAGATCATAGCTATTAGGATGATCGTGTTGGAAGAATAAGTTTAGAAAAGATATATAAAAACTTGCAAATGAAGATTCTGAACAACACCTTACACGCGTGGTGCGGCATGAACAGCAATTTCTGGGAGGATTTTATTGTAATTAGCTAACATTTTTCAACACAGTAAATATTACCATTGTTCACATGTAGCTATGCAGAATATCGATTGCTAGTTGAGGGCGTACGGCTTTGAACCCTGGTAATTGGTAGGCCTCATTAGGCATGTAGAAACCTTGATTTGTTTACAATGATACATTTTAGTCTTAACATTAAGGCTTGCTGTTTATACGTTATTTGGGAAAAACAAGATCAAATTTGGGCAAATATTTTTTGCATCCCCAAAAATATGCACTCCCGTACACCTATGGCTGCAAGCCATATTATTTCTTCAAACAAACGGCTTTTAAACACTTCTTGTCATTTCTGTTAACGCAAATGCGTGCACGTTAGAAAGAACACATGAGAGAAGAAATCGACTATGTGTTTTGCGCTCTTTACATGTTTGGTCTGGGTAGAGCCGTTAGCTGGCATCGCCAAGACTGCAACAGGCAAGGTATTCTTGATTTCGGTCGTCATAACAAGAGGTCGTCACCATCAGGCATCTTTCCAGAATTTGTTTATTTTACCATTAACTTCTAATTTGAGTACCGTTTCTGCTATTAACTGCCCGCTGAATGATCTGACCTTGAGATTGTTATTTTTTTGCTGACTTTCTCATGGTAAGAGCACTGATTGTAAAAAGTTACTAGATTGACCTACTCAAATATGCGTGATATATTCTTTTGGTTTTGTGTACTAGATATATTTCATTTTCCATTCAACTTGAGGCACACCAGACAATTGAATATATCAATGTGTAAAAACGAACAGAAGCCGGAACTGGAGCCGATACCATGTTATGAAAAAATTGAGGTCCAGAGCCGAAGCCGCAGCTATGTTCATGAAAACCAAGAGCTCCGGAGCAGGAGCCGGAGCAATGTTCAGGAAAAGGAAAAGCTCCGGAGTCGTAGCAGTTTCATTTTTGCGACGGCTCCGCAGCCCTGCTAAGTTATAACAAGCAGTTAAATGTAGATCATCATGTTATTATCGATTCATCAGCGGTAGAGATTGATTGTTTTGCGGTGGTAATATGTAGCCTATGTTTATTGGATATGTAGAGAATTTCTCGTCTACAACTGCAGGTTGGTTGAACGCAGGTCATAGGTGGAGGAACGGTCATAGGTGGAGGAACGGTCATAGGTGGAGGAACCGGGGGCGGCGCATGGGTCTAGGTCTCCCCCGCTTTTAAATTTCGAATTTTGCTTAAGTAAGTTTAAGCAACACAATTATTATTGGGTCCATTGTTAAAGTAAATTGCTTAATGAAAAAAATGAAAAAAGAAAATAAAAAGGGCTTATGAAACATTGAAAAAATAAATGAAAAAAGCAAAAAAAGGACGTATAAAACATCGCATAAATTTGCTTAAAACATGCTGACAAAAGATAATGACGTCATATTTCAATACTTGTGACGTCACAATTGCCAATTCAAAATACAAAAGTCTTCCATCGTTTTTTGACGTGCGCTTGTGCCCCCCCCACTTTGAAAAAGGTTCCTTCACCACTGATTACAGCAGATTAGAACCGTGATTAAAGATGAAAAGTGTCAAGTTAAATTTTGCCATCATCTCAAAACTTAACCAAAACATTCCTTTTTATGCTTTTGCAGAGGCCCTTCCTTATGGAATAGAAACAATCCTGCTGTTGAAATGATAATGCCTTGTATTAGTACAAGTTTTAAACTAAATTGATCTTCTGCTATAGACAACGGTGTTAGTCAAAATGACAGCAACATTTTTGTAAAAATTTTTGTCCTGTTATGGACATGTCCACAATGCTGCTATGTTTGTACAAGTAAAATTTAGTCCACAACGAGTAATATTGAAATGCGTTTGCAGTTTGAAAACAGAGCACGCAACGTCTGACAAAAGAATCATACACTGCTAACTGCACCTTGGCTGTCACGATGCTACACATAGCCTGCGAAGTAAACGCCTCGAATAAGAGCTAGATTCTCACCACGTTGTAGACGTTGCCATTGTCATTTCATATCTTTCTGTTATTCGATATCAACCGAACACTTGTCATATTCAATAAATCTTATCACAAACGCGAAATACATGTTGAGGTGTTTCTGTGTTTCTCGTGCAGTCAACACTGTTGGTAGTGGTATAAGCAACTTTAAAAAAACGTCATGAATAACACAAAAGATCTACACATGAGCAACATGGGCAAAATGGTGACGATGACAATGACTTTCAGCACCAAACTGCCGTTCTATTTACTTCTTAACTCAGGAAAAATCAGAAATGACGCCGGTAAGCACGTCTAGTATTTAGTGCAAATCATACTTTATGAAGATAATGTAAAAGTTCAGAGTAGAGACTTATTTGTTGCTGTTTTGATTGTTCAATTCATACTGTTTTTAGGAAGACAAAAGGTTTTGATTATAGCGTCGTTAATTGTCAGTACGCTGCCTACAACTTTTTTGCTTCACACAAGCTTATGATCATAAGCGTACGGGAAGGCATTTTACTGGGGGGGGCAGAAAAAAATTGCCCTGAAAATACCAATTTGCCCTAAAACTAAGCAGTTTGCCCTGAAAATAACTTTTTAGTTTAATCTGAATGGGGCCTGAAACCTTATGTAAATCTGTTCTATAGAGTTGAATGGGTTTATAACGGCTTCGTCTGGAGCGACAATTCGCCCATAACGTTACATTTTGTTTGGTCGCGATGGCATCATTTACATGCATTTCCATTCGCTTATAATGTCAAATTGTCATTTCGGAAATAACGTTCTTTATGCAATCCCCTAGAGGTGCCGTTATAGGCAAATTCTGTAGTTAAACTGCTTGTTAACTCAAGGGGTTGAAGTTCCTTGCGTGTTGTGTTCTACCATACAAGAAACTTTGCGGCAGTGGTCACCAACGTGGTGCCAAGTCGCCCGCAAGGACCATATAGGTTGCCCGCGGGCCTGTTCTAAAAATAACATTTGCATGATCAATGTCTGCATCAATACTATAATAATGGAAGTTAAAATGAGCAAAATTTTTGTTTCAGAAATGTGTAATACACACTTGTATCAAACTAGTAGCCCTCCGCATTAATCGGTACACAAGAAGTAGCTCACAGTTTCAAAAAGGTTTGCGACCGCTGCTTTACGGTAATTGCTTCACTGATGCAAACAGGTACACGACTTCGATGACGCAACGCAATGTTTTAAAAGCGACGGTTCCGGATCGTACGGTCTGACTCCCTAAACCTGCCTGTGTTATCGCTGCTGTGCGCTAGAGCAAGGCACTTAAAGATGCGCACTTAAAGGAGCCAATCAATGTGCACGTCCGCGCTGTCCGCTTCTAAAACTCCTGTTAGTCATAACATCTATCATCTTAACACTGCACCTCTACCCAGCCCAAACTCGAAAACGAACAAAGAAGGAGTTACCGAATTCTTATATCAAGCTGTTGAACTACCAACATCCGATTGCTCGATTCTTACAGTAAACGAGGGCTTGGTCCAGATCAAAGTCACTATAACTAATCACGACTTTGGTCCAGATTACAAACTACACTAGTCCAAATTACACAGATCACCCCCAAGTGAATATACACTGTATTGAAAATTTTTTCACCGTTCACGATTTTTGAGCAACTTGTGCTTGTCCTGAAAAAACAGTTGCCCTGAAATTTTTCACTGTATTGAACATACTTTTTACATTCAAGATTTTTAACAACTTGCGCTTGCCCTGAAAAAACAGAGTTGCCTTGAAATTTTTCACTGTATTGAATATACTTTTCACCATTGAGGATTTTTAACAACTTGCGCTTGCCCTGAAAAACAGAGTTGCCATAAATTCAATGTATGACATGTATTTTTTACATTCAGGATTTTTGAGCAACTTGCACTTGCCCTGAAAAACAGAGTGTGCCTTGAAATTTTTCACTGTATTGAATATACTTTTTACATTCAGGATTTTTGAGCAACTTGCGCTTGCCCTGAAAAACAGAGTTGCCATAAATTCAATGTATGACATGTATTTTTTACATTCAGGATTTTTGAGCAACTTGCACTTGCCCTGAAAAACAGTGTGCCTTGAAATTTTTCACTGTATTGAATATACTTTTTACATTCAGGATTTTTGAGCAACTTGCGCTTGCCCTGAAGACAGAGTTGCCCTGGAATTTTTCACTGTATTCAACTATTTTTTATCATTCAAGATTTTTGAGCAACTTGCGCTTGCCCTGAAAACAGAGTTTGCCCTGAAATTTTTCAAGCCCGGGGGGGCGGCTGCCCCCCTTGATCCCCCGCCTCGTACGCCTATGCTTACGATGGTTTTTAGAATCGTTGCGCAATAAACAATAATTCTGGTCACCGAAACAATTGTTTTCAACCTTTGTAAAACTCATCTGAGCGAAAATGCAAAATCAACAAAACGTTTTGGCTTGATATGAACTTCTAATCGATTTGCTATTTACTACGATATGAGAAAGGTCGCAAGTAGGAAATAATTTTTATTTTTTTGTATAAAGAACCATCGTACACGAAAACTAAAGTAAAAAACAACTAAGAATAATCACAACTCTGTAAAGAAGTCATCTCAGTCCTTAAAGCTGTTCACAAATCATCAAATTTGGTTTTCAAAGTTTGTCTCTTGGTAATTTAGTTATTTTGAAATTTTCGTTGACTCTTCCCTGCGAACCTCTCATTTTTTTCGAGTTTTGTAGTTTCACTAAATTAAGGGGGAAAGAATGAAAAACAAATAAGAAATTAATATTCCTTTCTGCAAGGCCGGCCTCAAGCCGATGCAACCAATGCAGCTGCATTGGGTCCCGCGCCTCTGGGGACCCGCGCCATGGTGTTTAGGTAGTTTATTCATTTTGCCAGATACACCTTGCGCTTGAGAATTCAGTAGAAACGCCATATAAATTTCATTGTTAACAAAGAACGCCCTCGTCAGAC
>Ga0210059_1015438_pt1 | contig 11153 bp, 7 predicted proteins | sample Ectturendosymbi2_FD_188042 | JGI IMG/M metagenome (GOLD analysis project Ga0210059, IMG submission 188042) | Ecteinascidia turbinata endosymbiont from Florida, USA - Sample 2 (SPAdes) (version 2) | ecosystem: Host-associated > Tunicates > Ascidians > Unclassified | place: Key West, Florida... | reverse complement strand
CGTGGCGAGTTATGCTGAAATAGTTCAGGACAATATACGGTCTTTTGCGGTCTTTAAAGGGTTGTGGCATAGGTTCAGATGATCCGTCGCAGTGTGTTCTTCTGCCCTCCTGCGGACGTATTATCGTAAAGCATACAGTCTACATCCATCCTCCATGCGTCTGTACAGCAGATATTGTGATGCTTACAGTCTAAAAAGGTTACCAGAAAGTTTCTTCAAAGCACTAAATTGTTTGATTGATATTTCACTGTGCGGTGACTATTTGTTTCAAAGTAAATGGTTTTCTGTTTCGGAAAACAAACATTTTTGTTTGCTTAAATTTGCAGCAACAGCCATTGCCAACAAAAGCTTAATTGTCAGCAACATCTGTAGGGAAATGTGGTAAACTGATTTTCTGTAGCTGGATTTAACATGATGAATAAAATGTTTTTCTGTCAGAATGAGCTTAGCAGTACTTCTCGCATGCTGATTGAAAAAAGGAAACACTTTATCCTCCGGCGGTTGTTCTGTGACTTCACAAATGTGTTTGATCTTTCATGTTGGTGAAAACTCTGTGGACAATAATTGTTATTATCGCCTGCACTTTCGTTTTATCGGCAAAGTCTGTGTTCGGGATTACAGCAAACACGTTTGCAATCTACGGTATAAATGTATCGCCCAAAATGGAGGTACTAGAACAGTTCTAGTAGAACTGTTTTTTATTGACTGAATGCGTTGAGAAGAAATTACGCTTTCAGTTGTAAGAGCTTTGTTAAATTGTTTTATATCGTTTCAAATATGCAAGTCGTTGAAATACTTAACGTCACCATGTCTTCGTTTGATAGTAAAACATAACGCACAAATTTTCAGGTGTTTGCTAGATTTATGACAAGGTTTCAGTCTGCCAAAAAAGTCTTTTTAATATTTTTGTCACAGTTGAGCAATACTATAAATGCTGTACTCTTTAAACGTGGCTCAAACAGACGGTATAACGATGAAAATGTTTGGAGTGAACAGTACTTTTTGTCTAGAAATTATCAGTTTCCTTCAATTGCTATTACGGTAGATCATCCAAATTAACATTCGTCTGTTATAAGTGCTTGTAAACGAAATGTGAAAGATGAAGCAAAAGCACATTATTTTGTTGGGATATCAAAGATTAAGAATATGCTCTAGCCGTTGAATAATATAAAGAATTTTGATGAACCGGACGGGCGCCTAAATGTGGATCCAACAGACGGCATAACGATAAAAATGCTTGAAGTACACAATAGTTACTCTCTAGAAATTGTTAATTTTGTTCCAGTGCCATTCGATAAAAAAGATAATCAGCGAAACTGAATTTCGTCTAGTAAAGTGTATATCACAGACATGGGATCAGAAAGGCGAAAACACTTTGGTTTTGTTGAAATATCCAGGATTGAAGATATGCTCTGATCGTTGAATAAAATAAAGTATTTTGACGATCGGAACGCGTTCCTATGCGATAGAGAAATCTGTCAGTGATGAAATGAAGAGCTTCTCAGTTTTTCAGAGCTAAGCTCAAATTAGAGCAATCCTTTATCAAAATTGTTTAAGCTCTTCATTTCATGATAAATGTGCCAGGAAGTATTGTTTGTGGGTAATTTATGCTTTGGGGCCAAATTCATAATTGTTCTTGCTACCGTTAATGTTGATGGTTGGGTGTTGACTTAATTGCAGGGAAAGGCTAGGGATAAGCAATGCCTCCTTCATCTTCTGTTTCCACTTTTCAATAATTTACAACATATACAAATAATATGAAAGTGTTATAAATAATGAAAACATGCAATTTTTCAACAGTGCGTAAAGCAGCACATCACTAATTGATAGGAATGTTGAGGAAATTTCCTGAAAATTGGACAAAATTTGATTGTAGTTGTGCAGGCACAAAAATATCGAAACGATTGGTAAAATTTAGGCGAATAAGATGTGATCATTTCTTTTGACCAAAATACTCTTCTGTTGAAACGGACTGCCTCATATGGTTCTTCAAATGTTTCTGTTATTTATGTTCATGAAAGCTATCTGGCTTCCACAGTTGTGTTGTATTTCGTGAACAGGAGAAGTTTTTTGATTTAAATAAGGACTTTTCAAATTAGTTGTATTTTGAAAGAGTTACTCCACCGTGAAGTTATAACAAAACCGGTATTGTTGATTTCCCATTACATCTTTTGAGTATTTTCGTGCCTCTTGTCGAAAAAAGCTTAGGTATAGAAACCAAAGATGAAGACCTTATCGTCGTCGGTTCATAGGGGATATTTCTGCCACCAATAAATATATTTTTGCAGTTTGTATGTTTTTTGTTATTTCATCAACACTTACAGTCGTATCACAATGTTTCTCACACATTTTATCAGAGTTTTTGCATGTGCTTTTCAGAAAAACATCAAATTGCTATTTGATAATATACGTGTGATACCAGCATTCAAAAATGTGGCAGTTGGTGGATGTGGATTTGGCTCGTGAGTTGTATTGTGTATGTCGTAAGTAATCGAGCAGTATTTGTTAGGTCATTTATTTGGCAGTGATGTAAGCAGCTAAGTGTATGGCTACGCAATGTTGCTAGGGTAATGTTACATTATTTTTTAAACAGATCTTGGAGGAAGGGAACTGTAAACCCCAAAATCTCATTTGTGTTCAATTTGGATCCTAATCTGTGCTCAGTGAGAATCGTAATTTTAACTCAATCAAACTTATACAAGTCGCTTCAAATTTTAACATCGGATGATATGATAAAATTATCCTTTACTTACAATCGCTCACACCTTCCATCACAAAACATTGTCCACTATTTACGACAAACTATTTAAATACTGAAAACGATCATATATTTGTGAAACTAGAACTTACTCCCAGCTTAATGTGTTAAACCATCAGTAAATACAAACATTGAAAAGAAGTCAATTCAATATTGAGGGGAAGCATGGCTGTACTTTAAACTGGATCTCAAATTTTGGTCCCACTAGTTTTCGCACAAAGGTCAAAAACACCTCTTGGTCTTGATGAACCATATTGATGCATATCACCTTGAAATATTCTCTGTGTATTATAATGTATGTTAAATGCTTTGTGCTTATTTTGTCCTTATTGTTGTTGCCTTTATTTTGCTTGAAATATCGGCCTATCATTAATCATTAATATTTCTTTTTTGCTTCTTCATTTGCTGTTTTTCTGCAGTTCGTATTGTTTTTGTATTTCGCTGCTGTTGCAGCAGAACAAGCATAATGCCTCACCCAAAATCTGACCACGACAAAGCTTTACTGTGCAAAGGTCTGAGATTTGCTCCACCACCTGACTGGAGTCTATCAATTGAAAATGCAGAATGGCTAAATGTCCAACAGCATGTCAGAAGAACTGAATGGAGCGCGGTGCTGGGAGAAAAGAATGTGGGGACTTTGTGTTGCCAAAAAATTGAAAATTCCCAAGTTCTCGAGACCCGAAAGTGGCAAAATCGATGAAAAAAATAAAACATACGTGGAAATGGTTTGTACTAAATTAAGGAAGATAAAACCATTGGTGTTGAAAGCATACCGAACCAAAAACAATTTATCGAAGGAACAAAGAAAAAGTTTAGCAAACTGGCTAAACTAACAGAAGAAAGGAAAATTGTGATCTGCCGAGCGGATAAAGACAGGTTGGTGCTTCCACTGAAAACGTTGACATCAATTAAAAAACTCTGAGAGACAAGGAATGACTTACGAATTGTTGCTTGAAATTTGCAGCATGGAAATTCTGCATAGTTTATTTTACCTCAACTAGAGTGCTAAATTTTATCGAATTATTCCATTTCACTTTGTCAAAACGAAACTTTTTCCGCTGCACGTTACGGTCTGTTGCAAACCATGTGATCGCCTGAGACAGAAGCCATGCTGGACGCGTGAGTAATTTTGTCAGTTCAGAAGTGCCGAATGGCCGTTGCAGTCTGGGTTCGTTGAACAGTGCTGTAGCTGTGTTAGTGGAGGAGTTACATTTGTGCTAAATTTGGTAATCTTCAATTTTTGTAATCTTGAGTTTTGATCTAAGCAACAGTGCGTAAGTTTTTCTTTTTGTTTCATATGTCGACATTTGCGCAGGACTGACGATGTGTAATACACGAAACTAGTTTCCTTACGCAATAAATTGCGATCGATTCGCTTGGTGTGGGTCAGTGTTGTGGCTTTACAAACTTTGCGGGAAAATTGTTATTCTTAATTACGAAGACTACGACGCTATAATGAACAGAGCACTGCAACAGTTCAAAAAAATTGTTCGTGTCTGTAGATGGAAGCCACGTCTACCTTCAAAAATTGAGAAAAGATTGCAACAACCACGTGGTTAAACTCCATGCTATAGGGGAGTTGAAGGATGAACTGCTGCCCATAACTGGAATGAAATGTAAGAACAACGCGTACCGCAAGGTCAATGGTGCAATCAGCAAAATATTTTCGCTGCAACACACCAGCGTACGCTTACCCGGTTTTCAAGACACACAAGCTAACTCTGGAGAATTTATTGAACGTTGATATCAAAGACATACCGGTATACCTGCTGCAACCTGCAGGGAATATCAGCACCTAACGCATTATTGCATTTCTTGAATTCGTACTGGAACCTGTTAGTGCAGACGTTTGCAAAAACTGCCCGAAAGAAGTTTGTTAACACAGCCGTCAGTACATTGGAGACTTGCTTATTTGGAAAGAGCGCCTTACAAAAAACCTAGACACCGCAATGCCAAAACCAGTGTTTTTCATTGTAGCGGCAGATGTAAAAGCACTTTACCTAAGCTTGTGCAGAGACACTGTGACAAAAGCTCTTGAATGTGCATTGTAGAAGCATTCCGACTTCAGCGCCGAGGCCCGCAAAGTCATCGTCGAACTGAACAAAATTTGCCTGAACACTGTGATCACCCAATATGGAGACCAACTGTGCATACAAAAAACGGAATCATAACCAGTGATAACCACTCAGTCTCATTGGCCAACATTGCTGTGCATAACATCCTACAACCTATTGCAGATGTGCAAAATGAAGCAGAACGTTTCCGCAGATTTATCGATGACATAATTTGGATTTCTGCATCAGAAATATCAAATGAACGAATTCGACAAGCACTAACTTAAGCTTTTGCGAGCAGTGGCTTGGAACAGTAGCAGTCACGCTAGCGCGACCGCTACATGTGAGCAAAGACGGCCAAAGCAAGGAGAAGGTAACGACCAAGCAAGCGACAGTTGTAAGTGACTTCCATGCACATGGAAGTAAGAGCCCTCTTTGGGCGATTCGTCTGGCGCGGAGTTAACATCGATGACGTCACAATCCATCCTTCCCTAGGTTCGAGAATCAATCCCACACTGAAGGTGTGCGAACCAGAGATGATCACTATCCGGTTTGCCGGTTGGATATCCGGCAGGATAGTCAGTTTGCAATCGGATATGGATATCCAAAAACTGCTTTCAAACAGAAACCGGATTCGGATATCCGAAACGCTTTTATCGATATTTCGAGGGTTCAGACTTTGGAAAAAGCTGCACAATCATTCATTTTGTATCTTGAATCTTCGGAAGCAGCTTTTCAGGCTTGGAATCATGATGACTCCAAGTCTTATCTATGTTGTAATCTCAGTGCCGTAGTGTAGTCCCATACCCTACTGAGTGAACACGCTAAGTTTGTCTGCATCAGTCTGTTGCTGATGTAGCAAGATAGGGCTCTTTCAGTATACATTATGGCAGTTGTTTGCCAGGTACCTGGACTAGGGTTAGCAAGAGTAGGCCTTCTGTGATCTGTAGCTTAGACTGACTAAAGCAGGGTAGCCGGTTTAATGTGGTCTGTAGTCTGCACTAGGCCCTGCTGTCTTCACACCTAGGTAATGTGAGCCTGCATTGACTAGTTAGGTTTTCGCTTGCTTAAACACGATACGTAAAATTGTTGTTTTGTGACATTGACTTGTTAGACTGAATTTTAAGTAGGTTATTTCAAAATTTGTAAGATAGTTTAGTTTGTTATTTTAAATGCTGTTTTATGTTTTGGTTTGAAGACTACCATTGCCTGTTTGGTGTGGTCAGGCGCAGCAATGGGTAGGATCAATAAATGAAGTTATGAATGTAAAATCATCCATGGGTGGTGATAAAATGGAACCATTGCTCCTGAACAAAAGACTAATATAAAGCTTGATGTCGCAAAAATTCACCTTGCTTTTTGATGCAATTGTTTCTGAAAAGTACTTGGGTTATGCAATATGTCAAGCTTGCAAGATATGTCAAGCTTGCTGTTCATAGGCATGACCATGACAAAGGCCAAAGTGGCACAATCCAATGCATTTATTTACAGTTGGTAGTGTCTATTGTGCTTTATGAGGCAAAGACTGTGCTGGGACTATTTTGCCTTCAGTTGAACAGAGTTGGTTGAAGTGATCATGAGACAAGCAGGATTTGCAATGGTTGGGGTCGAAGTGTTTATGGTTAGGGCTTATGTCCAAGGTGTTTAGGGTTAGTGTTAGGTGTGGCATTCATGTTTGCCTTTTAGGACAATTCCACGAGAGCACTGGATAATTTGGTAGGAATATGCCCAAGGCACGCCCAAGTTAACAATTAAGAAACTTAGACCCGCCTGGTATTGCTCGACTTTACGCTCAGTTTAACATCAGACGAATTTTTATTCACTCATGGTTTTATTAATATAACTTTAAGCACTGCAATATTACTTTACAAGAAAGTATTTCGAAACATCAGGGTTTTATACAAATAGCGTGAGCTACAGTTCGTAATCAAGATTACAGCGAATAACAGAGGTTAACCAGAGTTCAGTTTTTTCATGGAGAAAGAGAGTAAACCATACTGCCATAAATTCAATGGGTCTCAGTCTAACAGACTACCTGTAGACTGTCCAACAAGTTTCCAGTGGGAAACTTCCTCCTTAACCGGTGGTTTAAGGTTCCTGTTAGGCAGTGACCTAAAGTCCTGCAGTGGCTGGACTTGTTACTTGCCCAAGCAGTGGCTCAAGACTGACTGAGCCTAGCAAAAACTCAAGTATTTATCAATTTTGTCACGTATTTTCATAGGTTGGTTCTATCACGTGACAAAGCGCGGTTCGCTCGCGACGCTAGTGGTCACGCATTCGACGCATGGTTATGTCGAATCCGGAAATCAAGGTTACGCATCAACGCGTTTCGTTTTTGTCCATTTAGATCAGGGATATTATTAATATTTTCGTATGGGATGTTACTGCAAATGATTTCTGTAATATTATGGGTTACTTTCTTCCTAAGTGTGACTTGCAATAAATGTGGAGTATAAGTATACAATAGTTCAAATAAGTACACAAAACAACGTCCTTGTAAATCAAATATTTTTAGTTGTTACTGTGTTCCAACTTCGTTCTCCTGGAATTCAAACCATTCGGTGATTCGACTTTTAACATTAACATTCTAATGCTTTTTCTTTGTCTTTGCGGTTCACTGAGATTAAATGGCAATCCTTCAAATTACTTTCTGAAGTTACTTTTGAGGTCTTTCTTTACTTGTATATCAGAGTCCCAAGACGTTTCATGTTGAGGATGCAACGCGAACTCAACACAGGGCTTATGGCCAAGGTGTTTAGGGTCAGGTTCTAGGTTTAGGGGTTCAGGATTTAAAGTTAGGGTTTAGCCTACAGTTCACATAATGCAAACAAGAAACCGCTAATTGCTTGCCAGCCCTGAAACCATGACAACCCTTGTCCATGCAGATGGGACCGAGCTGCTAATCTACAGATGTCACGGTCAACTAAACAGAATATGCATCACAAACTTGTCATGTAACTACTTCAGCCAATTGTGTTCAACCAAAGGCAAAATTCCTCCAGCAGTTTTTCGCCACATAAGGCAAAATAGACATTCACAAGGCAAAATAGACAACAAAAGAATGTATATTGTGAATCATAATACACTTTCGGATAGTTTTCGGATACGGATAGCGTGATTTCAACCAAAACAGGATTCGGATCGGATACGGATATCATTTTTCAAAAACAGGACAGGATCGGATAGCAAAAAACCCTATCCGATCATCTCACGTGCGAACACAACTGGGTCGCACACGCTTCAATGGCTCCTGATAATGGAAAACTCCTTGAGGAGCTGGGATGAATGACGTGCGTCGCATGGAAAAAGCAACAAAAAGAAGAAGAGATGAAGAGATAAAGAAGAAAAAGTTTCAACGTACCGAAGCCCAATGAAGCATGACACGTACGTCATCGGATCTGGCTGGACTATTGATATCAATTGGCAAGATAGTTCAAAGAGAACAGAGCGGGCAATCCAAAGACTATGAGGAAGGAAAGTGATGTAGCAGTCACGCTAGCGCGACCGGATCAATCCCACACTGAAGGAGTGCGAACACAACCGGGTCGCACACGCTTCAGAGCTAACGTTCCGACAAACTTGCACAGCCGAAAAAACGGGCGAAATTTAATTCCTGGGCGTCAATAATTGCGTAACCATTGAAGATGATTTTGGTTTTGTCACTAAAGAGTTCGTAAAACCCGCAGAGAAGAGGAGGCAATTCATTAATGAGAATTCTCACCATCCTCAGGCGACATTCAAGTCAATCCTAGTTGGAGAAGCAGTTTGACTGAGGCGTTTCAACCAAAGAAAAGAAGATTACCTCAGAGGCTGACTCAAAGAAAACCGACTCAAAGAAAAAGCGATCCGTTCACTTTTTTCCCGTGAACATGGCTAATAACATGATAGCACTGGCATCTAATTGGGAAGGTAGACTACGGCCCAAAAAGTGACAAGAACAAAGACCCACAGGTTTGGGCTACATCTTTTTCCTATCTGCTTACTCTAACACTAAAAGAAAAAAAGTTAAATCCGAAAGCAATGATTACCTACAACAGACCTACCACAACTGGACAAAAGCTAACGAACTACAAAGACCTTGTTTTAAACAAGTCACGAAAGCAAACCAAAGGTGGCTCAAGCCCATGTGAGCATTGTGCACTTTGTGGTTGCTATGGAAAAAAATAAAAAATCCACGGTATCAAATCTTTCACAGTTGCTGACTAAGACCAAAACCTTCCCGCTGAACCAAAGCTTGACATGCTCAGATTTTGGCATTTACGTGGCGACTTGTGTGACATATCATGAACAGTATGTTGGTCAAACTAGTAACAAATTTTCCAAAAGATGGTCAGCGCATCGCAGCAATTGGAACAAACAAAATTTTAAAACTGACAGGGACAAGGACCAAATGGCCTTGTCGCGGCACTATTGAAAGAGCCACAGCACTATGAACAAGCCACCTCTGCACGAAGCATACACGGTTAATTTAGTCGAACAACCAAGTTCTCACTCTCTGGATATCTGTGAAAATAAATGGTATCACCAACTCGATGCTCAAATTAACATTCTGAACATGATCCTTCCCCACGTGAAATAATTATTACAACAACTTTGCTTTGTATTGTTGACTCAGTCCGATCCCGTCTTCCGCTTTGTGTGCTAGCTTTTCTCTCAACACAGCTTGCTTACTCCCACCGCAGCATTTAAAGCAGCCGTGTCCAACCCAAATAGCTTACTGAGCCAAAACGTATGTCACTATCTTAACCAGGGCCGCACATTGAATGACATATTAGTGAGGACCGCACATTCAATGGCTTATTTTGATCGTAGCAAACTAAACTTAGCTTAAAATTAATATATTGAAAGTGTGCGAACCTAACTGCAATGGTAACAGACGTGATAAAGTGGCACTGAGGACCACCTGCATCACAAATGTCAAGTTCAAGATTATCAAACCAAGGACTGGTTGTCAGTATGTGGGATACTTTTACTGCAGCCAAAACCTAAACTGGGCCACATAAAACCCTCGACTGGACCGCGGGCTGGACATAGTTGATTTAAAGCTAACTCGTTGCAGGTTTAAATGCGTACCCCAGATAATTGCTGCTCACGCATGATTTACTAAATTTCTCAACCGTTGTTAGTCATTTCTCCACGAGTTAGATTTTAGTTGGAGGAGCTTTTAACCTTTAGCGTCAAGTAGTTAGATGTTTCAGTCATTCATTTCTTTGAGAAAACGTTTTTCAAATTTTAGTTTTTGAAAAAACATCTTTCAAATTTTATAGTCACTTTGAGTAACCGCTCTTCCTATTTTATAAGTTACAGTTCTTTTTGTCGCAACTAGTATTCTTGATTTCAATCAGTTTTTTAAGCTGTTATGATTTCTGAGCTTGTGTTATGATTTTTTGATTTGGGTCTTTACTTTGTTTTTTTCTCTACTGTTAGCCTACTTTAGACTTTGAACGTTCACCCGAAAGCTTTACTTGCAATTTTCAGGACTGAGGATGTGTAATTTTGCATGAAATCGATTTCCTATTAAAGACTTGCTGATCGATTCATTGCTTACACCCATCGTGGAGCGTACTTACATGAATGTGGATATGTGCAAGTTTGAATCATCGCAAAAATATGAAAGCAGAGCACAGTCGACTGATTTCTTGAAACCATGCAGAAACACTAGTGCGTTTAAGTGTGAAGGCTCACCCATGGTCAACTGGCCTCAGGGGTGCAGTGGGGTGGGAACGCGTGGGAATGGCGTTCATATATCTTTTTGCACTAGATTACATTGAAACGTGGCTGCGATCTCACAGATGTGCTAGCGACGCAGATCCGCTCCAGTCAAAAGTCTTCAGTGAAACAGGAAGATCCAGTGTGAAAGTTCTTGCAGGGGAATGCTTACTTTACTCGAACTATTTAATGCAGTCTTACTTTTTATTTGGTGTGGAAGCGGCGTTCACACACCTCTGTGTTTCACGCTACACCCCTGGCTCACCTGATAATAATCTCCGGATTTTTTCGTTGGTCATGTAAAGAAACATTAAATGTGTGTGTGTGTGCGTAACTTATTGTTCATCTCGATTTTTTCTCAATTCATCTTTGTAACTCAACGCATCGTTGGAACACATTACACTGTAGTAGAGTGGTTTTGTTCATTTTGCCCCACCTTTCCTAGTCCCCCTTTCGCCCTGTCGCCACCCCTGTCACCCCATCGCCTCCCCAGTCTCCCTGTCGCCCCTCCGTCACTTTGCCAGGCCTTCCCTGTCACCCTATCGCCTCCCCTGTCACTTTGCCAGGCCTCCCCTGTCGGTTCCCTTGTCAGCCTGTCCTATATCCATGATCTAGAGTTTATATTTTGTCAG
>Ga0210059_1015437_pt1 | contig 11154 bp, 5 predicted proteins | sample Ectturendosymbi2_FD_188042 | JGI IMG/M metagenome (GOLD analysis project Ga0210059, IMG submission 188042) | Ecteinascidia turbinata endosymbiont from Florida, USA - Sample 2 (SPAdes) (version 2) | ecosystem: Host-associated > Tunicates > Ascidians > Unclassified | place: Key West, Florida... | reverse complement strand
CAGTTGATTATAATCATCAAACCACGCGCAGCACGTACCCTAGAACGTCGACAGCATCAGGCTCGAACAACAATTGATTAAATTTCTCGTGACAAAATCTTTCCAATTGAACTCACTTATAAGAAATAAATAGCATTTTTAACACAGAATAATCAAATTAATCAACTGGCTTACGTGTTAGGAATCATCAGTTTTCCGACTGCTACCGATATCAACATTCCACATTTTAGCATTAGGCTACTTTTGCACGTGAGCCTAGGCTCACCACCACTTAAAATAAATCCGTAATTTTAAGCTTCGTCACTTCGTGCAGTCTGATCATCAATGGAAACGCAGAGTGGGCTGACAACCCCACAAGACTCCACACTTCAATTACAGACACCGGTACCCTACCCCCTCCCGGAATGACCCTCCCAAGGAGAGCCTGTGTCACAGTCACAGACAAACAAACTGTCACAGTAATCATCACACAGACAAAGAAACCACACCACCTACTACCTGGACAAAGTAGGCTATTTCAACCTGAAGCAAAATCCAACTGAACAAGTACACTTCAAGGAATCCAGCCTACTTCACAGCTTGCTGCCACTGTGCGGATTAAGCGGAAATGGTAGCAAAACAACGTATGAGGTAACCAACCTGGCTGTTTTAAAAGCGCTTGTCTCCACTGGCGTTTCTTTTCCGTGTTTATTTATTTAAATTCGAATGATACTGAACAACCTGCCGTCATGCTTGAGCAAACAAGTAAAAATCGTTCGACCGTGTTAAAAAAACTATCCGCTGGCTGAGAAACGGTACAAATAAAGGCAGTTCTTGTCATTAATCGCTAATGAATGGCCTAAAACCAATTTCTTAATTTTTTTCTTCATTTTCAGGTGTTCACTGAACACCTTGAACACCCTGAATGTCCGCCACTGGTACCTGCCAGTCGCGCCTGACGGCATGCTCACATATGGGAAAAGCAAATTTGCCTGAAAATGCAACATCGGAAAAATATGCCAAGCAGATGCCAAGTAGTTTTACTCACTTTTATTGCCGCCGAGTGGTGCTTTCACCTCAAAAAAAAGTTAAAATTTTTTTCAACATTAGCGGGCGGCTCGGTAAAATCCAACCGCTAAAAATATTGTCAGTGGCCCTCTCGTTCAACCTCAGTTGCCCGCCCAAAATCCGGGCCATTAGCGGCCCGTGCCATCTTTACCATATGCCACTGAATGACGCCCCCCCATGAAAATTTTCTGCGTACGCCATTGCTTGAACTCAATGCAACTAGCTGATACTTACAGCTAATATAGCGCCGGTTGCTTGTTCGTCCAGTTATACTGAAGACTAGGATACTTGGATGAAAGAATATAAATAAAGATGAGACTAGAAACAAGAAGTATAATAAAGCATACCATATCCTAAATCACCGCTACGCTGTTAAATCCTAAAAGCCTCAGATCTTCAGAATAAAAAAAACAGAAAGGCACTGAAAACCCAAATCTGGTGCAAAATCGCAGGTTTGGCGCCACTTGCCAAATCATTTGAAAGTACCAAAATGGTAACTAACAACAGGATTTAACAGCGATGTAATAATATTTTTTCAATGCCAATGATAATAATACAATCAAGCAATATCTGGAAATTGCTGCAATTTTACCTCGTTGATACTTTAATTTTCAATTCACAGTAGTCTAATGTGAAAGCATTCAATTGAAAACTTTTGCTTAATTGCTCAAGGCAAATTCGGTAAAATAGTGACTTCTTGGACTGAAAAAATTCTATGCATATGTAATCAGTAGTGAATGTTAGGGAAGGCGAACGAGGCAGTCGCCTCGGGCCTCCCATTTGAGAGTTTCGCTCTTAGCTTTTGTATTGTTTTGTTAAAGTTTAATCACTTTGGAATCACATTTCATAAGCTCTGTAGCAAGTCTTATGCTGTTCTGTCACTAGAGGGGCTGTTCTGTCACTTGCACATAATTTTTGTTTTATATTGTTTGTCAATATAAAACAAAAATTATGTGCAAAGTGACAGAACAGCCCCTCAGGTTCCTCAACAACTTTACTGTGTAGAGAAAGAGCAATTTAAAATCAAATGACTTCAAACAATTTACAATGTTAAATTGACTTTTACGCAGAAGCAAATTCCCAAATAAAATTAAAAATTAAACGTGGTTTCAGCGAATACAATTTTTGAATAGCATGTGTAAAATATAGATCCCTCTTTCTGAGTGTTTGCCTCGGGCACCTAAAATACAGTATGATGTCCACCCCTGCATATAATAAAGAACTAACTTGACACAAACGACCACGGGACCCCCAAAAGCGCAGAGTCCGTAGCAATTGCTACATTTTCCACTACATTGTCAATCCGGCTCTGCGTGTAACTGTTCAACAATGCTTCAATAGATCTATGAATGAAAAGCATTGGTCTCGTTGAAAAAAAATGTTATGTGAAGGAAGTGGTGTAGCGAGGCCACATCCTGGGCCGACTACAAAAGTGCCGCCCTTTCCACCACTCATATTTGGTTTACAACGATTTGAAATGAAAAAGAATTCGTGCTTATTAAGATATAAAGAATAATAAAGCATCTTGAGCACCGGAATCAAACACTCACAAACAGAAATGGGTCACGTTTTTCATCTTCATTATGAACCCTTGTGGTGATATGTTACCTTGCTTCGCTTGTAAATTGCGCTTGGGCCCTTGAGCAATCTCGCCTGATTGCTACCGCATCTGTGACCGGTTGTTCTGAACGTAGTCATTTCTACTTACTTGCCGACAGATGCGCACCGTTTCCTAATCGCTGCCGTTGTATTCATGCTGCCTGCTTTATACGATCGCATCTGATTTGAGTGTAATAAAGCCCACCCTAGAAAAAATGTTCCTCCCCTGGAAAAATGTGTTGGACATCGTTTAAAACAGTGCTTCTCAACCTTTTTGATGTTGCGGCCCACTTTTCGCCGAGACTTTGATTTTGGGCCCACTTCACGAAGAATTTGTTTCAGAACTCATGACTAGGCGTAATTATTGAGATGAAACAATCCTCATACTAACTATATCGTCGGGTACGCGTGATCCGAAATCTTTTTTTTTGATATGGTGGTTTGTTGTTGGTGTTTTATAACAGTCTTGCAGCGCTACGACTGAGTTTGTACAATTTCGGGTTTCATTTAACTCGGTTTGTTTTCGTGGTCGGGGTGTGTTCCCTGCAGCTCTTCCGCACATCGTGCGCCTTGTCAGAAGGCTACGGTACCAATTTACAAGGTCTTGGTAAGACCCGGCCAAGAGTCGAAGTGCGACTTGCTGATAGATGCGCCTGCGCTCGACCTCCCAGCACCGAAGCTGACGCACTTACCACAAGATCACGGGCTGGTTGTGACCCCAAATCACAACCTTTCCTCTACACTGCAAAATCTAAAAGAGCGAGTGCGACCGCAGGCGCACCTATCAGCAAGTCGCACAAAAAATGAAGCTACTGAAGCGTGGAAAGCGCTCCGACGCGTCCTTACGTATGTAACACGTGGTCGCCGCACTTGCCTTGGGTTTGTGGAACACACAATAGCAATCCAGGGATAAAAATAGAAGCATTCCTTCGATGCATTGCGACAATAATACATTTTTGGCTTTCGTAATTCTTAACTTTTTCTACAAAAATGCAGTTTGTATCAAGCAATAACTTTTTTCAAAAAATATTTAAGTTATCTCGGAACATTTCGCGGCCCACCGGTTGAGAAGCGCTTGTTTAAAACAATTGAACATAATTCAAAAATTTTGGGCCCCTCCCAGAAAGCTCTTCGCCCCTCCTGGTGTTCCAACCTGGTTACGGGCCTGGGAGGAACGGAGGCAGAAGTGCCTTTCCATAACAATATCGTAGATATTTTTTTGGTTAATTAAATATCGACTTGAAACAAATTCATTGCAGCTATTCGCTCACCCAGAAAGTTCAGATTGGTTTTCTATATATTTTCCTATTATTTTTAGGTCAACATTGTTGCTGAACAGAAACAAGCAAAAGTTGTAACGATTTTTTGCTTTTTATAAGTTTCAATTGCCCTCAACTCGTTTGCTGCCCTCCATGCCCTACCGCTGCGCCGTCGACTTTGCCAACAGAAGTCTATATCGAAAACTGTATTACCAAGTCATCTCTCTTGGTTGTCCGTTGGTTCGACGACGACGCTGCTCAACGCGTGTCCTTGTGTCGGCGCATGTGGCTCCTTAGTCCAAAGCCTGAGGCGCAAACACGGCCACATACTGTACAGGCGGATCCCTACCGCGTTGTCGTTGGAGGTGGTTGGTTGCGCTGTTAGTGTCTGCGCGCATGCTTTGCTACTGCCACATCAAAATGTTGCTGTTCAAATGTTGCCAGCACCTTGTCGCAAACTGCACGCCATTCTTTCGATCCCCGGCCAATTCCTCAAGTCTGTCGGAAGGGATCCCGCATTTGCTTAAGGACGACTTAATGTGGTCCTTAAAACGCTTCTTTTGGCCCCCCACCGAACATCGGCCGCAGGAGAGTTCACTATAAAGTAGGCGGCGGGAAGTCTGTTTCCAGGTATCCTTGTCACATGGCCAAGCCACCTCAATTGCCTTCTGAGTAGTGTCGTCTCGAGGGATGTTGTGCCTACTCTGGGGCGAATCTCAACATGAGGTATTTTGTCCCACCAGTGCACGTGCACGATAGTTTGAAGACACCGAATGTGAAAGGCCTCGAGGGCTCTGATGTGACGACGGTACGGTGTCCATCCCTCACATGCATAAAGCAGTGTCGAGACACAGATAGCGTTGTAAATGGCCGTCTTGGTGCGTGAGGAAGGTCACGGCTCGTAAAAACTCGCTTGGACAGCCTCCGACGAATCTGCCCCAACATACAATAAAGTTGCAGTTGCAAGTGAAGGTTCTTGAGGGGAGGTAAAGGACTTCCGTCTTTTTGGAGTTAACGACCAGTCCTGCGCGAGAGTATGCAGAAGAGATGGCATCTAGCTGGCGCTGCAGGCCGTCTGGTGTGTGGCTGGGCAGGGCAGAGTCGTCTGCGTATTGTAGATCGAAGATGGTGTCGTTTGTTACTTTCGTTATTGCTTACAAACGGCGGATAGTAAACAAGCTGCCATCGAGCCTGTACTATATCGAAAACTGTATTACCAAGCCATACCGCGTATGACAACCGCCTTTTTATTGCTAAGCAGAGATTGCAACGTTTTTTATAGAAAGGTAATCGCACTGAACAACTTTATTCAGCACAGCCATTACCAAGTTGTTCAAATATTTCGGCTAACCCTTTCAATGAAAGCCTTCCTTGAAAATCCCTTTCAATGAAAGCCTTCACCACAATCATAGCTAAACATATCGTTTGCCCTTGCGTTAGGTTTTCAGACTAGGGTTCGTTGCGTCTAATTTATCAAAATGAGAGTAACAGCTTTCGTAAGATTTTCTTCTTGAAATGACTTTTCTTTGATTGAAAATGTTCCGTGTACCATTGAACAAAAGATTAAAACCTTCTACGAAATTCACATTGCCTTTCGTCTGGCACTGATTCACTCTAGCTGCAGTTCAAGCCTACAATCTGACTTTAAATTACCCACGCAAACACACCAACTGCACTATCTCGTTTCAAGAACGTTACTTTTCCATACCATTACGTCATACACAAAAACATCAGTTCTATTGAAACTGAGCAACGTTACTTTTCCAGAGTTCTTCACTTCACCCGCAATAATATATAATATTGGTAAGTCGTCTTAATGACTAGGCTACAGCTTGTGGCATTTGTTTATTGAAAATATCACTTTGAACATTAAAAAATAGTATGAGACATGACAAGAAATATTCGTCGCCAATGCGGATGAGTGTTAGGTGTTGTGATGATAATGTGCCGTTGGGGCGTTTCTAAATATCGAATAACAGGAAAAAGAGTTTAACCGTGATTTCATGCAAGATCTTTTTTATCGGATTTTGAGTGTGGATGGAGCAATATAACCCTCCAATTACCGGAAACGTTTTGCTAGTCTGGACCAGAAACGTTTGCTAGTCTGTATTCCAATGTTATCACTGTCTTTTGTTTAAAGGTTTTTACTTTGGTGGGGGGAAATGGCTTTGAGTGGGAAGGAAGGTGTAGGGACTGGGGGACAATTGTCCTCCAGGTAAATATGTGAAAAGTCCTGTACTCAAGACAAACACAGTGACACTTCAGCACACTGGATTTGAACCAGACATTTGAGAAAATATTTTATCAATTTGTTCGCTCAACAACCACATTTCCTCGTTTGCCAGGTTACCAGTCTAGGTCTTCTAAGGACAAAAACTGAGAAAAGTTAAACCTAACTTCAAAAACTACTTTTTAATCAATAATTTGTCGCGCCACAGAAGGTGCCGCCCGGGGTCCGGAGCCCTCAGGGCTCGCATTGCTACGTCACTGCGTGAGGGTCAGATTTATGTTATTGAAGTTTTGCAATGCAACAATCTGGAATCACTCAAAATTATGAAGCGCATGTAAAGCTTATGATGCTGTATTGCATATAACTACTTATGTCTTAACAACACGACGTTCTGCAGAGGATGATTCCCTTGTTGTTTGGACCAATCGCAACCCGCAACGAGGATCACATATTGTGTCAATACATGCCGATCCAGAGATAGTGAAAAATATGACCGATCACAAGGGAAATCTTGACCTGAATGCGCTGGTTACCTCAAATTACAGCAGAACGGAATACTGGGCAGTTGCTGCAGATTACAGCGGCAAGCGCATCTTTTACACTGATCGCAAGTAAGAGACACAGTTAAGCATGATGGTGAAGAAGTTTTGCAATGAAAATTTTCGATTATTTCATAAAGTAGTGGTTAACGAGATCCTTTGTTTGCAAAGCGAGTTTGCTCGCGTTTCAAATTTAATTTTTTGCTAAAATCCTTGAAAAAAGACACCTTCTTTATTTATTTATCTGACGTAAAACAATAACGATGTTTGGAGAACCGTTGGCGTTAACTTGCAAGAGAATCATTTGATGTAATTTTTAAACTAATGTATTCAACTATGTAAAAAATGGCGAAAAACCGCGTGGCGTCATGACTTAATGGTTCCCCATGCAGGTCGGAATACATCGGGATATTTTACCCTCAGCTAAAGTCATCAGAAAAGAAATTCGAGGGTATGGCTCGTGGCATTCAAAACATGGCGTACGACTTGGTAACAAGCAACCTCTACTGGACAGACTCAGAGTTCCAGTGGATCATGGTCTCAGACAAATCGTTTCGTTTCTACACTCCAGTGTATCGAACAAATGGATACACTCCCTACGCTATTGCACTCCACGCAACACAAAGGTAAACATATAAACACACATTTTCAATTAAATCATTAAGGAACTCTAACGTTGTTTATTGAAGGCATGCCTTGTTGTTTTCTTTGTTAACACGTTTTCTTGTCATCAGAAAGCTGTTTTTCTCGGTTTACAAAACTTATGGATCGAAAATTGTCACGACGGATTTGGCCGGGCACAACGCAACAACACTTTTTCAATTCCCGAAGGTTTTCGACGTTACGGGTCTCACAATTGACTATACCGACAACAGGTAAAAATGAAATCCTTTGGATTATGCCAAATCTGGATAACTCGCTTGTACATAGGTTTTGCGTGACAGTTTCTAATCGGAAAACTCTACCTGTGATCAGGAAAAACAAGTTTCACAATTTGCGCAATGCTGCTGCAACAAATACTTTTGTAAATGAACCCAAATTTTTGACTTTGCTCACAATACCTGTCTTGTGTGCATGATCACTTCTTCCAGGTGCACTGATGTTTATTTCGGAAAACGCATGCACCTACTGTACAAGAGAGTAAAAGTTTCCTCTGCTTGTAAATGGTTACGCAGGAGTTTTGGAAGTGTTTTTCGAACCAAGAAACCAAGGGAGCTTAATATAACATGCAAATAATCTTTACTTGAGATCGATGTCGATAAAGTTTCCAATTCTTTTGTCGACAAACGTTTTAACCTTTGTATCATTTTTCTGAGGTTGTACTGGACTGACTTCACAGGCTTTGGAGGAAAGATTATTAGCAGCAGACTAGATGGAACAAATAAAACACAACATCATTACAGAGGTGCAGCTATCTTTTGGGGAGTAGCTGCGTATCTTGTAAGTGTGGAGCATAGAAATCTTTCTTCCAAATTGTTCCATTGGAAATCTGCTATTTTCTTATATTAAATAGGTTTAGGTAATTACGCAGCAAACCACTCTGAATCGGTTATTTCAGATGTTGACAATGGTCATTATCTACACCGCGGGGACAATGCTCTCCTTGGAAATGGTAAACTAAGTCATTTGCGATCTAAAGTCATTTCTAGACATATAGCTATTGTAGAAGCAGATTATATTTCACTGTAGAAATTGCGAGTTTACCTAAAAATGTTGAACCTTTCACTGCTAGAGAAAACGCTTTATCGCAGGACTACCTGTACGTAACTGATGTACATGCTCGGTATACTACCCAGAAGAAAAAATATTTTTCGGTTTGGATAATCAATAAAAGACTTCCCAGTGTTTCTCGGTATAAGGTGCAAGGGAAACCAAGAGGTATCTCAATTTTCAGCAAAAACGAGCAAAGATCATTTGACAACGGTGAGTTATAGGATTGAGATGAAAGTAGTTTTGTAGAAAAATAATGAATTCATACCAATATGGATCCTACGCAAAGTGTGAATTTCTTTCTCCTTTTGTCAAAAAGTTTTACCATGCAATAATGTTGACCTGCAGCACATCTACTATTACAAAAAGCGTCAGAGGCGGTAAGAAGTGTTTTACTTTTTGCAGTTGCAAGTGAAGGTTCTTGCCAAGCCAGTAAACCGTGTTATCACATTTGCTTGCCAAGGGTAGGCACAAAGCGAGAATGCGCCTGCTCTGTAGGTTACACCAAAGTTGGCGACACCACATGCGTGACAAGTAAGTTAAAGTTGTGTTTTCTTGTGATTTAACAAAAGGTTGATTTGTACCAACTTCATGTAACGCAAAGTTTTACTTTAAATGGAAAAATTTGAAAATGGCTTGCCAAAAACAGTGTGGAGAAGAAATGAAATTCAAACAATATCAAAAATATTTATGATATAACGTCCGGTTTTGCATGTAACATCCGGTTTAGATTCCCAGCCATTTCTGATGTATTCCTCCCTTGCTGATTTTGGACGTTTTTGTTCCTCCTCTATGGAACTTTCCTTCTTCCCCTGTTCGGGTTCGTAGGCTAGTATCAACCAAAATTGGAAAAAGGGTCTTTAGTGACGACGTGGAACAAAAATTTTTTGTTGTCAAATAATAGCAGTAAAGTTTGTGAACAAAAACGTGTGGTAGTCCACGAACTAACTTACAAATATAAACTAATACAACTAGCTGAAAAAGCCAGTGTCAACTTAAAAAAGAATTGCAGCACTTACAATGAATAGATAACTTAACTATAAAGCAAAATTTCCTCCCCTAAACTCATTAAATTTCTTCCTGGGAAGGAATTCCTCCCCTGTTGAGAACCACTGCTCTACATCATAATGGCCTGAAACTAGAGGGAACAGGATTTTCTATCGACAACCCTTCGTTTCAATTAATTTGAATGAGGGTGTAAGTTAAAGAAGAACTCATTCAAAATTGAGTATTCCTGGGATGATCATAGTTTTCATTGCAATAAATAGGTAATTTTACTTAGCGAATTTGAGAAATAGGCTTTCATAGCGTAACTTTTTGACATAAATTTGAACGAAGATACCATTCAAGACAACTTTCTTTTAATTGGTGACGCTGGCCAAGAGAAAGTCTTTCAAATGAACCTCTTCCAGAGGGAGGGAGAAAAGGCTAATTACAGCATCATACCTTTGCGTGAGTGGCGGTTTCTTGCTGTGCTTTCGTTTTCTGAAAATTAATGTCGCGATAGATATTTGTTCTCATTAGATATTTATGCACAAGTAATGTCAGACAAGGAAGACTTGAAGCGTTTCTTCACCTTTAACGGCCAACCAAACCTGTCTGGGCTATATTATTTCACGCAGCAGTTTTCAGGCTTCAGTCACGACGTTCGACTAGAAAGAACAGCTTAGACTTTGTGATTGTTAACAATTTTTGTGAAACATCTTTGCAAAGCACCGCGATCATTGGCTGCTGGTATTTCATTTACATTGCTCAAATAAATGTTTTTTAAAGAGAAGCAGTCATTCATAGTGTTTTGAAAAAGGTAATTCCAAGCAAATTACAACTATTGCTGTGGATGTGATATCTCGAGCTGTTCTGTAGTCGGACAAAAGAGTCACTCATGTCAAGAAGGCACTGCTAGATGGAAGTCGGACATTTAGCCTGGTAAACGGAAAGCGCGGTGAGAACGTTTGAAAAGGCAATCATAAAATGTGCTCAGGTTTTGCTTGCTAATGTTTTACTTAGGTATTTTCAGAAATAGAAACGTTCTCTCAAAATTTTTCAATGGTATCTCAGAATACAGTAGAAAAACCTTGCTTAACGACTATCCCGGTATTCAGATGCAACGGTTGCGGTCTCTCAAAATATCTTTGCAGTCAAAAAGGTCAAACCTTAAAAAACAGTCTGCAACTGTTTTTCTCAGAACACCTTTGGAACTTGATGAAAACCTTTTCATGCTAGATTAGTATTACATCAGCCCTAGAGAAACTAATTTCACCGTAGTTATAAGAACTTAAACCAAAAGCCTTTAGCTTAGTCTTGCTTAAAAATCGAATCCGTGTATGGATAAATTTTTTAACAAGGTTTTGGAATATTTTTTTTTGTTTTCAAGTGTAATATTTCTTGCTTCGTTCAGCGAACTCCATTGTTGTTGACCCTCGAGACGGCAACGTATACTTTAGCGATGAAGACACTCAAACGATCTATATCATGACAAGCAGTGGGACATACATCAAACCTTTAAGAGCTCCTCCAAAAGATCAACTCAAATCAACAGCGATAAAAATGCTGGCGCTCGATAGCAAGAACAGGTAATTTGCATCTTTGTTTTCGGAAAATCCAGCGTTTTTGCCGCAGTGGACGTTAAATGCGTGAGCTATTTTGGATGTCAAAATGCTTCCCGGAAATCTTTCCTTTATCTTGATATTCAAAATGTAGTGTGAACGGTACCTGACCTAGCACAGTCATAAGTCCAAATAGAGTATTGAAGCCAAAACCTGTACAGTAT
>Ga0210059_1015436_pt1 | contig 11156 bp, 8 predicted proteins | sample Ectturendosymbi2_FD_188042 | JGI IMG/M metagenome (GOLD analysis project Ga0210059, IMG submission 188042) | Ecteinascidia turbinata endosymbiont from Florida, USA - Sample 2 (SPAdes) (version 2) | ecosystem: Host-associated > Tunicates > Ascidians > Unclassified | place: Key West, Florida... | reverse complement strand
GGTGGCTGGCCACCCGCATGAGCTCGCATTCGTTCATGATCCTGAAACAACGAAAGAAAGGGCTCTGCTACTGCAGCGTCAGTTGGCCTACCGCTGCATTATAAGGAAGAAAGGTCGGGGTTTTCGGTTAAGTGCTGAGCCGCGTTTAAGTCCAAAAAACCGAAGGCCCATCAATTCTACGCCCGTTGTTTCTGTTTTGCGCACAGCTTCTTTTCGTCGCGTGGAAAGCCTTGAAACACAGAGTTTCACCAATGCCACTGACGTCGCATGATTATAATAAAACAAGGGCAAATGAAATTTTTCGTGTACAAAAACACCAAAAAAACTTGTGTATTAATATATATAAACTTCGCAAACAAAATAAACGTTTGTGCATTAACTAAAGTACAGCGTCAAAGTCCAACGTTTACCGCATAAAATCAGTAAGCCACAGAATTTAATCGAGTAAACTTCAGCCAAAGGACCAGCTACGAAAATCGGCACGAACTTTGCGAGATCACGCTTTTCGCTGTAGCTGCTGCACTTCAGCGCGACCCAGCCCAGGTGCTTGTGGAACGCCAGCCGAACGCAGCCGAAAGAACCACGCCCCAAAAAGCCATCGTCCCCGCGACTGGTAAGCAGGTCTCTTGCACTGTACATTTCTTCTACGGGCAATTCGTTACTGTCGCGGTGGCCCTGGAAACAGTAACGGATGAAGTGAACGTTGGAAAAAATGGAACGGAATTAAACGCTACGAAACTTGGAACGAAAACAGTGCATTTTCAAAAGATATGAAGAGTTACCGGATCGCTTTCAGAAACGGGAGCGTGCTTTGAATTTTCTTGCCAGTTCATCAGGTGTGCAAAGACCTCAATGCGGCTTCTCAGTTTCCTTCTGAAAGATCCGGCCACGTGTGGCGGCAGAGAGCTGGCCTCCTGGTCGAAGTCCCGCATCAAACTTTTTTGCAACGTGTCCAACGTTCCCAGCAGTTCGTCCGGGGACGTGACGCTGCCTGGCCCGCGATCGCCCTGTGGCACAAACATCAACGAACAAAGTAAAATGAAAGGCCCGCGAGGCGCTGACGTCACCAGCTTACTGAAGCTTACCGGGTCAATTTCTCCAAAGAACTTATCTTCGACCTCGACAAAGACTTTTCTTGCTGAGGCCTCTTATCATCCTGAAAAACATATTCGTGTTGCTACTTCGTACTATCTTGGAATACCTTTTTGGCAGTAGCATAGCAAGTTTACTAAATAACTTCCTTGCGGACCAGATTCTTGCCTTCAAAAGACGAGCCACTTCGGGTTGACTGTTACTGCTTAACCAGGTAAGATCCTCGGCAAACCCTTTACTAGTTTTTTCTTCACACTTTATCAAAGACTTGGTCGAATTCTTCATCGTCGCAAAACTGCAGTTCCAAAACGAGACCGTGGTCATGGTAACGTTGCTTGCGCATCAATGTCTTATGGCCGGCCAATTGTCATATGCTGCTGAAATTCGGCGTGCTACTGATGTATGTTTCCTTTATTTCACAAAACGTTATTATTTCCCGCCCGGTCCTCCTCAGCAATCTCTATCTCGTTATACGACGTAGCATCCTCACTATATTGGATTCAAAACTCATTGCCAGGGCGTGGCGTTTTCTGTGCAGGCATTCAAGCACAAGTGATTGGTGCAGTCGCACAAGGACTGCGATGTAGTGTTTACCTGTAGCGACAAATAGGCTTAAAACTCCATTTTTGCATCGAAACATTTTTTCAACCACAAAACCAATAAAAACTAAGGCCGCTCACGCATCTCGTCATCCGTCGATGCAACAAGTCATAAATAGGAGGAGCTGACTTACCTGAAGTATCAGATTGTAGAAATCATCAGCCCGTTTCTTCACAACTGCCTCCAAACCCTTGTCCGACAAAGCTGCCTTTTTCGCCTGCAGATGGAATTCAAAGGAAATTCCGGCGAAGGCTTTGAGCATTAACATTAACGGGAACTTGTGTTCGGCACGTTTCTCGTATATTCACACAAGTTGTTAACATCGCGCACCGGAAAAACAAAACGCCAATACTGCAGAATTCGGTGATTCGAGTAACTGCAACAGTTTAAGTCAGGGGTTCTCAACCTTCTTTCTTCCGCTTATCGCTTGCGAGCTTCCTAACATAAAATTTACCCCTGTTTTTTGTTTACTCACCAGCGCTGTAGAAAAAAACAAAGTATTGTAACTTCAGCATCATTAAATTTACCCCCAGGATAGGTAAAATTTACCCCAGGTTGAGAACCCCTGGTTTAAGTCATCACATAGAACCTATAGGTTGGTCTTCGACACGTACCAAGGACAACAGAAGCGTGTGAGCACCAGGGCCCTCCCGCAGTGGTATATTAAAAAAATTACACTTTTATTAGAAAGAGTAAACCATGGCTCAACCGGATCGCGCCTGGAAATTCCAGTCAACACAAGTGCTGGATCCCTGCGTGTCAAACGAAGGATATGCCCTGCTGACTTCACATGCAGCGGCTGATTCTTTGTCCAACAGGATTTACTTTGATAAATACTAATTTGATTGAATCAAGACGGTTGGCCAAAGAGCGTTTCACATTAATTTTAAAACACGAACGCCACGGTACCTTCCCATTCCGCCAAAGAGCAGTGCAACCCATTATAGTGAATTAATTTCTCATTGCAAGACGAAGCCGTCAAGTCAAAGCAGTTAAGGATACGCTCACAAACAGAGCTACTATTGCTGTTGTTTTTGCTACACATGTTGTATTGTAGCATTTGCTACCAGGTTTCAGAACAAGTAGATAAAATATGTGGTTAAAAAACATTGTCCTGAGGAAGCCCACTTGAATAGGTGGGCGATACGTTGGCTAATAATAAAATAATCGCCAGAAGAGCTAATTTATCTGCTGGAGCTATTATTTTCTTAAAGCGGCCGGATACGGAGTGAAAATCCTAATGTATAGCATGACGGCGTCAAACATTGAAGAACGCAACGTTGGAGTGACTCGTCCGTAGCAGACCTTTTTACCGCTTTTGCACAATTAACCGTTTCTTTTTCTTTTATTATGATTTGGGTGACGCCAGTTGGCGGCAGGTTGGCTGCTTGCAGGACTGCTGATGTTAACGCTCTACGCGCTACGGCAGTTCACTCAGTGGCCGTGAATCGAACGCCCAACCCATCGATTGACAGGTGGACACTCGTTAATACGACTGAGCTATCGCCGTCCAGTCGCTTCTTCGTACAAATCGTGACAGTCGCCCACGATATCGGGTAAATGCTTGTTCGACGAGGTTTTGTATGTCTTTGAATTGTCGATCTGAATCACGAACAATTCCATCACGCACGGCGATTAACATTTTCAACAGCTTTTAGGGGTCGGCAACCTACGGCACGCCAAGCAATTTGCAACGGCACGCACTTACTCCAAGTTTTACATAGCAATTTTGTTATGATTCAAATAGAAGGCATATTGACCATGACTTGTATAAAAATACGTTCGTTTTGAAACCTTAAGTCGGCACATAGCAAAAGGTTGCAGACGCATTTAAAAGCTACTGCCAAAAGTAAGACTTGTATTTTTCTTTGCAGTTTTGTGTCAAAAATACTTCACTGATGTAGCTATAAGGAAGAGCACTAACGCTTGTGGTTGCAACAAAGCAAATGAGCTGCCGAAAAAGTGATCATCACGGCACCCAAGATACACAACGCAGGTTAACCTTGTACGCGCAGACAGGACGAGACTGCTTTACCGCACCGTCGCCTTCGTCGACTGATCTTGTAGCGGCCGGCACACTCCTTGGGCTATTTGACCGCCGACCATTCGTTTTACAGGCTGATTTTTTCGGCTTCGCGCAGGCGGCTGACTGCAAGATAGCAACGAACAATGCAACGTCAGGCAGTTTTTTTGTGAAGTCAAAGCATCGCCACATTCGAACAATAAAAGACTGTGAACTTTGCGTGGGGCATAATTGACACCACACCATCCATTTCACGCAGCTAGCAAACACAGGCGGCAGTCGACAAAACGCCAATAAATTCTTTTGTTATTGTGCAGGCCTGGTTATATACTTTGTCACGTCCCACCACTTCGGAGCAGCAGCCTTGCAGCAGGCCTTTCCACAAACATACGATACGTGTAACTTCGCTTATAAACTGAACGGTGTGGTCAGCAATGGAAACGGCCATTACATTACATTACATTTGTTTATGTCCAGTTTATGAAATTAGCTAAACTATTTTAAAGACGTTATTCAAAAATCACGTTCCTCATACAAAACCAACCCTAATCTTTGGGGGTCTTTTCCCAAACCAACAGCAACTGCGCTAGGCTGGCGACGATAATTTTAGTGTTGGCGTGTTGTGGAATGCACCACCGGCACGGCGTTCCAAGCCGGTAACTAAGGCTTAAACACTAGTTCCGTCAACCTAAGTTCGCAATAAAACACAGCTTGATATATGGGGCACACAGCTAAACCTTTTCAGAGCGTCCAGACCGCAAGTCATCCAGTGCACCATCCTTCTCTTTCAGTTCCATTGACATTGCAGAGGTGATTTTGCCGCAGCACTTTTGCCGAGGCTTTCGAAATGCAGATGTTGATTTGCTCCGCATTTGAGCATATGGCTATGACAGACGACATGGCGTTGAAATAAGAAAGCCTGGGTTCCAGACAAACCTTGTTTCTGTTGCTTACCAGAAATGCTGAACAACAAACTATGTTGCGACTCATACGAGTTGTGCTTCGTGACTAACCGTGATATTGGGCAAACCAGTTTATGAATATCACACGTTGAGTCAAAAACCACATATGCCATTAGAATATTGTTATGTACAAGAAAGCTACAAGTTATGAGGGTTACTTATATCACAAGTTGTGTTATATAAGGATGTGCCTTTGAATAAATGCAACACAAAACCTGTTGGTTTTACCATGTGCAGAGTAACGAGCGAGCATACGCATTTCAATAGCGGCACCTCACCTTTTTCATGGCTCTGCCCTGATTTTCCAGTATGCCTCTGGCAAGCTGTTGAAACGCCTGAAACAAAGTTGCTTGTTTTACCTATTTTAAAGTCAAAATATCAATGGTGACAAACTAACAACTTATGACAGGGAAGGAGTAGTGTTCCTGACGACATGTTATACTGCAAGAAATCATTTTTTCTGTCGTATACACACAGGTGACAGGTGGTAGGGCTATGCGGTTAGATCTAAAAGGAAGAATCGCAAAGGTATTCAATCAGATCTTCGTTGGAGGTGTTGGTGATGCTGCACAGACAGGACAGCACGGCACAGTGATTGAGGATACGATTGGCGGATTGGATGTCTCCGCACGCACAGCTTTTGTCATCAACCAATCCCATTCTGCAGAGGTTCGCTTTAAACCGGCCGCGTCCAGTGCGCAAGCGGTTAAGTTGGACCCATGCTTTGCGCGGCATGTGGCATCCTGGTGGAGAGTTATTGCAACTAAAGAGATATGACTTCAAAGAATCTGGAACTGGAGGGGGGAGTAGTCGTGGTTTGTAAGGTTCTCCATGAACGATCTTAAGGGGCGTCTCCAACGAAGTCTGTTGGAAGCGCGCCGAACGTGCAGGGTTTCATGTATCGCTTTGTGCTTAGAGATGTAGCTGTAGACACGCCATATTCCTTCGAATAGTAGGGGGCAGGGTACCAGAAAATAAAGGAGGAAGTCTGAAAGGGTAGGTCTCTTGCAACCTGAGATTGTACGCATGGCTTCGTTCCGCTGCGAGTCCAATTTCCGTGTGTATGCACTTTGGCACCAAGCTCGGGAGCAGTATTCTGCTGGAGCGTATACCGAAGCAGTTGTCAAGGTAAAAGTAAATCATAACCTGATACGTTGGTATTGGTTTTAGCAACATCACCAGGAAGGTTTACTGAGTAAAGTTAACGAAAATTTTGAAGTTTTTGAACTTGGAGTCAAACCTAAAAATGATCTTAATTTAAAATCTTTCCAAAAACGGCATGAACTTCGATTTTCAAATCTAGAATCTGGCCAGCCATTTTTAGTTTGTTGGCAAAAATTAACAGGCACCAAAACAAAAAATCCAAAATCACTGCTATAGCCTGAAACAAAATTAACGTTGGGAATGTAATAAAAAATCAAATAAGATTTAGTTACAAAAAATCAGCTCCTAACCTCAAGTCAAGATACTCAGAATGGACAATCTTATACAAAACACACGATATGCAAAACTTTCCCAAAAACGCAAATGGAAAGCAAGGAGCATTACTTGGCTTTTGTTCAGCGGTTACACGAAACGGCTAACATACATTTGACAAAGATCACGCTTTATGTCTTTCTACCACGTGGTACGCTTTGTGAAAAAGAATATCTTAACAATTTGGCCAGTTTTTCATACCCGTTAGGCAAGTTTACAGCAAAAGATAAAATCCCACGTTTCAGGGAAAATAACTGGGCAGTTTCGAGAAAATGAGCAGCCGCTAGTGACGTTCTGATTGCCGAATGCAGAATGATGCCAATAAATGGGTAGCCAAGGGCGGGCCAGCTTAAACAGCCGAAACGACCGTTCGCACGGCGACGATGAATCGTCATGCGTCGCTGGCCAGCACACTGTACCGAACGATACAAACGGAGGAAATTAATGACATACAAACGTTAGCAAAACGCATAATTTCCGGGTATGTTTACGAACCCTCGCTCAAACCTATGTAAATTTCACAGCTAAAAACTCGAGAATTAGCACACGTTCCACACGCCAGAGAATCAATCGTACTTTAAATTACAAAGGAAACACCTGAATTTTGTCAGTATTGTGAATAACACACCACTTGCGCTTTGTGGCATGCACAACCACACTGCGACCTTCGCTAGTCACTAAATGTCCACTCGCGAAGTGCTTTTGACTTTTTATATATATACGCACGCGTGTAATGAATCCACAAAAACAATGTAAATTAGTCAAAGAAGGTGACCCTACAATTCGTGAGTAAAAGGATGTGGGAAAAAAGATTACCTTGTTCACATTCATGCCAGTCAGTCCATTAACTTCCATGAACAGACAACCTCTCTCTCCAGCAAACTACCGACAAACGACAGCGAGGATCACATACTTGATTAGACAAAAAGTCAAAGCATCACCGAAACACATACTCCTTACAAGTTCTAACATTCTTTGCTGAAAAATTACTATTAATAAATTGTTCCATGTTATCCATTCAAGTTGTTATGCAATATTGAAAACCTAGCATTGAAACGCATCATCTCTTGCATATTGGGTTATTTCAAGGTTCTACAAACTCAAATCTGATTTGGATCACTTTATCTTACTTGTAAGAACTACAATACAAACAAGCATTCTTACTGTAACACACAAATGGCATTAACTGGTTAATGCCGCACGCAACACGGCACAATATTAACTACCATTACCTTCTTTGCTGCTGAGGGCGACACTTCCTGGTGTTTCTTTTCTGCAGGACAGTTGGAATAATAGTTACCAAAAATCATCTTTGATACAGATGCATTGCATTTCTAAGGAACAAGTCTCGTATAAGACAAAAAAAGCAGTTGGCTAACACTTAACATACAAAAACGCATCAACCATAGTCCTGATCATATATTTGTCATGAAATCGAGCACATGAAAGGGTATTTACAGATGCTCAGCTCTACAGTGTCAACCTCAGAATGATTTCCATAACACGGTATTGGAACAGAAATCAGCAACTACAACACTCTCACTATACCTGACTTGCCCATTTTTCAAACAGCTGCCATTTGCATTTAAAACCATCACTCATAAACAAAAACGTGATGCGCAGTCTACGTCCGGATGATTAGCACAGCATTTATTACCAAACGAAAATGGCGGATGGAGCCACATGGCAAGCATTGCAAAAAGTTTGAACACACCATATTAGACAGTGGCTTGTGTTCATATAGAGACTGTTCTTTCAAAGTACAGCACTAGTATCACGAAAATTGATAGTAGGTGCTAACAAAAGCACCCCCATGATTTGCTGAATGATTCTATTTGAACGAGATTCAAGACTGAGGATGTGTAATACTACGTGGTTATCAATTTCTAATACAAAACAAATTTGCTGATCAACTCAACTCCAATGCCTTTGTGGAGACTAGTTACCCATTTTAACAAACATCAAGGCAAACTGTTTTTGATCAGCAACTTTTATAAAGTGAGCTCCTGAAATTACTTTGTGTAGTAGTGTCAGTTTCAACATGCACCTAGTAACCTTTAGCTGTTTATTACATTGCTTTATAGCAGGGTCTCCTAACTACGGCCCGCAAAAGCATTTTGTTAACAAAGAAAATGTAAAATATTTACAAACAATTTTTTGATTGGCCAAATGTAACATATCCTGAAAAATCTCATAACGTAAGATGTCCAGCCCTTGACATGTGGTGTAATAGCTTATGTGGCCCTCTGACAGAGAAGTTTTGAGACCCTGCTGTAAAGTAACAGATGAAGGATCACACTTATTTTAAAAATCAAGGGGTTCCTGAACCTATGTGAACGCTTTCTACACATCTGTTTTTGGTGTACATGCAGCACAATAAAAAAAAGGAATACAAAAAGCCACCAAAACAAGCCAACTTCACAGGCAAAACGATTAGAAAAAACTCACAGAACCTCTTCAACAACTTTGATCCAATGTTTTAATTGTTCAAAAGATTGCAAGTTGCGAGCATCATATACAAGTGCTATTCCCTGAAAAAAGTGTAAGTAAAAATGAATAGAGCAAACGTCATCTACCCTTTGAAGGAAGTGATACTACAAAATTCAGGCACTGCTACAATTCTTCCAGAATTCAGAATTTCTACTTACCAGAACAGCATATTACTGCAGCTTTAGGAAACAAATTAGTGGCACGATTCTCTTAAACACTGGTTCCATCAGCACCGCGTTCTTGTGATTTACGTTATTCTTACTGGTTGCGACCCAGCACTCCCTGCATAACTGTGTTGATCATCCGGTTGCTCTTTCCCACACATACGACTTAGATGTAAAATTGGCTTGCTCAGACTTTATCCACCAGTCAAAGCGCAACAACTCAATAACCTTCCATTTTTTTGGCATCCTGGAGCTTTTGCAATTGCTATGGTTTCTTTGTCATGTTTGAAATTCCAAATTTTCGCACAAATAAACTCAACTCAACTAACTAAAGTTTTTAGTCAAGTCTTCACTGTTTGTTGCAGAATATAATTTGAACCAGAATATAAATGGAAAGACACATGATTGTTTATTTACTGATTCCAAGTAATTCATTACATGATTTGTCCTGGACTTAGTTATAAGATTGAGGTGTTCCAGACCGCTAACTGTGTGGTTTCCATGAGGTAGTGACCCAATAAAAATAGGCCACATCGGACAATACTAAAAAGTAATGTGTTGTGCCAGCAGGGCCTGTCCACACTAACATTCTGGCCAACCCAAGGTGGCAGGTTGTAATGGTTAATGGATATTATCAACAGGGAACGTATGCTGGTTGATACATGCGCTTGCCTTAAGTCACTGCATTGTAAGTTCATGGATAAAACAACTTTGTGCAGGTTTATGGCTTCTACATCTGCAAACCTTTATGAAACTTCAATGCTCATGTTGGGAATGACATTTTTCAGCAAAAATGAATGAGTTGTCAACATGGCGATGCAAATGTAAAACACCAACTAAAGTGAGAAGTATCTTTTGCAGCTGTTTTGCAACAAATAGCACACTAAGCATTCTTGAATAGTAACAAGAACATAACCAAGAATGAGCAATTCTGGGGTATTAAGACAATTGCCAAATGGACAACCCGACAATTGCCAACTAGGACAACTGCCAACTAGACAAAAACCTATATGAAGCATAGTTGCAATGAATGATTATCTAGTCAGCACACCTTTTCTTTTAGCATGTATGCCACTGCCACAGCCATAAACACAACTGTTTATTTTATGCCTTTCCATGTTTGTGGCCCAGGCCTTTGAAGGCTACCATGGCAGTGCTTAATAAAGCTTTATTAGCCACAGCTAACAATGGCACACAAATATTCAAAGTCTGTTTTCAAAAAGACTCAATACATTTTTGCATTTTTTTCTGTGCCAGAAGTTATAGACTATTCAGGATGTCGTTTAATCTATCGTAATTGCTCAGTGAAAAAAATACTGTATGACACTTTTTTGCATGGCATGGGCAATTTTCCGGTTGGTAGTTGTTCCATTGGGCAGTTATATTAATTAACAATTGTCCTAGAAACCAGCCCTGGTTTTCTTACATGTGATGCAAAGGAAGATCATACCCTACCAGGTATCAACAAATGTGCTATGACCTATGCTGATGGCTGGAAATACAGTTCACAACAGACCAATTACTACCCAAGTGGCATCAGCTGAATATTTATGAACTTGATGCTGAGGTGGATGTCTACAGATAATCTGAAGTAAATAGCAATATGCAAATATTGTGCCCTACTCAGCTGCAACATAACAAGCCTGAAGAGTTTTCAGAGATGTTTATGCCAAGTTTTATGAGATAAAGGTAAGGTTTATCTGGCATGATAGAACTCAACACTTCATAAGAGTATCAACACTTTGGCACCCGGGTGGTTTCGGGGATTTTCGCAAAAAAAACAGCAGTTTTCGGTTGCCTTACCAACGCCTTAGCTCCTCCGTCGATTACGCTAGAGAGCTGTTCAACGGCTCAAACGGATTGGCCAGTCTAGTAGATTGCACTCGAAAAAAAATTTTTTGCTTGGGGTGTGCAGTTTTTTTGTGAGTGACATCATAAGTGGAGGACTTTTAGGCCACCTTAGCGCACTTTGCCTGGCCCTGGGCGCCAACCGTTAGGTGGTAGTATTTCGCTGAAGTTTTTACTGGAAACTAGGCTACAATCCGAGTTTTTTGATGCTTTGGATGACCTGCTGGGGTTTCGGGTTCAAAAGTTATGATGTAAGTTAGTAAAAATATTTGACTAATTACCTAATTAGTTAATTAATTAATTTGTTTATTTGAAATCATAACTCTTGAACCAGAAACGCTAGAAAATCGATCAAAGGCTCAAAAGACTCGGACTCAAGTCTAGTTTCCAATGAAAACTTCAGTGAAACACCTTGGCCTAGCAGTTGGACCCTAGGCCAGCCAACATGAGCCAAAATGACGCTAAAACTACTTCACTTATGACGTCACTCACAAAAAAACT
>Ga0210059_1015435_pt1 | contig 11156 bp, 8 predicted proteins | sample Ectturendosymbi2_FD_188042 | JGI IMG/M metagenome (GOLD analysis project Ga0210059, IMG submission 188042) | Ecteinascidia turbinata endosymbiont from Florida, USA - Sample 2 (SPAdes) (version 2) | ecosystem: Host-associated > Tunicates > Ascidians > Unclassified | place: Key West, Florida... | reverse complement strand
CGAGTTTTCACAACATACCTTGTTATATTCCATTAGACAAGAAATGTTTCAATTTGTTTTCATTGAACGGCTCGGGATTTGAAAAATTCAGATCGCTGCATTTTTTCTGCAGGTGATCACAGTACTACACATACCGCACAAATCGTTGAAACAGCAGTTGTTTCCGAGGAAATGGGCAATGAATTTCATCAAGCCTTTGGCTGTAAGGCGTCTTTCCAATACGATCTTGCCTGCCGCTGTGCGGTCCGCGATGTACCAGGGCCATGGATCGGAACTCAAATTTCGGGCTCCGGCTCTGGCTCCAGCTCGAGGCATCCAAAGTTTCTGGCCCCAGCTCCGGCTCCAACATCTGAAGTTTTTTTTGCCATGGATCCAAAATAATTTGCTCCAGTGAAAACTGAAAACCATTGTATCATTTGTACAACTGGCTTGCCCTACAAACTAGGGCTGTAGAACCAGAACCCAATTTCAGAACAAACGTTGCTGCTGCTACGCGTGTGAAATCACATTTTTTCAACTTTTTTGTGATCAATACTGACGCCGCAGATTCCCAGGTGTTGTTTTGATAGAACGTGCCCATTTTGGGTGAAGAGACTTTATGTGCGACCCACAAAATGTCGGTTAAAACAAACCCTGTTGTGGCCTAGAAACACGTGCGTTAACTTAGAACAAGCGTTGCCGCCGCTGCATGTGTGAAATCACATTGTTTTAACTTTTTTTGTGATCGACACCGTGCTACCATTTTAATTCTTTTCCTTCCCAAGAGGAAGGAAACTAATTAAAATGGTAGATGATATCATGAATGGCACTTATGCACAAATGAAAAGAAGAGCTGAGGATAGAGAAGAATGGCTGAGGGATGTCATGAGAGACCTGCCGTGAGGCAGGTTACTTTTGACGATATGGACTGCGCTGCAGAGTGCAGATTCCCAGGTATTGTCGTAATAGGATGTGCCCATTTTGGGTGAATAGACTTTATGTGCAAAACTTCACAAAAAAATCCTAAAAATGTCACAGTTTTGCGTCTCAATCTAATTTACATTTTTTTGCATGTACTTCCGCCAATTTCGAATACATCACGATATGGACCTTGTGCAAAGCGCCAATAAGGGCTGCTGGCGTAATTTCGAAAATTTTCATGTATTTTGTGCGTGTTTTCGATTCGTGCTTCTCGCGTTTTTTGGAGGGATATGTGTTTCGTTTTAAAATAATAAAATTTTTTCGTCATACAGCAAGCTACTTTTTTGTGGTCAGGTGAGCTTGAGAATAATTGCTGAGTTGCTGAAAACCGCCTGTGCTTCTAAAACGTTTGCGTAAGCCTCGGTTATGGTGGTAACAATGTTTGTCCTGTCAGGTTAATTCTACCAACGATGAACATTTTCAATTAGACCTGAGTAGGGCTTGTGGTACAATCAGGGGCGATTCTAGAATGAAAAACTGGGGGGCCACTGCGGGGTCAAGGAAAAGAGTAGGGGGACCAACATAAATGCCTCTCCTGCATGGTGATTTTCCGTTGTAATGAAGATTGATTTGCTATGATTAACCCTATCAATGCAGTGGCGATCCTAGAATTAAAAAAGTGTAGGGCTACTGCGGGGCCAAGAAAAAAGTAAGGAGGCCAACATAAATGTCTATCTTGCATGGTGATTTTTCGTTGTTTTGAAGATTAACACATTGCGTGCGTGGAAGCACAATGCGCGTAATTACGTTTATGTCCACGCCGTGCATAAGGGAGTAAACCCACGTCATAAAACACACTTCAAAAGTGCCACCACAAGCGTTCATCTACAATTCGCGTTGATCACGCAGGCGACCCAGTGCGATTAAGCTCTTTTGGTTATTTTTGTGCTGTTAGACTAATACTTTAATTTTTTGGGTAAAACAGTGTGAATTTCTACGTTCAAAAATGAATAGTATGAGTGCTGAGCGTCATTCCAGCAACAGCCCGAACAAAGGGGCCTCAGCAAAGGTGCAAACTGTGCAGAAGGCGTGGCAAACGCTGTACTGCATGTGGGGTTTGACTTTGCATGATACCACGCTTCAACAAATATCACTCCCTGAAACTTGTGTGATTTACTTCCCATTCATGTGTCATAACACATTGGTTGCTGGCTTTGGCTTCTCACATTTCATTGTTTTATTTGGCGTATTACAATTCATTGTATTATTCACCCGCACTCCAGGCAAACAAAGCGATAATTTCTGAAGATTGTTCTAAAAGGTTGCTGTAAAAAAACTGTTGTATTAAAAACGGTACCCTGTTTTCAACTAATTCGCTTGGAAATGATTTAGCAAAGTGTTCTTCAAATAGGATCTACGAATTAGGGAGCTACAGTTGTTGCGCTGTAATACGTCACAGTGACGTTGCTAAAGTCCGAAAAAGACATCAGTTCAGGAGGTACAAATTAACGTTCTTATAATGTTTCAGATTTGTTTGTAGCACCTGTGGTTCGTAAGTTATAGTCACAAATAAATCGAGAGACACAGCATTTTGCAGCCAGACAACACTTCACGCGCTTCACAGCTAATTGCCGGCAGACACGACCTGCTTCGCGACACCGCTTCGCATATTACACGAGACACGAGCAGACAGCTCCGCACGCAATGTGTTAAGTTGCTATGATTAAGCCTATCAAACCCAACGCAGGCTTGTGAATATTGTCAAGTATGAACTAGCATTATTAATCACCAGAGACACCTAAATGCCACTGTAGATGCAATCGCACACGTGTACTGCTTTGTCGAAGATTCTGTGCTAACAATTGTGCCAATCCCACATGAACGAAAACAGCTCTACGAAAGTGAATAAAATTCACATGAAAGCGAAATGTTCCAACCACGAATTCCATCTTGACACAGACAAGTAGGCTGTTGATAGCCAACTGGTTTCATCAAAATATTCTTACTACAAAGCACATAAAAATAAACCATCTGCCAACGGATTGGTGACTACTGACTATTCCGTTTTTATGGTATCTTACGGAGATTTTGTGATTGTGGTGTAACCGTAGCTCTGTTATGCAACTAATTACTATTACGAGTGTAATGCCCATCTGCAGCGTGGATAGGGTGAGGACTATTCAATGCAGTATGCAGTTGACAGCAGCGAGGTTTCGGCATCAGTTGCACCTAAAGTAGCATAGCAGTGGCGCAGGTAGGTGTGCATCGGCGTTTAGGGCGTGCACCTGATAGTAAGATGTAACAGCAGGCGTAAAACGCAGTTTAAAAAATATTCCCAACAAAGTCGTTCATTTTAATATTCACACTGAATTTCCCCTGACTGATCCTCAAAAGCTGACTTTTCAACCCTACGTTGATTTATGACTGTCTTGCCATAAGCGAAACACGCACAACTCTGAACCTAAAAAGATTCAGACAAATGATCAATATACTTCCCACACAGATCCCTGCACAGTCTGCGTTAGAATTTTACATCATCATCACCTCAAGGTAACTTAATCCTTCGATTATCACGTCGACTGTCAAATTCATCCATGGGCGCAATTTGGTGGGGGACACGGGGGACGTGTCCCCCCACTTTTTCAGACGGGGGGGACATATTATGCTATGTCCCCCCACTTTTTTCTCTAGGTTTTGTATATGGTGAGGTTTCAAAAATAAAAGTGATATTTGTCACGTTTTGTGTGATAAGCTTTTCATGTTAGATGGTAGGTCACACATACCCATGTTGATGTTGAAACAGAAGTTTGATGTGGTATCACTGATTCTGTTAGTTTATAAATTTTTAGCTTCGATAAAATAATTTTTAACATTTTTCAAGTTTCTAGAGACCGTGAAAGATGTTTAACTGCTTCTGTCCGACATTTTACCCTGTGTGGTATACTGTTAGAAAGGTTATTTCCTTATAACAGTGAGAGTATTACAGCTGCACATGTGAGAGACCACAGTACAGCCACGATTTGTTTCGTGCAGAAATGTAACTGGCTTTGCTGTAACGCTGGCTGTCACGTATTCAGAAACAGACAGCATATAATTTAATGATGCTGGTCAAGCTGGTGTATATAATGTTAGAAAGTTAGATTTTCAGGCAAATCTCTGGGAAGCTTTTGCCGATGACAAAAATGCAGCACTATTGTGGAGACTTAGTTTAGGGATGGGGAGTTTAGCAAAAGACTGTTTTCAAACATTAGTGAACAGGATTTCAATCAAAACGTTGGAAAAGTAGCCTACAGTATTTACCTAGCGGTATATTGACCTATAGCTCAAAATGTAGGGACTTGACTCGGAAATAAGGATAAAATATACATTTTTCCTAACTTCTTGTAATGTCGCGACAATGGCGACCAACAAATCCAAAAGATTTTTTTCCTTGACTCTTACACTTTGTACTTGTGCTGAATGCATTGGTTCGTTAGTCATCTGATTTACTTGAGATTAACCAAACCCACAATGCAGCAATGTTTTCATCCAAGTGCGAAACATTTGCTTTACAGGTACATCACACCTGGTTTTGTTGCACATACTTTTCGCGTTAAAGGTGAAACATGGTACTTTTTTGCCAATTCACCGTTGTGCATTTGATTTAATCTAAAATATATTTTTGTGTCGTTATGCAAGCAGAACCCTTAGAATGAAACTTTTGACGTGGTGCAGAGTAATAAGTCTGGTCGGGCTTTCGGTTCGGCTCGGGCGTAAGTTTGTCAAAATATTTCGGGTCAATTTCGGGCCTGTATACAAAACGTTTTTATAACATTAAGAGTAACGACTTTTTTCTTTCGTGACATAGATTTGCTGTGCTCACCGCGGTAACTTCTGTAAGCGAAGTGTTAGGAATTTTTCTTAGACTAATTGTGTTTGCAAACGCAGCTGTGTTTTTATTCTCTGCTGGAATTAGTCTCACACTGTTTTTGAGAAGTCGACAGCGGTGAGGAAATTAGTACGCGATGACGTTGCGTCGAAACGATCAATCACTCACGCGATTCTTGGCTTGTTTTAAGAAGCCTACAAGCCGGCTTTTCATATCTACAGAGCTATCCTACAAAGTTTCTTTTATGCCTATGGCGCCATGGTAGATAGTTTCGTGATAGTTTCTTTTTTCTTGAGAAACATTACAGTATATTCCGCAGTACGATAATTATCGTTGACTAACATGCTACGTTTGTGCCCACCAACACCCACCAACAGTAAAAGCAGATTAAAATCATTCGTGAAGTAGGCTACGCTAATTTCAGGCCAAATGTTTTTGCTGCTGGTGAGAGGATATCAATGGAGATTTTGGTAGGGGTGGGGCTGCATGCATAATGCCCAGTAGCATTAAAAAGATTTGTAGCTTTTTCAAAAAACGGAAATATGCAAGAAAAATATCGTCTTTGTAACGTTAATCAACTTGAACAAGACATCAAATCGCGCTGTAACCCACACTTATAAAATGCATGAAAACTGAAGTGCTCTACTTTAAGAGTGATATGCACTTGCGACCAATGCGATTCAGGGTTTTGTGTACTCCTACTGACAACTCTGATAAAACTCAAGTGATGTGTTTTGCTATATTGCTGTGCTTGTTTACACATCCAGATACGATATTAATGGAAGCAGGCTGAACTGCAGTACCGTGTCCAGCAACAAATTTAAGTAGATTAATATGTAAATCATCTGCAAGGACAAATTGTGATTAGTGTTGCCCTCAAAACACCTCTAGAAATAAAATTGGGAAACTGTATATATAAAATATCACTTCTACATCGACCCGATCACTATATTGGTTTCACACCAAGCTGTCCCCCTACATTTTACAACAAAATTGCGCCCATGAATTCATCAACGAAATGATCTAAATCTGTTTTTAGTCAGTACCTTTCTGTTGAAAGTAGATCGATCAGGGTCGGATTTAGCTGATGTGAGGTCCTAGGCTAATCCACTCGTGAGGCCCCCTCTCCCATTCTTACGAGGAAAAAATGGAAAAGCGTTAATCAATTTGAGAAAGCCGAAAATGACGACATTGACGCTCTAAAGTACAGTCAACAAAAAATCGGAAATCATTACTAGAGTGCCCCACAATCAATGCACTTGTTGCTAACTTCGACGCAAAAAGTTCAATGACACGGAATTGTGGAAATTATGCTTGGCCGGCGGGAACAGGATTACTAATTTCCAAAGGCGAACCAACCGAAAACACCACGGTTGAAATATTTGAAAAAATACATGGCGTACATTTTTGTAAGTTTCACATTTGTATTCTCTTATCTGTGCTCATAAAAACCAATCACACTGCACATATGTATGGCGACACAAAGACGGTAAAGCCGTAGGCGTAGCCAGGGGGAGCCAAAGGGGCCATGGTCCCCCTAAATTTTCAGAAAATATTGTCATTTTGTGCTTTGAGAGGCATTTTTCCAAGCAAAATAGTGTTATTCGCCTAAAATCAAACATTTTGCCCCCCACATTTTTGGGCTGTCTACGCCACTGGTTAAAGCACAACGTGGGACCACGTTGCGACTCGCTCACCACGGCTGTAAAAATCTCACAAACACGAGCAAATCACGTCATATAAAACGCACCCAACTGGTTGAACTGCTAGGTTCACGATTCGCGTGTTTGTTACGTTTTCAGACTGGAACGAATCGAACGCAAAGAAGCCGTCGCGCGAAATGATGGAGGTTCAAATCAGAACCGTCGCCAGAAAGTCTTCAATAGCGGGGTATTATATTTGCGCAGGGGGCTTGACATTCTGAAAATTTGATCAAATTTCCACTGATTTGTAGTGTTTTATATTGTCAATTGGCAAAGTGACTTTTGCTTGCTATTCAAGATCACCAATATCTCTGATTTGCTTAGCATGGGAGCAGTACAAACTCACGCAAGTACTCAATAGCAATCTGGTTTCTGAATGACTCTCTAAAACAAAATTAAAATGGAAAGAATCACATCTGAAAATACCAATCGAGCTTTGCCTAATAGAAACGCTGACAAAACTACTGTATTTGTTCAGAAGCAACTATGCTTAGTTGAGGATACTGCTGTTAACCCTAAATATAGCTCTTATCTGCAAGAGCCAGGAGAGAAACTTAGCTGACGGGAGCCCACGGCCAGCCCAACACTCTGAAAAAGTTGAGAACCAGTAACAATCAAACGCAGCTTTGTAACTAGCTATAAATGAAAATAAACTTGTTCGGGCGATATAGGCAGCTTCGACTCCGTCCGAAGCAAATTCTTTGCCAAAGTTATTTCATATTTTAAATCATTTCCACTGAATATGATTTGAGGATTTTTTCAAGAATTTTTCTGATAGAAATATTTGACCTCCGGGGAAAAGAGCTGAAATACGCGAAAGAATTGCTTCTGAATCATTATAGAAACACCGTACAAAATTCTACGAGGTTGCAGGACATGTGGGTAGAGTGAAAACCAGGCCCGCAACCAGAGGGAGGGCAATAGGGCAATTGCCCTCCCCGAAATTTTCTCAAACGTATATATTTGTTAGGTGCAGCAGCAAGTTACATCATTTGCCCCCCCCGAAAATATCAGTTGGTTGCGGCCCTTGGTAAAACTGTTGTCACGAACCACTTATGTAAGATGTTTCCAAGTCGTATACACAAGGCAGCATAACGCAATACAGCAGCCGCCATAAATTCAGATAAATTTACTGACACCAATTCTTGATGCTTTCACAAACCTTTTGCTACTGGAACAAGCAACAATCTGCTGACAGTAATGTAATCCAGTTCCACCTCACACTGAAATGCACGAAAGATCAATCTTCCCACTTTTGCGACTGTTTCTTAGTTTCGAAATGAATTTTTCAACACCACGACCGCGGTCTCACTACATTTCACGCAGGATCCGAGCAGCCACTGGTGTGTGTTGCCATAATGAACTTTATTTACCCGACGTCAAAAACAATAACACAGCTTATCATGCATTTGGGAAATATTGAATGCAGGCTAGAGGTTTTCTAAATTATTGTTTAAAATATTGCTGGCCGAAAGTTATCTACTGTAGCTTTTGTTTCAACCAAACGAACTTAAACGGGAAATTAAGAAAAAAACTGGGGGAGCCAAGAAGGGGGCCAAGCAAAACTATGGGGTGGCCATGACCCACCCAGCCCCCCCCCTTAGAATCGCCGCTGGGTACAATAACTGAAATATCACTTTCCTTACCAATGTCGTGTGGGCATCAAGGAAACGCTCGATTAAATCTAAAATGTATGCACTGCGGTTTTCTATCGTGCGCAGATCGTGACCACAACTGATTTTACAATAAGAGTTTTTATCGATCATTTTTGCTCAAAGATTACGACGCCAGCGTTGCAACAGTATATCATACATCCTAAATGGAGCAACAAACCAGTAATTCTCATCGCAGATCTTGTAATTATTAAAGAGACAGAGCACTGCTTTTAAGACCACTCTCTGAGCCTCTTTTCAGATTTCTTTCTCCAGTTTCACGCTTCTTCTCAAGGCACAGTGTTCCTTAGGCTGGTAGCTTGGTAAGCAAACTGACTTGGACGACTTGTCAAGGGCGGTGATGTGCAATTGTCAGTTTTTAAATAAATGTCTGCTCCACTGATTTGCTTGAGGTCGTGGGCAAGGGTGGCCACGAAAATGATAGCAGAGTATATCAGCACCCATTCCGAGATAGTTGCAAGGTTGTAATACTTCGGGTTGGTCTATAATCGTAACAAAATGAGACATGTGGAAATGCAACTAATCAAGTTACCTTTTTTAATGACTAGGTCAGGGGTGGCCAAAATACGGCCCGCGGGCCGCATGCCCGCATCCGGCCTGCCAACGAGTGTAATCCAGTCCGCCCAATACCTTGCACATTTTTCAAGTGTCACGTTTCCTACTGTGGACAGCATTGCAACAGCATTGGCTGCTGTCTGTCTCTTGTTCACTTGTCTGCCGCAGCAGCACTTAACCGCAAGCAACGCTATAAAGGTGTAAACAAAATGGTGTGATTTTGTTGTTATTGTACTACAATGCCTATGTTAGCATAAATTACGTAAATTGCACTGTATCCGACCCTCCAGTAGCCAGGCAGTCACGAATTCCGCCCTCGGGTCAACACGTTTGGCCACCTTACATCTTTATCTAACGCGAAACATGATCATCTTTCATTTTAAATTCTTGTAAGGAAATTTAGAGGGTTGGATAGGGCGACACTTTTACAGTCGACCCTGGGCGGCACTTAGCTTCGTTACGCCCCTGTACCATGCTGTGTATAAATGTTTAAAGCTTTAAAATGGCATCAATGAAATTTTCTATTGCAAGAAATACATTCACTATCGCAAAATTGTTTCTTACCATTTTCAGTGACCTCTGCTCGAGACAAAATAATTCATTTGCTTTCAATTTTGTTAATTTCAAAATAACATTATTTTAGAAAACTTTCGAATTCTCTTTGATCCCTGTATGTATTATGTACCAAAAAATATATATATCAAGTTTAACTAGGATCACTTAAGAAAAGACATTGTTAAACATCAATAAAGATATCTTGATGCCGAACTGTTGTTTTTGTTCTCAAACCTCTTTGTCCAGGTGCTGTAACTAACTCTTTTTTACACGATGAGGTGCAGAGATAATCGATACACAGAATGTTCACGCATAGCAAAAGTGCAATTTAACAAATCATGCTTCTAAATTTTCATGTGTGACCCGCTCTGCATGTACTGAATGTGAAGAAAAATTCCAACTTACCCGGTTGAGAACCGTTGCAACAAGTACTGCATTGCGATAGTTAAGGAAAATTTTCAACCTAACCATCCATTCTGCAAGAAGCATAGTTAGCGTTACGGTAAAAATGGGAAACCAACATTTCCATATTTCCCTGAAACGCAATTTCTATCAGTTTTTCCAGAAGCTGAGAATCGTTTAAACTTGTCAGTCATCATGCTAACCCACATACTTCTATATCTACATGTTATTACCAAATGGTTTTGTTTTCAGCCTTTTGCAGTACTACTTCGACGTAACTAAAACCAAAAGAATAATAAAAAAAATTAGGAAAGATTCAACAGTCCGGTTATCTAAAAAGCAAACAAAAATTTTCTACATAAAGACGACAACGTAATTACAGACTGCATTTCACTCAATGGACTCATTTTATTCCCGTGTATTGACGGTTCAGTAACTCATAAAAAGGAATGATTAGTTACACAGGTGTAAGGGCAAGCAAAGTTTTGGGTGTGCAAAAGATTTTTGCTCGAATTTCCTCAAACTTGCCCGAAAAGTTGTGCCACTTTTGCCAACAAATTTTCTCCCACAAACATCATTAAGACCTTTTTTGGTGTGACCTCCAAAAAGGGTCTTCATTTGTTTTTGTGCAAACGTTTTTCTGCAATCAAACAAGGTTGGGCGCCATTTTTGCCCGGATTTTTAAGGATTTTGCCTGGACATTCCCGATTTTGTCAAGATTTTCTACAAATCAAACTTTTTGGGGTGGGCGTGCACCTCCTACATCCCCGCCTCCTGCACCACTGATTAGTTATTGTCAATCAGACTACCGTTGATTTAGCAAATGCCTTGATTTCTTTGTTAAACAATATTACAGAGGGATAATTGCAATGCATTAAAGACTTTGAACACATTTCAGTTTCATGTCTAAAAATTTCAAGGATACCAAGAATAAATGTTACTATTTCCACAATCGCTATGAAGACTCTAACATAGACGATAGTTTTGTTGTGAATCTTTCCAGCTAGCTGTTTCCAAGAAATATAAATTATGATCCAACTGTAGACCTGAGCTCCGACAAACGCAAGTAGAGCTCCAACAAGGTGAGGCACCATGGCCACAGTCCACTGTAACAAAAGTACGTACATCGATTTAGCTTCACCAGCAAAGGTGATGGCAGCGATTTGAAATTTGAAGCACGCAATACAGGGTTTCACATTTTAAAAACAATAAAAAGTTTGAGGCTATTCAAATTTGCGAATAAAATAAAGTGTCTGATTGACAAAAAGTTTTTTGAAGGCGCAGTCACGCACGTTTTGTTGAAGAATGGATAGGCTTTTAAGACCATGCGCTTGTAGCAGCACTACAGAATTGAAGATATCATTCATGTAATGCCTGTAGGTGGTATAGTTGGTTGATCACATGCCAGCAAAGCAGGTAGTTTTGGTTCTATTCGGTACTTGCGGCCTGTCCAGCCTCGTGCTCGGCGTTGACGGATGAGAATGTAGGGTTTTCCTTTTT
>Ga0210059_1015433_pt1 | contig 11156 bp, 10 predicted proteins | sample Ectturendosymbi2_FD_188042 | JGI IMG/M metagenome (GOLD analysis project Ga0210059, IMG submission 188042) | Ecteinascidia turbinata endosymbiont from Florida, USA - Sample 2 (SPAdes) (version 2) | ecosystem: Host-associated > Tunicates > Ascidians > Unclassified | place: Key West, Florida... | reverse complement strand
AGGCATCATTAGACTATTTTTTGTTTAATATATAGAAAGGTTAACTATTTCCCTATGACAATCTGGAAAGAGAAAAATGAATAAGGTCATCGATAAAGGTTTTAGAAGCTGCCGCTTTGTTTCAACCATTGTGAAACACCCTGTATTATCTCGCTGTAACTTGTACAATCCTTATTTGGTTGTAAGACGCGTCTTATGCTTTTCTTTGCCATAATCAATTTTTTGCTGCACGATTATACAGTAGGCTGTGATGTTTCACACTTCTAGAATGTGTCAAAGTTTGTTAAGACAGATATTACGAGATGTACGCATAGTAGAAGTGTTACAGCGTCTAGAGCTCGACCGATAAGACCTCAGTGGGCTGATGCCGATATTTTTGCATTACTCGAACCACTAGTTAAAAGACATTGCAATGAATGCCAAACCAAACCACCTTACAAGAAAAGGGAATAGCTAACAAGTAAAGAAATACACAGAAATAATTCCATTATTCAAAATTGTAATTTAACTGATGGAAATTTAACAATCGTGTTGAATTTCCATCAATAGTGTTAAATTTCCATCAATTAAGTAATAGCTCAGGCAACATAGTTTTTGAGCATTGTCTCCTTGCAATGAACATCTTTTGTCATCATAATCAAATCCAGCAGTGCCCGACACTTGAGTTGGAGTGCTAATAGCATCGCTATATACCCACATAATTTTTTCCGATGTACGTTGCATCGGCGTCAACGACCATAGGTCTGTCGCTCACAATGCACTGTTAAAAACACGCATTTGCACAGTCTTTAGTGATGCTGCTTCCACTCAAGGGTGGTTTGCGTTGTTTTTTTAAGATCGTGCTCAGCGGCTCATGCACGCGGGCAGCTGACTATCGCAAAACTGCGATACTCAACGCCGCTTTTTCGCGTGTGTCGTATTGCCGCAAGTTTCGCTGTTCAATGCTTCGTGTCGCACATGGTTTTAATTTTGCTGGCATTGTTTTCTGGTTTGCCAAAGACGATTTCCTTCATAACCGCCATGATCCTGAGGAATCAGCGGGAAAGCTCTTTTTCGGGGAGGAATAGTTTCCTATTTCCCACAGGCATCATCCTTAAAATCATTTGGCGGATGTTAATCTACAGTTAATGTTTGCAAAGAACATAACGGGCTTTTTCGACTCGGTTCGTTGTGAACGTTTCATTGCTCCCTCCCGCCCGTGTTAATTTTTGCGAATGTAACGTGCTTGCACGTTAGTTGTCGGTACTAGATGATAAAAAAATAGAAGCGACAAACCAAGCAATTGCATTCGCTTTGCAGTTTTTGTCTATGGGTCAACAAATTCCAAATGTTGCATTGTTGGAGTAAAATCGGTTTTGCCAATTTTTTTGCGGGCTGGTTCGAGCTGAGGATACTTACGCCATAATTCACAAGCAAAACTAATGGAAACCAGAGCTTCTGAAGACAAAACTGGAAGCTGCCAATAAATTGCTAGCGATAAATCTCACAAAAGCACATGTTACCTACTTGTACGGGTTCTTCATTTCTTCCGTTACGAAATTTAAGTAGTTCCTGCACAAAGAAAAAACACCAAGTTCTAGCAACACATACAGTCTTTAAACAACACAAAGTGGATGTCAAGGCCTATTTTGCAAAATCTGTCCCACAAGCGGAATGTTTACATGTGAGAACAAATGTTTACAGCGACAGCAAGCAACCTTCGTGGCAATATTGCGGTTGCTTCACTCTTTCACTGGAGCCAAGATTTGAAGCTTTGCCGCGTAAGTTGCAGCGCCGTGGGCCAGGAACCGGAAACGTGCTACGACATTATCAAGTGGTTCTTGATTGAATTGGCCAGAATTGACAGCACAAAGAACTTGGGGCGAATGAGTGTCGCAGCCCGCACTTGAATCGTCAACAGAGTCACGCTCGCACGGACTTGTTACTAATTCATGGAGCACACACGTAACGCGCTAAACTTTTTTGAAGATTTCAAACGAAAAAGCATTTGCTGAATAAAACCTGACGCACACATACTGGCAAATGCATCTGCTGCCGTCCTGAACCTGCCACGATCAACAAGGATATTTCACCAACAGCGCATTGCGACAAGTAAGGCGATACCTACCATCCTCCATAGGCGTACAAGCTGTTGTAGAAAGCAAGCACAATTTTACCGACGTCGCTGGTCGTTCCCTCAAAAGCATTGGCCGGTGTGAGATATTCAACGTGCCCTGCAAAGCATGCAGCCCACTTGTAGGCCGGAGAAGTGAAAGCGTTCAGCTGCCAAGCAACCAACTACCGAGACACGCCAATCACTAAAAAATTTTACTTTATGTTCGAACTGCCGCGAAATGCTCGCGTCGTTTCTCAACCTGAAATGTTAGACAAGTAAATGTTATTCTTCACATTGTCTGTGAACGATTTATTTCACGCTTGCAACTGACAGGAAAAAAGCGCAGGTTGCATTTCGCCAACAACTTAAATTTCGTTTTTCCACAACCAGTAGTGACTGTTAGCATCCAAGTTATATTAGCATTACATAGAGCAAGCGCATTCTCCTTCTGCTGGTTTCCTATTTCCAAAATTTAGCTTTCCAAATCAAAATCTGGGTCAGGGGTCACCAACCTTTTTGAAACTGAGAGCTGCTTCTTGTGATTAATGTGAAAGGCTACTAGTTGATACACATTTCTGAAATAAAAATTTTGTTCAATTTACCTTCAATTACATTTTAGTATTGACATTCGTTAATGTGAAGTTATTGATCATGCTAAAGTTATTTTTAGAACAGGCCCGCGACCCGCGGGCAACCTACATGATCCTTTCGGGCGACTTGGTGCCCGCGGGCACCACGTTGGTGACCCTTGACCAAGGTTTAAGCGCTGCACTTTATATAACTTTGGAATGGACACACACACACAGCCTTTTTTAATTAAGACTTGGAGCACTGTTTGAGTTACTTGCAGAAGCATTTGAGATCCTAATGCATCACAGAAACTCTGAAAAAAAACCACCAATAACAAATCCAACTGAATTGTGAATATACTTATAGAAACTACTCTCCAAGTTAGCCATCATGTGAAAAATTTCTATCAGAGCTTGTTGCTGTCTTAAATACTAAATTTACAATAAATGAAATAATCATTATAAAAAGACAAATTTGCCAGGGGTTGATGAGTTGTCTAAGAAATTTGTTATAGAACAAACTTCTTCACAGAAAAAAAGCAAAATAGGCCATTGAAGTTGACAAGGTAGCAACCACGAAAGTAAACCCTTTTTTACTCATTAATTGATGAAATCTGTCACAGCTTTTAAGAGCAGTTACATAATCTGTGGTAACCAATGCATTCCTGAACTGTCATATGTTATGTACCATTTTGGAAATAGCTCTTGCAAAGCACTAGTTTACTGGATAGCAGAGAAGACAATCAGCAACTACAGTATGATCTTAACAGCTGCAGGGTTTAAACACAATCACCAGTGATTAACACACGTACCAAAGGATCTTAGTCCAGAAACACATGCGGCAGCAATAGTATACATATAAACATTATACAACTAACCTCAACATCATATGGTAATGGTACCCTACCTACCCGATAATACTGCACAAATTTATAAGTTGTTTATTACAAATACTGAAAAGAATAGGTAGACAGTACCTTGACAAATGCGAACTATTCCAATTAGGATGATCATGGTCAGTGCTAATAGTTTTGCAGCAGTGAAGACATCTTGCACCATGGTTGCTCCACGGACACTCATGCAGTTAACAAAGGACAAGATGACTGAAGAAAAAATGGTGAGATAAAAATCTTTTTACATTGCCTGATACTAGAAATCCAGTGTTATAATAGCATTGTAGCAGAACTGTGTTGTCTACATGCCTGGGATATACTCTATTTCCCATGTGTTAATATCCCTTGATACTGCATAAATACCTGTGTAATTTTGAGTGTTGAAGGAGTTGGTTTATGGAGAATTGCCTTGCATTCAGCTACTTAAAAAAATTCACACCCAAAATGGTGATGTATTTTTCCCTCTTAGCTTGTAACAACAAACAGCAAATTAAAAAAAAATAAACCAAACCAACAGTCAAGTAAGTGGTAAATACAAATTTGCAAATTGATGAATGTATGTAATAATATGGCAATACAAACCTGTTTGGAGTGTAATGTTTAATTTGGTAACACTTCAACTGAAAATGTTACAACCATAAAATATAATCTTACATTCCTACTAGAGATTTGGCAACATGCAGTATGAGAATTAGTCATGTTGGTCAGCAGCTTTTGCAGATATTGGAATAAAATGGCATTAGTAAAACAACCTACACTATTCATTCAACACTGTTGCATTAACAAGCTCAACTCTGATAAGGAACACTGCTTACAAACTCTGCTAACACTAACATTGAAATGCTTTTTGTATGCAAATAAGTATTCTCCACAATGAAGTAAGCAGGTTTTTTAAAGCATTTTAGGGACCCGATTCAGGTCCCAAAAATCAGAGAAATCGGGTTCCTATAGATCCAGACCAGGTACCTAAGATTTTCCTTAAAAAAACCCTGGAGTAAGCAAGGAATTGATCAGAAAACTTTTATATGGTCATGATTTCACAGACTGTTATGTCCATTGTCCACCATCCAGTTAACTGAAAATCGTTGAACATTCAGGTATTTGTGTCCATCTCTTAAAGAAAAATCTGTTTACAAGTAAGAAACATAATTTTGTGAGAGGTGATCATACTTTTTCAAAAAATCTATTGCTAATTTGCAATAGAAGGCAGTGCTGTCCCAATACAGGTGAGGAACTGTTTTATTATAATTAACAGTGCTGGCACAACTTCACCATGCAGTGACCATTGTTATGTACTGTTAACTTTTCTATATATCGTCAAGCAACTGAACAATCGAAATAGGTACTGAAGTTGTCTTACCACATGTCTTTTTCCTAATTCCATTCAGCATTAAAATACAAATATTATGAAAACATGCACATAGGCACTAAATTAGGATAGGAAATTTTACACAGTCCAACAGAGTGCTGGGCAACTATTCACAGACCACAATGCCAGGTTTGTCATCTTTTGTTCTAAAGCTCCCTACTGGAAAAGATATAGTTTTTGCACATGCCCCACACACACCTGCTTTGCCCAAGTTATTTGTGCAGTGTATATCAAGATGCTTGGAAAGGAACTGAAAAAAATATCCACCAAAATTACCCCATTGCAAAAGTTGTACCAGTTTCCTGTTTATTGCAGTTGTGGGCTATCCTCATTGCCATTCACCAGATTATTATTTTTGGGAACATGGGAAGTAACTTAATTGAATTTTTACAAGTCACTGCTTTTTGTTTTGGAAGATACCTCCTGGAAACTTTCAAAGGTTAATTGTTCATAGTTTTGCAGATATTTGGTCTACCCATCACTGACATAATATGATGCAACTTACTTAAACATACTGCAGCCCAAAGTCTGATGGAACTCTCAGGCATAAACTCTGAACAGTTTGGGAAGAAAGGCTGCACCAAGTAATATGAAAATGTTAACGCAATTGCAGCTTGTGATGTTGGTCTAATGATGAGCAGGGCTATCCAAAGCCGCAGGAAAGCAGGTAGAGGGCCGTAAAACTCTTGAATGTATGCATAGTCACCACCAGATTTTACTATTGTTGTTCCAAGCTCAGCATAACACAGTGCTCCAATAGTTGAGAAAAATCCTCCAATAGCCCAGACTATCAAACTAAGACCAACAGAATTTACTTCTTTGTAAACACCAACTGGTGATATAAATATTCCAGAACCAATGATAGTTCCAACAATGATAGCACATGCATTAATAAGTGTTATTTTCTGTTTCAAAACGACTTTAGTCTCTGTGGGATTATCATCCAAGGAAGAGTTTGCAGCATCACCTCCACCACCATCGCTGCTCAACACTTTCATTTCCTGTGGTTTGCTCATTTTGAAAATGTCTTCAGTCACAGTTTTGACCACTTAAACTTTTGAAATAGTTAGCACATACTGAAAGTACTTCAATGTATATTCATCTACAGCAAAATCCACCTTGAAACATAAACACAATGTATGACCAAGAGTGTATCTATACATTTTATACAACAGGTAAGTTTTTATTTTCTAACTTTATCTATAAAACATTTTATATCCCTTGCTTATCTAGTAGTGTATATTTACAATACAAACAGATGTAATAATTGGTTTAATAAAGCTTTATGTTCATAGATGTATACAATATTCTAATGATCTTCAAATTAAACTACAACAGCAAAAAGCAACCACGATGAACAAACAGTAAAAGTACAGAGTAAGGCAGATAGCCTTATATTGCAAGCCAAATGTCTAGCATAGAGGCATTTTATATAGCAGAAAATGTTTACCCATTTTACAAAATGACTGTGAGACAAGATGGATGATTTTTTAACCTATGGTTGACAGACATGGAATTTCTTATTTTTGTTTATCTATTTGCTTGCTTCAAACACATGGTCCATATCACAAGGGTAACTGAACAACACACAAGCATAACAATGGTTAGTCATGGCTCATTACCGAGTAGGCGTTACTTGATAAACATCATCTAGGCTGATGGAGGAGTTAATCATTGAAACAGTGCCCATCTATAACTGCATTCACTCATCATCATAGGGATCAAGCAGTGGAACAGATGTGAAGACATTCTAACATCAGGCTTTGAAGTAAACAGCTATGTTTTGCCTAATGCCTTTTTTTACATTGAGCATCAGAACAAGCAACAAAAATAACCAGGGAGGATAATGTAAATGGCCAGACTAGAGTACAACACCTGTAATTTAAATTTTCTATATGTTTAAGGCTTTTAAAGTATAGGATCATGGAATCAGAGATAAATATAAGCTTTATTTTTAGGCTTGACTTAGAAAATAATATTTTTTTAGTGATTAAGCTAACATTGATTTTCACCAATATTTACAGCTTTATATTTGGCAAACGAAGTGTCCTTGTATGCTCAGAGTATCACACAGTTTCAGTACCTACTCAAGGTGCAAAAAAAAATTCAGTACCTACAAGGTGCCACACATAAATGTGAAGTCAGAAGGCTGGTAAAACAACTAATTTATCAGGCTGTATGGTGGAACTTGAGTTTGTCCACATAAAGCCCAACAAATTACAAAGGAAACTTAACCTATATTTGGGTTCTCATGCAGAAATTTGCTTTTAAGTATGTTATAGCCACTATATTCATATTTAAACAGTGCTGTATGATCATTTAACTATGTGAACCATCATTTTGTCACAAAAAAATACCCTACCAGGGTTTTTTTAAGGAAAATGTCAGGTATGCAGTATGGACCTGTGGGGACCGAATTTCTCTGATTTTAGGGGCCCGATTTTCAATTCCAGGGACCCGATTCAGGTTCTTAAAACACCTTAAAAAAACCTGCACTATTACTGCTGTTCTTGCAATTAGTCCGGTGTTGGTGGATAAAATGTGGTACAGGCAATACATAGGCATATACTTGCCATGGGTTAGACCAGCTATGTCCAACCTGCGGCCCGCATGTGGCATGATCAAAGGTTTTGTGCAGCCCAGTTTGGGCTTTCGCTGTACTAGTAGAAGTATCCTAGATATTGACAATCTGTCCTTGTGTGAAAATTTTGAATTGGACATTTTTGATACAGGTGGTCCTCAGTGCCACTTTGAATGGCTTACCTTGATCTTTCAAACTAAATTTAGCTTCAGCTGATGTACTGAAGAAAGCATTCATATCCTAACTGCAGTGGTAAAAGAGTTGACAAAGAGTGGCCCTCATTACTACTATGTTATTCAATGTGCAGCCCTTGTTAAGATAGTGACATAGTTTTTAGCTCAGTATGCTATTTGGGTTGGACATAGCTGGGCTAGACTGCTGTACTGTGGGTTTTTTTTCGCTGAGACATTTCAGCTATTTTTTACGCTGAGACATTTGGTCACTGAGACATGTCAGTCATTTGTACTATAGTAGTATTGAAACTTTACATGACACTATGCACTGGTCTATATTTTTGATCAAATTGACTTAATTTTTTTCACTCATTGAAAAAAATTTTGGTCTATGTCCAAACGAAATCTAGGCTGTACAAGTGATACTGATTTCTTAATCCTTGTGATCTTGGTTTTCGGTCAGATTGTTTGAAAATATAGGCTAATGAACACTGTTACGATGAGTTTTACTATAACTGTGAGGCAAATGACTGAAGTGTATCAGTGACCAATTTGTCTTACAAAAAAATGATCAAAATGCCTCAGCAGTGTTTCAGTGACCAATTTGTCTCAGCAAAAAATGACCAGAATGCCTCAGCAAAAAAAACAGGTTGTCATTATTAAGTTTTTTACAATATTAGTTTAACGAATCAACAAATAATGGCACCATCATGGTAGCATTTAAGCGGACGTGTCTACATCTGCTGTTTCAATGATTTTGGTAGTAATGGAAATGGTTCATTGGTTGTACTTTTCATGGGACCAGCTTTTCTTTACTTTTATCAAAAGTTTCCCAACTTTTCTGCTCAGATTTATGGTTTAGGTTTTATGTTTAGTATGTTTCTCTACTAAGCCTAGTGCAGTCTACTCACTACTGCACTCTCACTCACTGTTATTGCATGTTACTGCCATGCTACAAGCAGCAGATTAATAAGTTTTCAAATAGGAAGGTCCACTGGCAGACCTGTAGCCACTGCCTTTCTTTTTTCCTCGTCTTTGTATGGATGTGTAGTTTAATCACCATCACTAAATAGATGAATCTCTCTCATTGTGCTATATTTTTCAATTGTACCTTATTTGCACACAAAACCTTTATAACTACAGTAGGATGGACCAGTTTACCTAACTCAGCTTCACCAATGACAAAGTGTTCTACTGTTGAAAACACACAGCAGTTGAATAAAACTTGCCAATGAATAAAGCTTCTTGAGCTGTGTCGCAAAGAAACTTGTTAACATTTCAGGTGACCCCAGGGAGCGACAGTGGCTCCACCAGCACCTGTCTCTGGCCGTGGTCAAAGGGAACACCTCCAACATATTGGCCTGTGTGCAAGTTTGATCTGATTTTAGCCAACCTCAGCGCATTAACCAGTGTTCCTGCCCATCACTTGCCTCTCTTCAATGTATAGCCATTGCCTTCCGAATGTCTGTGTTTTCTATGAGCTTCACTGTCTTCAGTATGTTTTATTTGCTTTCTGTAAGCTTCTGTGCAGTATTGTTTTGTTCCCCTTTTCAGCCATCCTGACTAAAAAAAAGAAAAACAGCTTGGTGAAAACACAAATCCAGTAAACTCCAAACCACACCAATCCCCATCAAGTAGCTAACTGTGTACATTTTGAGTTACTTTGGCTACTACGGTCCACAATACAATACATCACTGCTGCATTACAGTGTTACGCTTGAATTGCTTAAATCCAAGAATTGTATTGTGGTAAAAACACTTCAAACTTGAGCTAAACACATAAGCTAGATAGGTCTAGCAATTGTTGCAACCTCTCCGGTGGTGTTGCGTTGATTGTGTGATTCACCACAAACGGGATGTGCGCGAAAAACAAAAATATGTATGCGTGGAGCAAGCAAGCAATAAAAATAGAGATTGCAACACATGATCTCTATTGTTGCTTGCTGCCACCGTGCGAAGCTTTGCACACATGCCACTCTGGATTTCCAATCACATCAAAATGGTGCTGTGACCAGGATGTTAAGGTCATGCCGAGTTCAGCCTTCACACAAAGAACGTGCGATCGGGGCGGTTGTTGTAAAAAGGAGGGGATGTTGTTGCAACCTCTCCGGTGGTGTTGCGTTGATTGTATGATTCATCACAAACGGGATGTGCACAAAGAACAAAAATATGTATGTGTGAAGCGAGCAAGCAATAGTAAGAGAGATTGCAACACATGATCTCTATTGTGGCTTGCTGCCATGGTGCGAAGCTTTGCGCACATGCCACTCGGGATTTCTGATCGCATCACAATTCAGTTCTGCAATTCTACTGAATGCATGTTTGCTTTGGAATAACACATAAGCAACAGTACACTACTGTACAGTAGTTTCAGGTTTGACTTTTGAGTCAATTTTTATGTTGCCACTCCAGCACATCGCATGTCAAATGGACTCCCCTAAGTAAAACGCTTCGTACAGTTTGGTTTGCTGAAGTTCAGCACACCACACAGACACTCAGGACACTGGTGGTCCCCTATCTGCGATATGATGTACAACGCAATTTACAAAAAAGTACTAATACATTACATACTGCAGTGCGCTAAATAATATTGCAGTGGGCTAATTCAGTCTGCCCAGCACAGAACCATGCTCCCAAACTCTTAAGGCGACGAAATACGCGCCAACCACCTAATACAAATGCAGTCTTTCGTTTTGTGCGTGACGAAACAGCTTTCTTTCTAGTTTTTTGCTGCTGTATGGCAACTTGATCCTTTTGTAAGCGATCCCAACGGCTGCTCTGTGCCATGCCAATCTCGTAGTATTACCGCAAGTGAAGAGCAGCTGCCACGTGGGCTTACTACTCTGGTGACAAAACTCGTACCTCTTCGCGTAGTTCAACCGACGCAGACAGTGAAATGGCATGTTATTATTATCCGGGCAAGCGACTCACGTATTCACTTCTCAAAAGAGGTGATGCAATGTTACGGCGAGGGTTGCGGTATTTATCCACAATGTGACATTTCGTACCGGAAGACTGCTTTTTTTTCTTTTACCAATCAGATACCTAGTAGTGTTGAACAAATTGGAGATTTTGCAACCTAATCCAGTCCAAAATATTTACTGAGTAATCCGGTCGGATATTAATCCGGCAGACCTGTCCAGATATTCGATCCAATCCGGTTTATATCCGGAAGAAACTCTGATTAAGCATCATACTGCAGTGATCAAACCAGTTTGGATATCCATATCTGATCCGGTTGAGTTTTTTTCAAAATCCAGTCCAAGCCGGATCCTGCTCTGAATTGCAGAATCCGTTTGGATCGCGATTCGGAATGGTAATGGTAATGGTTTATTGTTTCATATGACTCAGCCAACAAGCAGAAGCACCATAAAAGCCATCGCATGCAGTAAACCAACCATTAGCGAACATTAGAGCAAATGAGAATACAATGGCACAATAGCTGATCAGTGTAAACAAAGAGGGGCGCTGTGTCA
>Ga0210059_1015431_pt1 | contig 11158 bp, 5 predicted proteins | sample Ectturendosymbi2_FD_188042 | JGI IMG/M metagenome (GOLD analysis project Ga0210059, IMG submission 188042) | Ecteinascidia turbinata endosymbiont from Florida, USA - Sample 2 (SPAdes) (version 2) | ecosystem: Host-associated > Tunicates > Ascidians > Unclassified | place: Key West, Florida... | reverse complement strand
GCGATGCAAATTCCATGGAGATTGAGTTCATTTTTGGAGATAATCTTCGTAAGAGAATTGTTTGCTTCTTCTATAGGTGTTCTTGATATTCTGTAACAAAAACTGGACCGCGGCAGCAACGTATTCACGAAGTAATAAGCTACATTAAAACACATAAAAATAGTTTACTACAAGTAGATACATTTTGTAGTACAGTAGTATATTACAAATACATGCAAATATACACATACGAGCATTTAATTACGAACATGGAATGACAGACAGTCGTATTATATTACATATGCTATAGTAATTCAGGCTAAGAATATAGATGTTGAAACAGCCGCCACGCGACAGTGTTTTCAAAAAGACATCTTGAAAACACTGCGTCAGCAAATGAGGGAGCATAGCTGTTGCGCTTTCGCGATTTTAGGCAGACCTATACCAAAACAAAGTATATAACGTTGTTATTGACCCGTGTAGCATATCGTTTGGAGTGTCTGCTTTGGTGTCGGTGGGTTTAAAATTATGTTCTAATCCTATTCACTTTCCAAGATCTCAATGGCTTTTATGTCTCATAACTGTTTACATTATATCTCTGGGTGTCGAAGATATGGGTTGAAAGTCAACTATTCAGTTCATTTGTGCTGATAAGAAACAGGAATAAACTCGAAAAGCAAGACTTCTCTTTTCGTTCTTACCTTTGAAGGTCCAGAGAGGGTTAGCAAATCACATTTTTCGATAAACTGAAGTGCAATTGCTATCGCAGCAAGCAATTTTCGCGAGGTGTTTTCATGCCACAGGTAAATTGTAAGCGTGGAAAACATCGTAAAATTATCGTTTACGTTTGCTTGTACCAGAAAATGCAAAGAAGGATCAGCTGCGCGGAAATTTCAATTAAAATTAAAGTCGCAATACGTTCAAAAAAGACACACGCACAAACAAGTACGTTCCAAGCTCAACGTCAACATCGATGAGAACACGACGCATGTTCGCTGTGGTAACACTCCTCTTCGGGGCATAAGCGATGCATTGCTACATCTGTGTTTTGCCACAAGAACGCTTTTTTTCAGCAATACCGCCAGATTATCGTGGAGTTACCACTGGTCGGATGATTGAAAGCATGAAGGGAACTGTTAATGTACGAGAAGGCGCAAATGGTTGAGACCAGCCCTTCCGCTTTGCTGGTGCAAAACCCAGCAATTGAAAACCTTTATCTATCTAGAGTGGTTAAACTTGTTTCATTTTGTATGACTCAGATGCCACACCTAGCATCACAATATGAATATACAGCGCTCTCAACGATCAGCTTGTTGCAAACTGCAATAAGGAAAAGCGTCGCGTGGCGGCTGTTTCGTGATGACGCAATGCTCTTAATTGATTCCTGTAAAAAAGTGTGAGCTGTCACCAAGTTGCAAAAGGACAGTCGAATAAGATGATTTTGACAAATATAGTCAACTTACCAAATCAAAACAACATTAAAGACATCTAGAAAAATCATTAAAAAAGTAAATAAGTTAAGGCTATTTGCGGGCCGAGCGGCGAGGTTAAACTTTGAGATTACAATTTTATTGTTCTTAAGAACCTTTTTTTCGCTTGTTTACAAACCTATATTACCGCAAAATGGCGAGAAAAATGCTGTTCGTATCAGGTTGTCTTTTGACTCCTTGCTTGGCAACTTAGTTCCGAAATCTCTTTTCGGCGGCTGGTGACCTCATTCCACTTATAATAAAAAGGTTCATCGGCATGTAAATAAACAAAACCGAAATTCAGAAATGCTGCGCAGGTATTATTAGTGAAAGTAAATTATCAAAAACAGGTGGGTTTTCGCGTAAGTTCAGAAACAAAGCTTAAAAAATTGACCCCAACAAGTCATGCTTGTAAGTGTGGCACCTACAGCGTACGAAAAGCTTGAAAGGTCTCGGTTCCTTGCACAGACACCGGTTTCTGAACTTGGTCAAGCAATCACCTGCTTTTAAACTGTTTATGCTGAAACAATGGCGATGCTTTTAAACTGTTTATGCTGAAACACTGTCAACCGTGCTGTTATTGGCGCAAGTTCACTGTCGATTTCTCTTTTTAGAGCGTTATTGATTTCGAACTGCAGTCTCGTTTAGACAGACAGCAGGAAAGACAGCCAACATCTGGAGCGGGCGCTGCGCGGCTCAATGCGATACGCACAGTCGTCCGTCAAGCTTATTACTATCGACCGGTTTTTCGCGTAGACGCCTGGCATGCTTAAAGTAGACGGACGCGAACAAATGCAGCTGACATTTCAAGGACTTCAGACGTCAGTTCAACGCTGAGGTCGTTCCGCAACAGAAATGTCTTCGACCAGGAGAGCGCGCTGGTGTTTTCCATGCGACGTTCGTGTGGCTCTGACGGAAAAACATGTTTGTGTTTGGATTCAGCTCCAACTCCCTGAATAATTCATAGCGCGCCGTCAAGACCGAAAAACCGGCGGGAAAAAATTAAAAGGTTTACGGGCGATCGGTGTTCTCAGAATCGAGATCAATCATCTGCGTAAATAGATTGGAGAAGGGCGCTTCGAAAAAAGAGGTTAGAAACTTGACGCATTCCAATGATTTCCGTATATTCACTGCGGGGTCCAGTGATGGCAAAAAGTTTGTAATAGCCTGTTCGGTCATTCCCACAAATATTAGTTGCAATGTTTCTCACAGAGGGACGCTTTCTGATTATAATGTAACTCAAAAAAACTTGGTTTCTTCGTGAGTTAACGATGGCATTTTGTAAGAAGAACATTGTTAATCCCGGGGATTCTGTAATTATCTAAATTTACTTCATTAGATCAGCAAGAACCAGATGTTGAGTAAAAGCTTATGAATGTACGTCCATCATTCCATTCAAGAAAATAGGCATATGTTTAGATGGACAGGTTAAGTAAAATGTTTTGTTTAACTTTCTCCTGTAGTAGGCACTATATCTGAGGAGTGAATGAATCTAGAATGTGGATATAAAAACAGGTAGAAGACCATAGCAGTAGGCATGCAGATAATTTCCACTGAAAGTCAATTTGGGGTGAGGCTGGCAAATTTCTTTGAGGAAGAGAAGTGTGCTGGTACTTGGATTTCATGTACTATTTGTGACTGAACGAAAGTACTGTTGGCGAAACGTTTTGAGAAATCGGAGCATTAGTGCAGCTTGGTGTTATGGTTCTTGTGATCTCTGGAACTACTCAGTGAGCCTACGTAAAAAACGAACTCCCCACGAAGAGGAGTAAAGACGACAATCATGTCATTTCTTTTGTTGGAGGTTTATACCGGACAAGCGCAATCACGTCATTTCTTTTGTTGTTTGTTGTTCCAAATCATAAAGTCACAATGGCCGCAAAACTGAGACCTAAAAAATAACTAAAGAACTCAAGCCAATGACAAGCTTGATCACCGGCGTCCTTTTTTGGACTGTCTAAAACAGTAGCTTGTTAAATAATCAGAACGAAAACAAGCTTTTTAAGTCGTCTTTTGGGACATAATAAGTTTGACTGGTGCTTTTGTTTACAAAAGAAATGTTGCCCAGTCGCTGCAAGTAGTTTTCCGCAACGGTTTTGAGAAGCTTACGTGACGCCAATAGCATCAAAAAAGCAAATGAATGCAAAGAATAGTTTCATCTGCTTTCAAACATTTCGTTGATTTTGTCCAATGACAGCTTTACACCCGAAAGAAAATTAAGCTAAACTATACATTCAAATTGATTGCGAACTTACATGATAACAATTGCCCTGTGTTTATCGCTATTTTCAGAACGGGTTTATTGCGCATCTTCAGGAATATGTCCATTGGTTACCTGGCAACTCCTTCATGTCAGGTGATAACTTACGGACATTTATTTGTTGTTGTCTTCAACTTTGTATGAAACGTCTTTATTTCGTCAAACTTTGTTGAGTTTTTATAGGCATCGTTTAGAGAAAAACTTAAGGCGAAGAAAGTTAGTTGATTGTGAGAATAATAGTTTCGATGGTATGTACTTGAACTTCGAAAAAATTTGTCGATCTTTTGATCCACAATAAATATTAGAGCTCCATCCATACAACAAAACAGCAGTTGAATAGTGAGCACTTGCTCCCAGATTAAATATGAAGTATTTTAATACGTTTTCCACATTTCAAACGTCAATACACTCTTAAAGTCGCTTTCGTCCCATTATTTTATGAAATAACAACTTTGATTTTTTCACGTTTCAGGGAATGACCAGCTGTTGGAACCATTTTTGTAAAAAAAATTATTGTGATCCAGTTCTGGTTCTCATCGATCTATTGCACTTGAAACGACTATTAAATATCTTTTTGCTAACGTGTAGCTCCAAATCCATCATCTGGAAAGAGAAATGTGTCGTTTACACAAAACTACATGTTCTCACCAGTAGCACACCGACAAACTTGGCATTCTCTCTCAGTAAAGACCCACTTTATAAAGTTTTCGTTGAGCTATGTTCGTAATTTGCGTACTGTTACCTGTATTCATCACAGCTGCTATCACAAACTCGAAGAGAAGAGAATGAGCAAAAGAGTTTATCTCACAGGATTCAGTGGCGATAAGCTGGCAAAGCATGTAACAACTCTGGTTTTGGCGTGCTCAAACTGCTCAAGGGTGTGACAAAATCGATTCTGTTTGATGTGTTCTGCACATCGCGGTGTCGTTCGTGGCTTTGTGACGCTTTCGACTGATTGTATGACGATTGGCACTTCGCGTTTGGCCAGTGAGAAAGGGCAATTAGCTTTCTCTTGAATATATCTGCCTGAAGTGGCAGGCAGGCAGAGTGGTAGGCAGGTATATCACATATCGAACCTTTTCTTTTTTAACTCAGCGTGGCCAACCTCATTGACCGTCTGTTGACGAAGTTCTGTTTACGGCACAAGTGTCTTCTTCGGCACAGGTACGACGTTGGACAGCAGGACATTGTTGCGGTTCACAGTCATAACATGTTTTACCAGATGCGACAGTCGGGTCATGCACTGTTCAACGCGCGACGCGTCAAAGCAGAAGTAAAAAATTGGAACAGACAGACAAACAGAATCTGAGCAAGTGTGCAGGGTGCGTTGGAGTTTTTCTTCTGGCTAAGGATACCATGTCGTCGCAAGAAAGAGTTTTTCAATATAGCGTGAAATTATATCAGTTTATGTCTATTTCAGGTTCAGTGTCTGTTGATTTCAACGGTTTTCAGATGTCCAACAGTTTTTCAGTAGCTTTTGCTTTCTGTATCGAATCTTCTTTTGTTAATTTTTTAATGGCAAAGGTAGAGTATCAGTTATTACAGTTATTACTGGAGTGCCACTTCCTTCATGTTGAGTGAAGTTTGAAAACACTCCATGCATACTGTAATTACAAAACTACGATCAATGTTGCTGTTGCAAAGACATTGTGGTTTTGGCCGCGTTATACCGTTCTACACTGCTTCAACGAGAGCTTTTCAATTATGGATTGAATATAAAATAGTACAGGAAAGATGCACGAATCCTTTGCACGAACGTTGTCATTGACAGACACATGTGTATCTGAAGTACTTAGACCAGCACGACGCTACGGAGCTTTCGATTCATTAAGGAGAGGAAATTACCAGATGAACATTATGCATAAAGAATTAGTTCGGTGGTCAACGAAAAGGCCGGTATAGGTGTTTTTCAGCCTTGTTGCAGAGCGAAGCGTCGTTAATTCTCGGCTTTGGTGTGAAGCGAAACATTGCCGGGGTGACTTAGATTTAGCAAGATTCATACAGTTCTCATAGTTTTCAAGAAATTTTCGGGTTCCTACCCGAATAGCAAAGAATTGACGTCGTCTTGGATTAGCTTTGAAACACTTACTTCTAATACAACCCAACAGTTTTTTTGCGTTTGTTGTGTTGATCTTGCGTCATTCGTTGAAGTGACGAACAAATGGAATGTGTTTACTTGAAGAGCCTTTTTCGCACAATGTGGTTCTGTTTCATGGTTAGAAGCCACCCGTTTTGTCAAAGTGCTGCGTATCTTCCTTCAAGTTTGTCAAATTTTTTGTATGCCGGATATTTTTTGCGTTCCAATCCTCAAGCATGAAAAAATGTAAGTGTTTTTAAAAATTTTCGCAACCATTTTAAAACGTTATGCTGCTGCTTGTCAAAGTTAATTCACATCAAGTTGTCGCCCGAGATAAGCTTCTCTTTAAATCAGAAATTGTGATTTGTATCATCGGCATTGCGCAACACATGGTTCAACCTAACTCACCGCAAGCACTCTGCAGCTACTAAAAGACGTTTTGCAAAAGAGAGTTTGAGCCGAGGTTAGGCCAGCGTGGCAGATCTTGCACTTAAACAAAAAAGTGAAACTAGAATTTACATTTAACCTTAGAAAGTTGTATGGTTTTCAAAACATGGTAGTATTTATGGAGTGATCATTGTTAGCTTCGTTAATTTTGCAAAGGCGCGATGTTATATTAGAGCAACTAGGCAATTTTATCCAATCCACTAACAGACCAAAGAAGCGCTGTACTGCTAATCTTTAATCATGTTGAAAACGACTTTTGAAGATCCAAAAATGAAAATCCCTTCATTGGCCGACACGAAACAGCTAATTGCTTGCCGCGAGATAGCATCTGCTTGACCGATTTTAGAGTAACTTTCTCCTTCGTGCTTTGATTTGCGAACTATAGCAACAAACTATAAATTCTCTCAGTAAAGAGCACAGGTTAACAGCCTGCGGTAGTCAGCTCAAAAAGGAGGGATTTGAGTACACAAATAAATTTTTTTGTCCTCGGATCGCGCGCAACATACTCCATTCTCGTTTGGGCTTTTTTCGGCAAGCGGCCGGAAAAAACGTAGATGGCTTTGCCAAACATGTGCCTTTGAACCTCTACGAGGGCAAGGAAAAGTTTGATTGATGTTTGGAATTCGCGTGTCATAGAATGGGTTAATTGTGGAGAAAATGGTGGTTTGCGTAAGCGAAATGAAAGCGTCCGCGTTCGCACAGCTTCACTCATGCTCGCCCTGAAAAATGTCCTCTAGTTGTGCAATGAAATTCCAAAAGCAACTCTGATAAGGGTGCAAAGATTCATGGTATTTACCGTGATTGGGTAAGAGCTTCAAGTGACAAGAGCTTGATTACTTTTCCTTTCGTGGTTCAGGCGTGTTTACCCGAGCTCTTCAGACCAGCGATGCTTCGGGACGATAGCGTCAACAACGCAATCTAATCAGTATCGAAGAGGTAGAAAAACGCAACCGCCGCGTTGATTATCAGAGCCTTGCAACAGTTTGTTCGATCGATCGCAGCTACATGATATGAATGGAAGACAGACTGACGCAGTCGCGAGACAATCAAGCGAAGCATAAGTTCCAGCGTAAGGATAAGTCTCATGAAACGGTGTAGATGCTGCAAGTTAAACTAAAGCCTTAGCCTGCAAGGAAAGGTTTCACTCCAGCGCTGCGAGTGACGCTGCAGGAAGTCCTATGCATCACTGCGTGTCTACTGAAGCTTAACGGCAATAATTCACAAGTGGTTTGCAAAATACAAATGGAGTTCTTTATCAGCGGTAGGTGACATCACTGGATAGGCCATCGTTCGAAAACCTGAAAATGATGACTACTTTTTCCCACCACGGAAATATTCAAAGAAAAAGGCAGAGCAGAACCTTCAGCCGCTGGTACACAAGTGAGGAAAAAGTTAAACGGAATGTAAATGAATTTAACGTATCTCCTCCAACTTGTTTACCGAAATTTTGCGATCTTAAATGTGTAGACAGAAAAGAAATCTACACTGTTAGTGCGATGTCAATAGTTCATCAGAATTTTAGCTTTACTGAAAGTGCCTTTTATTCAATTAAAATTATATTTATATGAAGAAGAGAAAAATTGCTTAAATTTGTGGCTATATTACAGTTGTATGTATTTGGAGATAAAAAGATTGATTACCACTAGTTTTATTTCCAAGTGTGTCTGTTGCGTGAAATCGATTTTCCATTTAAAAATTTTGCTGATCGATTCAAACCCTTCACCTTTCTGGAGACTAGTTACTTGAATACAAATATGTTCAAATTTGAATTATCGCAAAAAGAACAAAGCAGAGCCCAGTTGACTGATTCCTCAAACTTATAGCAAACCTAGTGCTTATAATGACAGGCAAGTGTCTCTAAGTGCACTATCCAACTGTACTATAACTGAAAATTTTGAAAAATGTGTATCATTTTGAAAAATATATAATGACAAACCTGTCAGCACTTACCCGACGGTTTTAAACTATTGATAAGGTAGATTGTTCTTTTTTTAGACATGATTAAATCGCCAAAAGGTTTGATTTTTTTGGAGAAAATGGTGGTTTGCGTGAAACGAACTTGCACGAGCTTGAGGTTTGGATCTGTTTGATAATAATTTGTTTGTTTGTCACATCATTTGAACGCAAGAACATGGTAAATCATACTACGTAAACCTTTTTGTCAACAGAAGCCATGCTGTGCAGTTTAGAAAAAGCAAATTCATGTGTAAATTTTCGTTTTTTTGATACTTTGTGGCGTTGTCAAAAGGTCTGTCGCAATGTGTTGCTTTGTTCGTGGATAGCGAATAGTTCATGTTGAGCATTTCCACGAAAACTAAAATTTTGCATATGGGTTGTGAAGATGAACCAAAGCTTAAAAATCCATACATTTCTATTTGGTGAAAGATAATTCCTAATAAATAAATTATTAGCAAAGAAATGCAAAAAATATCAAACACCAAAACTCGATCAACCCACCTCAGTTTTAATTAGATGTAGATCTTGCGTTTTTCTGGTGACGCGGTCAACACTAATTTTTCTAATCATAAACCCGGCCTGAAATCTCTCATGGCAGATTTGGTTCAAGTGGAAAATTACATTTAGTTTATGACCGGGATTTAACAGCTTTGCTGAGAGGAGCGTTGCTTTAGGAGTCACAATTCATTTGACCATCAACGTTTTTTTCAAAAAAGGAAAACGAATGAATGACGCAGGCGACACTTTTTCTACGAAATCGCAGTAAGCAAGAGGCTTTTACAAATACAGACCGAAAATGAGCAAACAGTGACATGCGAAGCCGAAAGCAATCGACCGCGAAGGTTTGCTGAAAACGAACCGTGCACGTTAAAATGTTGGACGGCAAACACGAAAGCAATGGCCCTGCTACGTCGTAAACACCTCATATCGTTAAAGGGAAACGTACTAATGGCCATGATAGCCCACTACGACTTGCCCGTCAAAGGCTTGGATAGTTCGATTTTCGCATTTTTTATTTTTTTGACACATTTTGCCGTGACAGTCACTAAAAACCAAATCATCAATTTTGCTCAAAAATATGCATTTCATTTTAAAGCAAAAACTAATTGTAAAAAAACTTATGAAAACGCCACATTCTAAACAAAACGTGCTGTTTTCAGTGTCTGGATCATGCAAACCAAGCGAAAGCCGCGCCAGTCGCCATTTCCTCCTTTTGGTGAATGTCGCAGACTCTGTCGGCCGAGAGGTTTATTGCTTCGAACATGCTTCAGCTTGATCAACATTTAGTCACCTCAAAAGCCTCCATAAACGCTTTACCACCGTGAAAGCTTTCTTTCGATGCTAATGGCACAGTCACGCCAAATAGGTTCAGACGTAATTGGCATCGGGCGGATATTGCGCAACGCGATTACCAGGTTCGTTTACCTTCCCTTCCATCAGAATCACCAACACGCATTTGTGTGTAAGAAGTGCTGGTTAGTTTCCTTATGACTATAACAGCGGTCTCCAAACTGTTTTATCAGAGGTCCACATTTAAGCTATTACACAACAGTTCGAGCTGGACATCTTAACGTAATGTGATTGTTCTGAGACTGGTTGCATTCTAACAAATCAACAAATTTTTCGTAAAAATTGCTTTTTTCATTGTTGAAAAAATGTCTTCGCCGGCCGGATTTGGTTCGCGGGCTGTAGTTTGGAGACCCTGTACTATAACAATGATAACTCCTAAGGCTGCAAATTTCTTATCCAAAAATTAGCGATGCTGCGTTGCGCTTGTTAGAAGCTTATAAAAGTATTGTTATCAACGGTGAAATCGTTTTGTCTGTCTCAAATGGTAGCTGAAATTAAAGCCATGCATTTATTGTTTCAAATTTCAAGTGGATTGCATTATCAAAAGTGGATTGCATTAACAAATGTTTAGAATCTAACAATGAAAGAACTTGAGCGAATTTCTTGTTATAGGTTTAGTTAATCAACAGTTATATACGCACTTTCAAAGTCCCAACTTTACAACAATGTCGAAATTTTTAAAGCCTAATCACAAAACAAGTCATCAAACTTGCGGCTTTTGTTGCTCGACAAGACTTTGAAAGTTTATCATCAACAAGATCTAACGAGCTCATCCAAGACCTTAACTTAAATTGGAAAAATCATATGGCATTGCCAAGTCACTGTAGTTATCCTTTTTTCCTTTCCAAAATCAGCGGGGAAACACATCATGTCTGTTGCAAACGTTTCCATTCTGTGCAGTGGTAATCCATGCTGTCAACACTGTTTCAGTAAATGAATTGGCTTAAATATGTACATGCACATAAGCAAGGTCCTTTGGTCCTTTCACCATGTCTATGTGACCAGATAACGACTTGCAAGCTACACAAGCAATCGCACCGAGCTAAACGTTTTTGATGCAAAAAGAACATTTTTTTAACTAAAGAATGTATAAGGTTTGTGGTTGAATGTTTGGATTTATCAGGAAAAATAAAGCCGGTTTTGTGTTGACCCCGTAATAATGTTAGATCAGACCGTTTAATGCAGGGTTCCCAACCTGAGGTAAATGTACCCCTATGGGTACAATTGCCTATCTCAAGGGATACATTTAAAGCTATCAACAGAAGGGAAAAATATATTTATACAGGGTGTCCATAAAGTCCTGCACACATTTCAAAATGTAATTGCGAAGTAACTAAAGTAGATAAAATCATACAGTTTTTTGCAAAGTGAAGTTTGTTTATTAAAGTTTAAAATTAAAAAATTTGGAGTAGTTTAAGTAATAGCCATATTTCAAGAATTTGCTTTTTCATGCTATTGATAGACTTCAACATGTGCTCCATTTGTTGCTCTCGATATGTCAAGGCGATACTCAATTTCGCGCCAAGTGTTCTTCCGGTTTCCATAAATTTTTTAAACCATCTCTTGATGCTGTTAATGTGAGGAGGGTCTTCTCCAAACTCACTTCTAAATTTACGTTGT
>Ga0210059_1015430_pt1 | contig 11158 bp, 9 predicted proteins | sample Ectturendosymbi2_FD_188042 | JGI IMG/M metagenome (GOLD analysis project Ga0210059, IMG submission 188042) | Ecteinascidia turbinata endosymbiont from Florida, USA - Sample 2 (SPAdes) (version 2) | ecosystem: Host-associated > Tunicates > Ascidians > Unclassified | place: Key West, Florida... | reverse complement strand
GGCAATATTAAAAGTTGACGCTTTTTTTTATAAAGTGTTTCATACAACTAAGAGTCTGTGTGGACATAGATTGTTCATACTTTTGCAACTATGGCAGACATCCTCGATAATACTACTTTGTGTATAATCCAGGTCCAACACAAAGTTGATACCCCTTTCTTTTCGTGTTTTTTGTCGTTTAGCAAAGCTCGTTCACTGGCATGTTGGTGAAGGCGTAATACTGCACATCGACGTACTTTTTGTTTGTTAACAATTAAAAACTCTAGGTTTTCTGCAAGCTTTCGAGGAATCAGCCGACTGGGCTGTGCTATCATCTTTTTGCGATGATTCAAACTCGCACATATCTGTTTCAACGGAGATCATCTCATATTTGATGAACTGCCATGCCTTGCAAAGGATCATGTTTGTCATAATCCGTTCGCTACGATGCTTGCGTATATGGCACATTGCTGCTTGGAATTTCCCTTTTTCATGTTATTGATGCACGTCAGGGTGGTACGGCGTTTCCGACTGCGTGATGTCATTACCGGTGAGATTTTCGGGAGGTACTTACCAAGTTGTGTGGGACATGAACCTGAATGACGAAAGCAAGACGAAAATCAAACAGATTGAAAAGGAATTGAAAAAGGTGATTTATTTATTTATTTACTTACGAAAGAGTCATCGTGTCTACAAAACTGGAGCGGCTTCCTGACATGCTGTGTATAAATAATAACAGGCAAACATTAGAAAAACCTCGTTTACTTTGTCTCAAGGCTACGAGCTTTTACAATCTTGGGGATACAGTAATTGCCACGATGGTTTCTAAGGTTCCGAATTTTTGAAAAAGGGTTGGTTTAGAACAGCCATGTCCAACCCAAATGGCTTACAGAGCCAAAAATCATGTCACTATCTTAACCAGGGCCGCACATTGAATGACATATTAACGAGGGCCGCACATTGAATGGCTTACTTTGATCTCAGCAAACTAAATTCAGCTTAAGCAAATGTACTGAAAACGTTCAAATCCTAACTTCAATGGAAACAGACGTGATAAAGTGGCACTGAGGACTATCTGCATTAAAAATGTCAAATTTAAGACTATCAAAAAGGCCAGGTTGTTAGTATTTAGGATACTTTTACCACAGCGAAAACCTAACTGGGCCGCATGCGGCCCGCGGGTTGGACATAGCTGGTTTAGAATTTATTTCCTTTAAATGCCAATATGCGGTTGCCTAAGCAAAGTTGTCCTTTGCACTCGCAAACTTAAACATGAACCTGATCGTCGCGAGCCTGGAAGTGACGTCAGCTAATTTTAGTCCAAGCGAACAGATCAAACCTTTGACATGCCCATCCATTTGTGCAGAAACATGTTCTTGTTTGAATGCTTTTCCGTCCCGTTTTTTTGAAATATGGTCAACATCATTTGCTATTAACGCATATCGATTCAGTATAGGGTAGTGCTGGGGAAAGTTTCGGATGTCTCGAAATGCCTCGCCATTTTCGGTAAACTCTACCAGCTCTGCTGCTTCCTTCATGCCAGACACTTGCTTCCTGCTGCGTCTGCTTAAATCGAATTGAAATCGCGTTTGACCTTTTGCACTCACTGCAGCGGAACATTTCCGTTATTTCCTTTCTTGAAGATGTAATTTTGTTGATGCTCAGATGCTTTACTAGAAAGAAGATTCGGGATAACTGCAAAAAAAAGTTTGCTGTTCTCGATGACGCCAGTAAAAACTATGACCTAACAATGGTGTTTATGGCCTAAAAATAGATTGTCACTTGCAACCCATAGACAGATCGGATAAGCAAGACACTTCAATAAAAAAGAAAGCAAAGTTAACGAAAACAAAGAAGTGGAAGTGAAATGCGGCTTTTCATTTCTTTGGCGTAAACTTTGTTACATATTGCACTGCCTTCAAAATTGTTATTGAAAATTGACAGTCTTTTCTTTCCCGTTAATGACATTCTTTATAACATTTTTCGTTTGGTCTCTATTTTTCCCCACCGTTTCCAAATGAGCAAAGGATCAACAACTTCAAAAAAACTTCCCTGAAAAAGTACTGTAGCTCCCGGTTTGGTAAATTGTTTACTTGTGTTTGAGAACTTATGAGCTAACTTCCTTTTACCGGTTGTGACATTTTTCACGGCATTCTTCGTTTGCCTTTTTTTTCCCCTCACAAATATACGCAGGCAGTGGATGAACAACGAAAAGTACAGGTTCTTGTTTGTTTTACTGGTTGGACGACTCACGCTTTCAAAGCACTACTCTATTGTTGATGTAGTATCGTTTCGCAACGGTTCACTTTTGTTCAATCGAAACAGTCAGCATAAATAGAGCAGACCGCTATTATAAACAAGCTTTTGCAGAGGAATGTTAAGCGTGCTGGAAACACAGACCCTTATATTCGTTGCGCATTCCTTAGACCCACAAAAGACCTCCGGTGAATTTTTTCCTTGTCAAAACGTACAGCCTGCAATCACGAAAAGAAATGGCCAGGCTTGTTCTACCTGCTCCGATGCAACCAGCAGACCCGTTGATGTTGACGTATGCTCGAAATAAGTTTCGGTGTTTAAACTGATGGAGTAGTTGCTAAGGTAATGCCGTTCCATTGATAAGGTGCACCTGCGATTCGTGGGCAAAACAGCCAGCGCATCGTGCAGGACTGCGATTTCTAACGTTTTTTTACCAGCTGAAAGAACTAAGCCTTCGCGAGACCCATTGCGCTTTCACGTACTTTTCGTGCGCACCAATTTTATAAAGCTGCGTTTCATTCGTTATCGCACCAGCGACTTTGCTTGATTGAGTTGTTTACTGCTCTTTGTTGACGCAACAGAGATCCGTAGCGACTGTTCGTGACGTCAGATCAAAAAGTTTTGGTTACTTGTAATGATTTTACGAGTGACTGCTTCGTAATTACAGTAGATGCCGCCGCGTGGGACAAGTACTGTCTGCGACGAGTTATCGCGTGTCACTTAAGGTATTTGCATGAAAGCCAACTGCCGGTCATGTTTAAGTTCTCTAATTACTATTGTTGCTCTACGCTAGCCGTGACGAATAAGTTGCTTGCAGCGTAACGTTGATTTACGTCGTCAACAACAACACGGTTGCTGTGATGCAGGCTAGTTTGACGTCGCTACAGCACTTATCCAAGCTTTGCATAGATGCAAAATAAACTTGAGACTTTTGCTGTGGAAGGTTTTGCAACTGACCAGTGTCAGCGTGTTTTTATTGCTGTGATAACTCCAGCCACGAACTTTTGAAAACGCAAAAATTGAGAACGTCTCGTCACCCAATGCTAGCGTCAAGGTTTTTGCACAATTTCTCTGGTTATATTCTTTCTTGCCGTAAAACCGTGGCGTTGTTTTACAGCAGGGGTCTCCGGACCTTTTTGTCAGAGGGCCACATAAGCTCTTATACAACAGTTCGAGGGCCGGATATATTTCGTAATGTGATTGTTTCCGGATATGTTACATTCTACCAAGTCAAGAAATTTTTTCGTGAATATATTAATTTTTCATTACTGACAAAATGGCTTTGCGGTCCGGATGAAATGGCTTCGCGGGCCGTAGTTTGGAGACCCCACTTTCACAGTAGCAAAATTTTTAAACACACATTAAAGAAAATCACGATCGGACAGTTATACAAAGTCGCTAGCAGAATACCCCTTTTCAAAGTTTTTTAATTCAATTTGTTGTTTCATCCCGCTAGGACGCCATGTTTCCTACGGTGCAAGGGCTTGTATTGAAGGCTATTCAACTTACTTTTTTTCTATTTCAGGATATTTTCATCGCATTTCCATCAAAACTGAAACACGAACCAGTAAGTGCATCGTCGTGTTTACTATTTTTCGTCTATTGTTGGACGTTATTGAGTGTTTTGGATAATTCCGTAATGAAGAGGTTATGGGCAGCGTTTTTCCAAACGTTGTACCCACTTTGTCATTTCCATATACGTTTGCTGAAATTACTATGCAAATCAATAGTAGAAGTAAGATGACTGCATCGTGTAGTAGTAGATCACACTTTAAATCTGGTATTATCCCCGATACGGAGGTGGCCGGAAAAAAACAAATGACTTTCCAATTAATTTCGGTTATATTTTCCACCTTATCCGATTCAAAGCGGCCTCTCGATTGAGACCAATTTTCCTGATTTCCTCTTCCGCCTCTCTTGAGTGTTCTTTGTTTTTGCGATGAATACTTTACCGTACGCTTTCCCCCCCGGTGTTTTGGCAGTAGCATTTTGCACCACACAAAGTAAGTGGTGGGAGTGTCCGGCTTGGCATGGTGGGGTGTTTTCGAAAGATGCTAAGGATCCGCCATGAAACAGGAACTTTACTTTTTATTTTTTTGTTTTTATTGGTTTTTCATTTCAGAGGCAAAGCACACAATCGTACAAATTTGAACACCAAAGTCGATAGAGTCATTCACAATTCTTACTTGCTTGCGACAACACGCGCTAGACCCTTGGAGGTGTTCGCGACTGAAACCTGAGCAACGCATCTTTATGCAGAAACTTCGGAACTTGAGTGAAACGCCAAAGCTCGTAAAATGTTGCATTTGTTTTAGTCAGATTTGCCGGATTGTAAACGCAAGTCGACAGGTCTTCGAAGTGAATTTGTCGATCTAAAAGTTGAATGAAAAACAAGTGTTGCGCGCCCTATGTTGTTTAACCGTAGCCTTGAAAGTCGCCCCTGTGCGCGGAAGAGATCACTTCTTGACAACAGACCCCGCTGCACGAAGCAAAGGCTCAAACGTGCAGCCCAGACCATAGTTTGCATCTCGAGTTTGTCGCCCTGACATGGAATATCATTCGAAGGCGAGGCTTTGTCTTCAGAACAGTGTTTTGGATTATTTTATACTTTGTAAGATCAGATTATTAAGCGTAAAGAAACTTCTGTTCTCCTCTACCTGTATTATGTAACAGAAACTTGCCGTCGCTTTCCCATCGGAAACACAGCAGGCTTTTATTCAAATTTTTAGCGACTTGTGTTTGTGGATGTTTAAGTCAAATTTTGAGCGATTTATTAGTGTTCGCCACTTTTTTTGACCCATTTATCAGGCCTGACTGCTCCTCACACAAAGTCGCTAAAGCAATTTACGCGTGACGTGGTGTGACGACTTTGGCACTTGTCGTAGTGCAGTTCTCCTTGGATGCTGAGCCGTAGGAAATTTTACGATTGCAGCGCGTAAAAAGTTCAGCGTGTTTTTAATTACTGACTTAGTTTAGAACGCGAATAGTCATTAGAATCGTGGAATTTTACAGGTCGTGAAATCATTAAAATTTCGGCACAAACAAAACACCACCTGACCACAAAAAAAACACCCAAATCTCCGACCCAACGTCATGACCTTAGTCATATCTGAAATCAAAACGACGCGCACGCTTGTCGAACGGTGTTCTGCGCAGTTAAATAACTCTCGCAAAGCTGTACAGAAGCGCCCGCAACAACGTATACACCTGCTGTATAATGTTCCCGAGTCAAACGTTCCACGGGGAACCTTGTTTGCAGTCAACCACTGACGACATCAGCATTGCTTTCAATTCTCTGCAGCCGATCGTTTGAATCTAGCTCCACGCGCAAACCCAATTCCACGTGCCCTGTTTCACGAATGGCATGGGTGCTGACGTCGCGCTACGTCACAGCCGCGTGATGATTCGCAGTTTTGGATTGTCGATCTTTCCGTGTGAGCAAAGCTTTGAACCTTCGCTTCCGTGAAGTGATTAAGGACAAATGACACAGTTTTCGCTTTCGGAAATTCTGCTCTCCGAGCAGTGAAGCTGGTATTGGTTGAATTTAATTTAATCTTGCTACATGCTATTTCCATTGCGTTGTTTTCGCAACTGAAAGAAAAGAAACACAAGGTTCCTGCGCTGTTTAGAATATAAATTCCCAGACTTTTTCAAGACCTTTTCCAGACCTAACATTTCCGTATGCCTACCCAGGTCAAATACAGCCACTATAATACTTAAAACGATGTAAGTAAAAGTGTATCAGTCTTGAATAAAATATCACGAAAATTCATGTCAAACGAACAAGTCTGGAAAATTATTTTCTTTTTGCACACTAACAGGCCAAAAAAATTTTTTCCACACTTTTCTAGACTGGAAAATGACAAAAAAGTTTCTCCATACTTTTCAAGGATGCGTAGGAACCCCAGAAACAATTTTGTTGATCTGCTAAATACTAGCTGATATTAAATGCGTTTTTCTGAGCGAGCAATCGAACTTAAGTTTACGCGTACTAGTGTACATCCACAAAGACAGAATTTACGACAGTAGAAATGCTCAGGCACACTTCTGTCATTGCGAGCTGGTTTTTCGTTCAATTTTTGTGAATCCCTCATTTTCAGCCAATCCGCCAAAAATTACTGATATCTGCATTCTGAACCGCTCGAAAAACTTATCATAGACTTTATTCGTTTGTTAACTTTGCTACTGGCAAGCAAACACACGGCAGGTAATGGTGTGTTGTGCTGAACTTTAAATTAACAGTGTAACGCGGACCATGTGAGCTTGCAAAGCAACTCTAATTTTGTTCACCACTGCGATCGTGCACAGCAAAAATATGAGGTTTTGTACGATCGATTTGACGTAGGTGGAGAGGCTAGTGTTGCCGGGACTTCCTATTTGCAGTTGGTTTTCCACCAAAACCTTGAATCGCTGATTGGGTAATAAACGTTTCTAAGGCTGTCTTTGAATATGACCCCGTGTTTCTGTTACTTCCCCCCAGCAGCCAAAACCTGGCCACACTGTAGAATGCAATGCAGTCTAATCACTACAGGCTTAGGCCTATTCAGGGGGCTAAAAGGGACATGAACCCCCAAAATTTCAAGCATATCTTAACGTTTTGTGTTTTGGGGCGCGGTTTCCCAAACCAAAACTCTTGCTCGCTTAAATTCATGATATTTACCCTCCACAAAAATTTTGGACTGGCTACGCTACTGACTGCAGGTCAGCAAATGCGTTGTTTATGTTGTTTTCAAACAACCAACCCGTAACGCAATGGCAAAACAAGTTATTTTCAATTTCTCCTCGTGATGTTTGAATCATTATCAAGTGCGGTCGCTGTAACATGTGTGGGAAAATGAGAAGTAAATGCTCGATGATAACCCGTCGTGACTGTTGCTGGCAGTGCAGCAGCCAACATGTACAGTACTTCCGTCAGCATTTCTCAGTCAAAAGCTTACGTTGAAGCGCAGCTGTAGGCATAGGTCGAAGGTTGCAACCGACAGTTAAACCCAATCATACAGAAAATTGCGAGAAATTGTCCAGTAAACAACCATGGCCTTAACGTATCAACGTTCCATGTTGCTTACGTGTGCTTTAGCAATGCAGCAGTCGAAACGTAGTCTTCTCTGGTTGACAGGAAATTTGCTGCTGTTTTTCCAGACCTGTCTGAATGCGAAATATGGCGCGATCCTCTTTGAAAACGTACGTATGTTTTTTTTCTAAGGCTTTCGGAGAAGAATCTGACCTGATCACGTCCATGCTGAAGCAGTCTGACGCCCCCGGCGTGAATCCCGGGGAGAAGCTGGAAGCAATCAAAGAGGAGGAGGCTGAGTGAAGAGGAGGAGAGGAAGATTTGGGATCGTTTTGTGGTTGAGATGGCTCAAGCCATTTTTGACTTGCATCGAATCTTCGCCACCTGCCGCAAATACACTTATTTTTCTACGTATCTGGTCCGCACTGGTCGATTCGATGTGAAGGCTTGTCCGACGCCGCGAAACATTGCTTAAAATGACAAAAGCGTGTTCTTCCCCAAAAAGGTTGCGCGTGTGAACACAAAAACCGCACTATCGACAAGTCGCGATTACGCGTCAATTATATAAAAAAATTTGAGAAATCTTTCACAAGTGTCTGAACAAAATGTGAAAACCCTAATGCGTGAGGGCAAAAAGGAAAACAGGAAAGGCGCGTATTTTGGGTTAGAATTGCATTCGCAGGCCCCAACATGGATGGAGGAAGGCAGCCTGGGTTAGGAGAATACGACAGCTGGGGACGTATGGCCAACCTGCTTAAAAGGCGTGAAATCGGCTGTTGTGGGAGCTAGTCACAAATATCATTTGCACAATGTGACTTAAACGGATTGCTCTTTAGGAGTTGCTGGCGCCAATATGGTGCAAATTATTTTTACTTCGCCAGGCAACCAAAAACCATTTTGGGGCCTTTGTGCAAATAGCTTACGTAAGCTATTGTGGGAAACGAAAACGTCATGTCTGTTCAGATTTAGGATGTTTCTATGGTTGCCCCGGTGGTGGAGACGTGACTGAAAAGAATACTATTTAACTGGTAAAGTGCTGATGCAAGTGCTTGCGCGCACGCTTCTTATAGAAGTATACTGCAAGCCACCTTCCCCCACTTTCTAAATGCATTAGATTCGCGCAAACAGCGTCAAACGCGCTCTCACGCGATGCCAACGCGTCAAGTTTCCGCCATTTCCGCTCTTTTAAACCGATTGAAATGAACGCTGTGCGATCGATGAGCGCCTTGCACAACGCCGCCGCTAAATTTAGGGCATCGGCATTCAGCCGCTAAATTTAGGGCATCGGCATTACCCGCTTACCAGCATATTTCGTGTGCTCTACTGCGCAAGCTCTGATAAAAGACAAATACGCGTCAAGACGAGAGCTCGACGGCGCGTCTGGCACGCGACGTTCGTGCTCCGTAGTAATTAGCTTATCATGAAAACTCGTTTTAACAAATAAATTTTGCTGTGAAACCACCGTTGAAGATCGTTACTTCTCGGAACCGGCTTTTCGCATATCCGCGCTGGATGCACGATATTGCAATCTGTTGATGAACCGTTTGCCGTCGCTAAATTAACGGCTTTCATTAAAGTCTTGTTCATGAGATTGCATAGAAATCGTTGGCCTGCTTTTGGCGATTTCTCGAAAAACGTTCTGCGTAGTCAGCGTTAGTTCATTATCGCTGACGTCACCTTTCCGCTTAAACTGTCAGCTGAGAGGGACTGTACGACGATGAGCAATAATTTTGAAATGGATGTTCGTGAAATCACCACCACAGAACAATCATAACCAACAAACGTATTCCAAGGATTTGCTGTATTTTTAACGCAGGGAGTTTCTTTGCTTGGCGGCTTGTTGACGAGCTGTGACATTATTTTCCATGCGCATGTATGCAAGTCATGCTTTCAGTCCGGCTCTAGTTTCGAAACGATGCATCAATTCGTTAATTCCGCGTTTTTTAAATTCCTCACACGAAATCGAATATCTAACCTCCGCTCCTTTCATCAGTATGCTGGCTGCTGTGTAGAAAAGTTGCATTTACACTTGAAATCAACATAGCCCTTGAAACGCAAATTGTCCAACTTCCTAGTAACATTTTTGCAAAAGCGCTGCAAGTGTTTTTACTTTTTTTCTGCAAAGCAGCGTTTTTCGTTTAGGGGTGTTCGCACAATTCTGGTGAAGGAAACGTCTCTGCCAGATTACCGGTAATTTTGCATTGCCGACGCAGTTGAAGTTTTTCTGCAAGTCGAGTAGGCGACAGGCAAAAGTAAGGGTTGTGCCAACAGGGAACGATGCACATTAGCTGTGAAAAATATCCGTTTTTGTGACCGGAAGAAAAGATGACCTTGGTCAAATGGTTGTTCTTCAGTAACTTTCTGGTAGAACATTAGGTGCACAAGGGACTCGAACGTCCCGGTAGAACAATTGTCGTGTGTAAATGCGAAAATTAATTGTTTGTGCAGAAGTGTGGCGTGGAGCACGACTTGAGAATCGCTGCTCGGAAGTCAAGTAAAGCGAGAAAAGTTGGTCGAAGCGGAGTTTGTCTGGAATACAGGAAAACCTAAGCTCTATCGTTTGGCAATCACAGCCCACGCACAGTACTGGAGCATGGTGTTTGCAGCAGCCCAATAATCTTTACTTTTTTCACTTCCTGCTTTGCAGAGACTTTGTCGCAAACGGTTAACAGAACAAAAGAATCAACCTTCCGAGGCCATTATTTTGAGCTGTCTGAGCAAAAATCAGTCAAATGAAGTGAACAAATTAAGACCTTTATGATTAGCAGTGTCGCATCGCATGCAAGTTAAATTGTATCCGCGATCTCTGCTTTCGAAATCACCATGAAGGTCACAATTCAGAAGTGCAAAAGTCTGGAGTTCATGTTTAGGAAAAATCCTTATCTTAGGCTCACCTTGAGAGCGAGTTGACCGCGCGTAGGAAAAATGAATGACAAGCGTAAGACGATCAAGAGCGAGAGAAGTGCAAGAATTGCACGTCGCAGAAAAATGGGAAGCTTTCGGTTTTTCACAAACCACAAGCGCCAATTTGCATTCATCAACGGACAAATTTAAGCGAGCTTGCTCAGAGCCAAATTTTCACGAAACTCCTCAGTATAATGCGGATTGTCCCTGAAACGAACTTTCTGCGCAAACGAAAAGGTCTTACTGGTTCTTGCACCCTGTTGCCAAGTGTTGGTGTGTTGCAAATTGCAACACTTGGTTACGGGCCAATTGAGATTGCGTCGAATTCACTGAATCGATACATGGCTGACCCTCCAGTGAATTATGAGTGCTTTCTCGCCTTTGCGAATAAGATTCCTCTTCAAGGCTAATACTTTAATGCAGAATGCCCAAGTGAATTCACGCGTAACCTGGCAGTTGTGACGTTGCCAACTGCACATGATGAAAAGTTTCTCAGGTTTCCCCCGAGCCACTTTTCAATTTCCCGTCCGCGACAAAACTTTCTCAAGGTGTTTTACAAAGGAAATCTCACCACCAGGTAAATGTATAGTGGATTTAACTTTTCGCATTACGACTTGCCGTTCCCTACTCGCTATTGCATTCCGTACGTGAGATCTGGTTTGTATCAACTTGTCATTCGCGTCAAGGGATTTCGTGTGTCCGCGCATGACCTCGATACGCATTGCATGATTCGTTTTTGTCCATCGGCGTGGACACCACGCTTTCAAAAAAGTCGAGTTGTGTATCGCTAGTGCAGGGACCACGTTAACTGTTTCTGCTGTCGCGCCATCGTGAAGCTATTTCTGCTGCTGCTAATCAAAAGCATTTTGTAAATAAAGATTTGTGCACCAGGAAATCTGTGAAACGAACTATCAAAGTGGTGAGAGCCAAACGCCTTGCTTCGGCTTGGCAACTTAAATGTCAGGCAGTTTTAGTCGGGAGTTAGAACAGTACTCATACAACGACTAG
>Ga0210059_1015428_pt1 | contig 11159 bp, 4 predicted proteins | sample Ectturendosymbi2_FD_188042 | JGI IMG/M metagenome (GOLD analysis project Ga0210059, IMG submission 188042) | Ecteinascidia turbinata endosymbiont from Florida, USA - Sample 2 (SPAdes) (version 2) | ecosystem: Host-associated > Tunicates > Ascidians > Unclassified | place: Key West, Florida... | reverse complement strand
CCATTGTTTTTACTTGTAAAATTCTATGCACTCCCGCAAGGTAGATCTATTCATCTTCATTAGGCTGTACGCATTGACACGGTATCGGATTTTGCAGGTGACATGCTGAAGATGTTGCTATTTTTCTACACTAAATTTCATCCGCTGTGCGTAACTCTTTGTTTAGTCATGTGGCATGCTAGAAAATACGGTGAAATTTTTAGACTACACGCTGCATCAGCTGATATAAGTTTTGCGGGTGCTAGTTGCAAGCGAGCTATTCAGATGCTATATAACTAGCTGCAAGAGATTTTTCGTGTGTGGGTTTTGATAGCCTGTCATTACAGCACCCTGTTGGCGGCTAAACTTTGGTGGAGTTATGCTCGTACGTGAGATCTTACTTTTTGGAAGTAGCCTACTTGTTGTTACTTCGGCGTTTTCGCACGAGAGGTACTTTTGATTGCACAATTTTTCATATATTTTTTATGTTATAATGTCTTTACACAAATGCTTTTGTAATGGCAATAGTAACGAATCGGATGTAATTACTGCCCCATCTCTGAAAATGGAAGCCTTCCCAATAAACGGCGGAAAAGACGTAAGAAAATAAAATGGAGCCTTGCCTTCATACATAACACTTTTTGCCCCAAAAGTGAAGGGTTAAAAATGGTAATCCATGTTCCCAGCAGCAACTAGAACATCAGAACAAATCTTAGCAATTTGTTCAGTTAGATCTAGTTTCTCACAAAGACCCAACTAAGAAGAAAATAAACTTTAGCATCACAAATGTCACATCAAATGAAGAAGATCAAACGCTCATATACGCAGAATTGGAACATGTGGGTGCAGGTCTTGTTTGGAAATCGCGGATGTCGGGCCCGTGTTGAAGTTGATATAAGTCAAGCAAAATTCTTTCTGACGCTGCTGTTGGAGGTCGAGGCACCGATAGGATCACAGATATATAAACAGTAGCTACGTTACAACTGTTCAAAATCCTGTTTCGACATGCAGTTGGACGAAAGCAGCAGCTAATCTTAGCTTACGTTGTTCTGTAGCTTTCCAGACGTTAAAACTAGCATTACATTATCCATTCTGTCAACCAGTGGAAGAAATGCAACTGCTTTAGCAATTTCCATCAAAATAAAAGGTTGATTGTTTAAATCTGTTACAGAGGATGGTAGCTGAGTTTTGCGAGGTATACAGAGGGGTGAAAGGTAGAAACGACTGTTTCCAGAATACATAAGAGTACACTGCATTCTCCATAAGAGTACATTGCATTCTCCATAAAAGTATATTGCATTCACCATAGAAACTTAAACTTAATGCCGCTGTCTACCCTCAGTTTTGGCAAGATCTACTAGAAAATGTCTATCTAGGAGGCCATGGTTGTGGTCACTTTGACGTAGTTAGTGATAATTTAGCATGTGATGACGCGAGCCTGGAATGAAATTCGTGGATTCCGCAACCATTTAGGCTGCCAGCAGAAGACGAGAAATTAGTGGAACTGCTGAATAATTTAAATCAAAAAGCTGCATTCCGAGAAATGAATTTCTTGGAGCATATGATTTTTTTTCTTAAATTTCCTTTGTACAAAAGCTTGCAGAAAAGGCTGTTACTGTCTTAGATCAGATGTCTACAAAGTACTGTATCGATGTGAAGAAGGGTTTTCCTGTCTTGCTGAAATCAAGTCAAAAAAGAGAAACTCTACTTGATAGTGGTTTTTTTAATGAGGGTAACAATCGAGATAGAGCTAACTCTTGGTTGCGACCAATTTGCTGAAAAAATACGGAACAAACATAGAAGCCACTGAAGTCATGAACTAACATTGTAGTGTTTTTTTATACCAGTTTTGTTTTCTTTTTATGTGATTGCTTGTGGGAGACTTGTTCAAATGATATAATAATGCATTTTCTTATTTTGTGTGAAATGAAATTATAAAATGTATCTAGAACCACCCGAACAACTTCCGGAACATAGGAATTTTTGAATTTTCATGCCTAACTGTAGAACTCTTGCTAGTAATTGGTGAGGTATAGAAGGTTACGAAGGGGGTACCACGGCAAGAGATGTTAAAGAGCACAGGGCTACAGTTGTTCATGTGACGCTCTACACAGGGGCATGCGCTCAGAAACTATCATTGTACCACCACATCGCAGTTCCTCAAACTTGCACCCTTCTTATTGCCAATCACGGTGCCAATTGCCATTGGCAATTTGCGGATGATTTCCTGAAAACAACTAGTTGACAGCGGCTATCTCCAGCTGCACTATATATTAGTATCAATTAAATGGCAAGCACGGCACTGACCCAAAAGCGTCCACATGCTGCTTTTGCTACTTGTACCCAACTCCTCAGTGCGTAACCTCGATTCACATTTAGGCTTACAGAAACCGGTGGTTTCCAAGATTCACAATATAGTCCTTCTGAATCCGATCAACAGCTTTGATACAATTTTCGTTATGTTGTGATCAGAAGCACGATCAAGACGGAGAAGTACTTCAACCGTTGCTTAATATCAAAGCCCTTTGACTCAACCCTTGACACAAGTGACCCATTGGCATATAAGATGCTTTGGTGCTGAGTTGATTAACAGCTTTTAGCTGGTAAATGTCCTCTATTGCATTTCCATTTATTCGACCGGGTCGTGCCCGGTGGAACTAAGGAGGATCAGCACATCCGCTATCAGATAAATAAATCTGAAGGTCAACCACGGCAGCAGACAAAAAGTTGCACCAGCGAGTTCACCCTGCAATCCATCAAAGCGGAAGTAAATCTGTCACACTTGTCCGAGCGCAGTTTTCCCATCAACAGGAGGTGATAAAAACTTTGCGGAAGTTTATTTTACATAAAAAGCTTATCGTCCAAAACGCTTGGGCGGTTTAATGGATATAAAGACTCCGTTGCAAGTAAATCGTAAAAGCTATCAGGCAGAAATATCGCGAAAGACGGTTTATCATTCTAGCATTGCAAACACAGACACAAAGCGCTGTGCCGCATGAAATGTATTTGTTTTTGGGTAACTGAACTCCGGAAAGACGCAAAAAACCTGGTTGGGATAAAAATCAGCAGCATTTGTATTTGTAAAACAAAATAACTGATCAGGTAAGCTGAGTCTTATCATTGTAAACATATTCGTTAAGAGCGTTGACAACGACACGTTTCCAGAAGACTGGCATTCCAGACAGTGTTTAGGAAATCTTCAGAATTACTGTTAGGTAAGTACAGTAAACTAGGATTATTTTCAAAGTCTATACCAAGAAAAAACATCTAGTATGTCTGCGAACAATCGATCCAGCACTGTCAAATACTAAAACTTTTATGTAAGATAACATGCAGCAGCTTTTCAAGCCGCTTGCTCTACGGTATCCTAGCTTCATTCCACGCTATAAACCTTGCATTGAAAACCTGAAAAACCGGGGAGACGTTGCAGTCAAATGCGATTCTAAGGTGTAGACTGGCTCAGAATTATTACCAAGATACCAAACTTGTTGATAAAATGCCAACAAGTGCAACCGACGCCTAAAAATATCGATATAATATAGCAGACTTGGGGAAATTAAAATGACACTTGCACAGGCGTTGCAGTGCACACATGATGCCAACTGTATAGTCCTGGTGGCCGTTAATGATGTCTGGAAATGAGAAGAGAATATGGAATAACTTTTTGTGTTTGGAGCAACACACGTTTTAATAAATCAACTGAGGCAAATTGGAAATATCAAAGGTTTTACGCTGATTTAAGCAGGAAAGGGTAATGAATACACAAAGCTATTGCTTGCAGGCTAGCTTGTATCAAACCAGAATTTTTTCGACTTCGAAAATTACAACCAAATTGCCAAACAAGCATTTAAACCTAGGTGTTAGTGATCAGCCACCCAACCCGATTTTTGCACCGATCCCACTTTTAAGTGGAAATAGATTTCCTGCTGACTTTGTTGCTTGTTGCAGCCGAATCCAAAAAATGTGCTTGTGCACCTGTCACGAAGAAGTCACGGTAGCCAAATAACAATCCTCAAATACTGGACTAAAGCAGCTAGGGCTAATGAAGGTTGAAAAAATCAGTTCTAATAAACAGGCAGTTTCAAAAGTTTTACTGATATTAAAGGGAAAAAGTACTCTGCGCCCATGGCAAAACCTGTCCTGTTAATCCAAATATTGCTTGCACTGCGTTGTTCGGCAAAAAGTTAGTCGACGCCTGATTTCCAACGTAGCGACCTCCATCCGGGTATGCGAAAAATTCCCAGAGACCTGGTTTAGGATGCAAGTTTTGTGTTGCGTAATAAAGCAGGCCTGTGGCATGGTGGCTTTCACTTGACATCTAAGCAAAGCGGATGATCAGTGCACTTCAGTGATTTTCATGCTTTATACGCTTTGCATCTGGAAGTTATCATCTTTTCTACTTTTGAGGCTAGAATACTAATTTCTTGCTTTTTCTCACTTTCTTGATTCCTGCCAGTGAGAACCACTGCATCGGGTGCGCTCAGAAGTTTCGAAAATCAGAGGGAAACCAAGTGAATTTTTCCAATATTCGCACTGGAAGTAAACGTGCTCGGCACAGTTGCGGGTCGAATGGCATGTAACTCTGACTAATGATTCTGAAGTTTTAGATGGTTTTGTTGATTAGTGATACTCTGGCTCAGGGGTCACCAACGTAGTGCCCGCGGGTAGCAGGTCGCCCGTGGGCCTGTTCTAAAAATAACATTAGCATGATCACTGTCTTCACATTAACGGATATCAATACTAAACTAACTGAAAGTAAATTGAGCAAAATTTTTATTTCAGAAGTGTGTATGAAACTAGTAGCACTTCGCATTAATCGGTACACATGCAGTAGCTCGCAGTTTCAAATATGTTGGTGACCCCTACTCTGGCTTATTTATGGTTAAGACGAAATATTCTGAAGCACCGAAACGGTCATCGTGTGTGAGACTGAAGTGCGGTTCAACCCTTCCGCGTCTTCAAGCTTTTGAAAGTGTTTACATAAAGTGTGATCAACTGAAATGGCCGATGTTTAGTAACTTTTTTCAAACGGAAAAATTCACGTGCTTAAACTGAAGTGTCTTATGCGCAGTGTTACCTGATGCAAAATTAAACACAAAATGATCAGGTATTGCAGCATAGGACGGCAACCTTTCCTTCACAGGGGTGTGTGTCCTTTGCTATAATTTGCAGGACTACAGTGAGCCGGAATTCGCCTGGCGTATTCCTGGCTATGAGTCTTTGAACTCAAATAAATTGGTGCATGCATCCGCAATATACGCTTCTGACAATGCGAGGTCAGACTTTTTAAAGATTTTAAACTACATTTAGGTTCCGAGCTGCACAGCATTGTTTTGTGAGCATTGACGTAACTTCAATTTCTTAGAAAATTCAACGGCCGAAGAGAGTAGCGCGGCTTCAAGGAAACACCCAATTTTCGTGTTTTCCTCGAATATCAGTTCTTGTTATGACCTTCGGACAGCCTATAATTTTCTTAAAATTTTTATGAAGCCACAACGCGTACACCCTTGACCACATCCCTGTTCATGGTTGATGGGCATGCAATTACGGAACGAGAAGGGTCATTCGTTTCCGCCCTTTGCTCCAGCAGCAAATTCTGTGCGGACATCGGCACAGTGACGAATTTAGCACCAGCTGATGTCTTTCGAACGGTAAAGAACATGGAATCTTGTTCAGTACCGCGCGCCACAGGCTGACCATACGGAATTTCACACTTGGTGCACAAGGGTACGAATCAGTGGTAGCCTCCACGTCGATCTACTGCTTAGCGTGCAGTGGAACATGCTAAAAGCAAGCGAGTGCGCCAATTAGATTGCTGCGGTTGTCTGACGGTAGGGCAGCTGTGCACACGCCAAACAACAATTAGCAACGATTTTTATTAGCGCATGACGGGCACTGCTTCGGCGGTGGTGGAGCGGCGGCGCAAGCGAATATCTCGGCAGCCGCGCAAATCAAGCATGCAGGCAAGTGGCAGCTTCGCAGCAAGTTCTGTGAGGTGTGACACGCAAAATTTCGAAAACGCAAAACGAACTTTTAACAAAAATGGCTCAACAATCTCCATCTACATGCTCAGACAGAGTGCGAATACAAATTTCTCGGCCAGCAAGTGCATAGCATCACGATAGTGAGGCAAGGCAGACAAGCGGGTAAAGCAGCACATGATTTTCGACGCAATCAGCACATTGCTGAGACAGCTACAGAGCAATAACTAAACACTGCAAACTTACTACGGCGAACAAGGTAAAAAAAACGTCTGAATAGTTTCACAACAACAAAACAGTATAGTCTATACCCTGTTCCACTTTGAACTTCTCCATTCCACGCATTTTCTCAACATGCATGGTTTATTTTCAGCAGGTTTCCGCTTGAGGTTGCACATTCCTGGCTTCGAGCATGCCGTTCTTCGGCGCTGGTAACCCGGGCCGCAAGTCACGTTACACTACAGCAAGTAATTGAACACTGCATGAGACTTACGCCATCTAACAAGCGTGTTCAGAGAACAAAACTTGACAGCATATAAACAGCAAACGCAGTTGCTGACAGCACTGCGACGTAATCCTGATAGACGCTCGGTTATTTGTCAGCGACTCGCACATTCACCGTGACTCTACGGTTGTCATACAATTATATGCGACATGTCGCTTTTGCGTTCTCGTGCGTTTTGGAAGGCCGAGCGCTCATTTGCTCACCAGATGTTTCGAGCACGTTTCGTTATCTTGCACAGTCCGGTGTTTCTTATGAGGGTAAACATTGTACAACAGATAAGCGGTACCAGAAATATTAGCCACATCACAAAAATTAGTGACATCAGAAAAAATTCTGATATCAGAAATTGTCGAACCCTAATTGACTTAAGTCATCTATACAACTTAGCAGCCTATTATGCGACCAAGAATATGTTTGCACCGTTGAAAGGTAAACATGGCAGTGATATGCCGGAGCAATTCGCAATTCAATCAAGCCATCTGACGCATCGTTTGCTTACCGCGCTCCATTGCGATGTTTTCCAAGGAAAGCATCGTTTACTGAAACACGTCGTATTGAGGGGACGAAGACGTGGTTCAGCCTTGCAGTGGTAAGGACGCAAGACTTGGTTGTTTCTCATATTGCGGCAGTGAACTTTTCGGAACTTCAAACCTTTTCCGCATTTGCGAGAACACTGCATGTTATGAGCAAAAAAAACTTTAGTTAAACAGAGGAAAATATCAGTTGTCTACAGGTTGCTTTGCAAGGAGTCATTGCGCTTAAGTTGCACAAGCTTGATCCGCGGGGGACGTAAAAACTTGTGCTTTGAATATAGTTTCTATCAAAATAACGACTATAGAAAATAGCATTATTTGATTTATAGCATGACTTAAACATGGCTCATTTTTTGCAAACGGTGGAAAAGTAAAGTGAGCTGTTCCAATTGGCTTAAGAAAATCATCGTTAAAAATGAAGTCCAAACATGTAGCAGCAAAACAGACCAAGGGTTCGACACTTGCTGGTGATTAAAATGCTTTCTGCGTGGACATGGAAATGTCACAGATTACCACAGTGACCCGCCCGCCGTTTTTCCCGGTGAGAGATGACGAGACAAAAAAAGTAGGACTGAAGCATTGTTTTGAACCTGCACTGACGACCATTAGCTTTCTTAGTTTTTTTGTCACACACACTGCTTAGCGAATGCATATTCTTATTCAACATAACAAAATGTGGCATAGCAAAATATTTACGCCATTGCACTTGGAACTTACAAACAGACTTAGAATCTAGAAGTGGAGACTGGGTTCATAAGATTGAGTTTTATGCCAAAAAAGGCAATGAATTCGTTAATCGTCCGGTAAAGACACCAGAATGATAAGAAAATGAAATGTGAGGAACGTGCAACCTAAACCTCCAAGTTATTTTTTTCCCGAGACTGACCACAACGCTTGCACATAGTCGGTTGCCAGATGTGGCACTATCTCTGACACTGTATCGCGCAGACAATAAGCGTTCGCGCACCTTCGACCAGCCTCCGTACTTCCACTTCGCGCAGGGCCGAAGCGAGCACCTTTGAGCGGGGGCGGGCTTGGTTGAGTTGTCGCAGTTTCCAGGTCCGGCGCTGCAGACGACGTTTCGAATCCGCGCTCCCATCCCACACGAGGTCGAGCACTGTAACGCAACAACACTTCTCACATGAAGACCGTACAGGTGCACGTCGGGGACTTTTAACGGTTGCTGCAATTATTGCAGAAGGAAATTGGATGTTTGTAGCCATACAAAGTTTGTTGCAAAGGTGAAAGATAAGTTTCTGCATGTCATAATTGCAAAACAGAACCCGGATTTGGTCGCTTCGTACACACTGTAGAAAGCTTGCACAGCACTATTACAGTGAGGAGTCGTAAAGCTGGTCACTTTACATACATTCGAAACTCAAGCGCCCACAGTTTATACAAGGTGAAAAAACTGACCGTTAGTATCAAGAACTCGTCAATCTGGAATGACAGTAAAAACATGTTTGCAAATTTTTTTTCTCTTTGCGCGCGGCTAAATAGCTGCAATTGTGAGTTTCTCTTTCTCTTAAACAAAGATATCGGCGCATGTTTGTGTTCAAAGACCTGATGCCAATATGGGTGTAGGTTCAGTCAGCGGCATCTCGTAGCATCGCCAGCAAATCTGGTCAAAGGCACAGGTGCGTTACTTCACACGAGCATCAGACACTTGTTTTTGCATAGTGCTTTGGAAAATTTGCTAAGATTTCTTGTTTTCAACCAGATCAGAATCGTGAAAAACTGCTCAGCTTGCCCCTCAATGATGCGTAATTCTACATTTGACGTAAAAGATAAGGACCAAAATTACAGGTCACTTTTTGTGTTAACGCAGATATGAGGACTGACCTGTTGTGATTGCCGGTATTTTGCGGAAAAAAGACAAAATTTGGACGTTCAATGACAGGGGTGACCTTTTCGTCTAGTAGGAACGTCTTGTAGGAACTGCGGTAGTTCGTTTTTATTTATCGCCCTTTTTGTTACAAATGAACAGCAGACAGTCCATGCATTGCAACTAATTGAACATCACAAAACTCATACGCCGTTTGTGAGCGCGATGTCACGGACAGGGTCGGATTAAGGGGGGGGCAACGGGGGCAATTGCCCCGGCCCTCCGCTTAGGCCCTCCGCTCTAAGGGGGGCCCCGTGATAACATTTATTTGTTTTAAATAAAATTATTTTAATTAATTCGTCTGTTTGCGACCAGACACGAAGACTATAGTATAAACCAGTGGTTCCCAACCGGGGTGCCGCGGCACCCTGGGGTGCTATTTACAGTGCCCAGGGGTGCCGCGGGCTAACACGTTTTTTTACCATATCATTAAAAATACATTTTGAAACTGTCATCAAACCTCAAAGCAAATTGCTATGGGTGCCGTAAATTATTATTCTTTTCTGTAGGGTGCCGCAAGCCTAAAAAGGTTGGGAAACACTGGTATAAACCATAGTATAAGCACACACACTCAGCAGAACGCAGGTCGATAAAAACAGACAAAACAGAACGTTTTACAAGGCATTGCAGTCGGAGGAATCACAGGGTTGCTGACACTTTTTGCAACTGCGTTGAATGCAGAAAATATTCGTTTGAAAAACTGTGATTCAAAAGAGATACAAAAATACAAACTCTATATTCCGATGTTGCGTGGAGTATCTTTAATGATTTCTCTGCAACTTTGACTTTCTGCCAGTTTTAGTAATCACTACTGAATACAAATATTTTCGGTTTTGTTCAGTGTAGATATATTTGAATTTTGCTAGTAACTTTTCCTATAATCGTTCTTATGGTATGGGTTTATCTACTCGTGCATCTCGCCCACTGCACAAATGTCACGAAAACGATACTATTTGCGTGCTAGCAGCAAAGCTAGTTCTGCGGTGGTTGCGGTTTGGTATCAATGATTCAATAATTTCTTGTGCGGTCTGTAGGTACTGAGGTGGCCGCAGCCGAACTGCAGCCCTTCGTTTCGTCACAAAGGGTAGCGTATGGTAGAAACGCACTTTTCCTGATTCCTCCGATGGCTGTTATTCTTGCGTTGCTATAAACGTATGAAGCTAGCCAAGCCATTTACACCACAGGTTATTGCGTATTTGCCTGGTACGCCAGAAAAGGTTTTTCATCAGTCGATTTGCAGAACGAAAGAGCAGAATACGAGATTGCAGTGTTTAGCTAGCGCGATGCCGAAATCTGTAATAGCATCAGCAGCTACAAGTGGCAAAGTTTCTGAGGAGAAAAAGCGCAAGAATCTAGCAGTGTTTGCTGAAACGCCGCGACTGAAACGTTTTTTTTACTGCTAAGCTTTTAAGCAGCAGCGTTAAAACAGTGGCGTTAAACAGAGCTCCTAAAAATATAGGTGGCCGCAAGAGGCCGAAACACCCCTAAATATTTCGCCCCCGCTTCGAAAATGTGTTGCACACAATTGAAAATTATTGGACATAGTTTATAAAATTTGAGCCCCTCTCAGAAAACTTTTTGCCCCCCTGGTGTCCCAAATTGATTACGGAACTGGTGAAAATCACGACATAATTTTCGAAGAACCTTTCACACTCAGACTGGCTGGCCGCATTGAGATGTTCTTTTTCCGGTGTTTTTATTTGTAATCTTTGGTTTCTGCTTATTATTCGGGTGTATGTTGTTTTTTGCCGAGTCACTCTCTAGCCCAGGTGTTCCCAACCTTTCTCTGACCAAGTACCCCTTCAGCATTTCGACAGATAAATGTGTACCCCTAAAATTTATCATAACCAATCATAGATATGTTTAACAACAAAAATATAAGGATTTTCGAAAATAGTATTCACTGATATACTATATGTATAAATATTTAAACAAACAATATATCTTACCTTCCATTGCTAACCTTAAATGTACTTCAGATAGGCAAATGTACCCCTAGGGGTACATGTACCCCAGGTTGGGAACCCCTGCTCTAGCCTGTGGAAATATTTTTCCTAGTAAGAATACACTGTAGTGTTTATATCATAAACTCTCTTTTCGCAGCTGACGTTATGTACAGATGAGTACCGTATTTATTCGATTGTAAGCCGCAGCGTATAAAGTTTTTTTCATCATTTCATGCGGCTTACAGTTTTTATTTCTTTACTTTATCGAAAGGTATAAATGACGCTCAGTCTTTCCTTGGCTACGTTTTGTCGAACTCTTCTTTCCCACTC
>Ga0210059_1015427_pt1 | contig 11159 bp, 6 predicted proteins | sample Ectturendosymbi2_FD_188042 | JGI IMG/M metagenome (GOLD analysis project Ga0210059, IMG submission 188042) | Ecteinascidia turbinata endosymbiont from Florida, USA - Sample 2 (SPAdes) (version 2) | ecosystem: Host-associated > Tunicates > Ascidians > Unclassified | place: Key West, Florida... | reverse complement strand
AGTAGTTGGTGGATCTCAGGGCATCTGACTAGAAAACCGTATGGTTGTTTCAAATGTCCTGGGAACAAAATAAACGCTGTTCTAATGTGGTTTGTTTTCTGTGGCATGATTTGTTGTTTGTTTATAGCTGTTCCCAAATAAACTGATACTAATACTGATTGAAGATGTATGGCAGTAGTTGGTGGATCTCATTCTTGGACAACACAAAATGTGACTGGTTTGAAGCACTCTCTCAATACACCATGGACGGGTCCCTGCAAAGTTTTGCGTTGGAGTCCCAAAACTTTTTCAATTGGAAAGGCAAGACTTACACAGCGAGCATTGACCGTCTGCATCCGTCTTGCGTGTTGGCTGACTTCGCCGAACAGCACCCAAAACATGCGACAAAACATTTCCCGTTACATAGACAGTGCTGTGATCACTGTAAATATTAGGTTACCTCTTTAATGCTGCAGTTTCAGGGAAGAAATCTAAGGCTATAAGATGGGAACGTTCGAGCATCATGATAAAATTGTCCAACAGTAATATGAGAAAGTTCGAGCCATGGTAAAAACAAATAGCATCTGACTAAAACAACAAATATACAGCAGTAATAACCAGCTGCATGCAATTTAATGCCGCTCACATCCAGGCTCGTTCTGTAGTAAAACATTGTTTACTGAAACGTCTCCGCTATGACTTTTACTTCGTTTGCTTAGGCCGCAGTCTTAAATATTATTAAAGGTTTTCGAATAAATATTTAATAAAAAGTAATATTTTTGTGTTTTAGCTGAACCACGTGCAGTCCTCGTATTCGCTACTGTATAACATTTTCCATTGCAAATTTTATTGATTTTGTTTCCTCCCCAGCGTTTTCGTATTTGCAAACCTACTAGAATCACCTGTTTCACGCGGGTGCCCTCTAGCTGAGGAAAACAGCTATAGAAGTAATTATCTTTTGCTATTGCATGGCAGGACACAGCGATTTGTTTCAGCTTAGTTACCTTCGCTCAAATCCATCCGGGCAAACAAAAATATTGCCATGCTTATGTTGTTGATTTCACATGTTTTTCCGTATGCTTCCATCAAGCCAATAGGCAAAGTACAAGTACAATTCGTTCCGCGACAAATGGGCTTGAAACTCTGGAAATAATCAATTCATGGGTTTTGAACGTTTGGCGAGCCACAAGCTTTCGTCCAACCAGCAAGCTTGTTCAAGTACTCTCAAGCACAGCTTCATTCTGCGCATTGTTTCCTCAACTTGAGATTGAATAAATTTGCTCTTGCAACTTATGTAATAGCAATTCAAAACCAGGCGTGCAATCACGACGTTTTCTTTAGTAAAGAAAAATGTGGTTTTCAACCGCATGCTAAGAAAGGTTCCAGTGCAGAATTTAGTTAAGACAGGAAAATCTAAGTTTGTTTTTGGCGAGACTTTCACAAAATCTTCTGGTTCATTTAAGAGTAATTTTACGCTTTCATCCAATATCTAAGTTAGTTTATGGACGTAACCGAACTGATGTTGTTTACTCGAGGTTATGTTTTCTAAAATTAAAAATAAAATATTTAGTTGGACTGTTGAATGAGTGGGAAGACTAAAAAAGACTTTGTGTCATTTTGGCAGTTGACGTCCCAAGAGCTGAAAATACTGATAAAAAGTGGGAACGGTTATGAACGTAAATTATTGGTGTTGATAATGTTCTGTTTTTCTGAGTTTGGAGGCCTTTGTAATTGTAGGTACGTAGAACTTTAGTGTGTAAAAGTACACAAAGATTATGGGAAAGCCAACCTTTCTCTAGAATGAGACTCTATTGGTAATCCACGTTTGTGCCAACGACCTACGAGAGAATATTTCAAAATAGTTGTTGCTGCATAATACATTATCATCATCACTCAAGTGCAATAACGTCTTCATGTGAATTCAACAACATCATCACAGAAATTTTGTAATGCATTTGAAATTGGAACTTTCAACTACAGTATTCAAGTGAATTTGCCTTCACCTAAAAACAGTTACTCATTTTCCGATAAGCTCGACATTTTAGAGACTGTGGCGTACAGCAATAAAGCATTTGTTACATGTTACAATTCAAACACGGAGTTTTTTCCGATGTGCTTGAAGAAGATCCTGGAAAAAAGTGAAGCGTGTTTTCATTCACAGAAAAATTGTTACGGCCTTTACAAACGTTTATGCTCAACCAAAATAATCTTTGAGTGACAAATTTCCCTGAAAATGTTATTTTAGCATGTTGCAGCACACGTTGAAAAATCTATATCCTGAACAGGCTGCCTTGTTGTTTCGCAAAAGGAGCTGTTATGCTGGCAGAGTCAAAACGTAACTTTTTGCACGCTTGCTGAAACCAAAGTGAACATATCCTTCGTGTCTTTGCTTCACACGGTGATACGACGTCTTATTCTTTTACTGTAGTAAAACATATTCATTAACAATGTGTTACTCAGCATTTTGCTTCACCAAAGTTGTATAGGGATTTATTGAAGTGGGATGACAACCTCACCGAAAATTTATTGCTGACTTGGCTAATATACTGTTCATGGCGTAACACACAAGTCGCTACATGAATAACATAGTTTGCGCATGTCAAGTTTTGGTTCAGTGGGAAAATTTAAATTTTAGTTATTATTTCTGAAACATATGGTACCATGGATTTTTTATGTTTTCCAGGGCAACCACAAAGTGCACAGTGGTTACAGCAGGACAGGCCTTAAGCCGACGTAATCGATACAGCTACAATGGGCCCCGTGCCTGTAGGGGCCCCGCGCCATGGCGTTTGTGCAGGTTGTTCATTTTGTCAGATACTCCATGCGCTCGAAAATTCAGCAGAATCGGCTTACAAATATCATTGTTGACAAACAATGCTCCCGTTAGAACGAATGATTTATTTCATCTATTGTCTAATGTTATCAAATGTGCTAAATATTCTCGTGCTGGGCTTTATGTCTGCGCTCTACTATCCATGTCTCCCTCTTTATGGATGGAACTTGCTTGTTAGTAATGCCAGTCAAGGGCGTAACAAGGTTAAATGGCGCCAGGGCCAAGGGGCAAGTTTTTCCCCCCCCGTGTTCGAATTTGAGGTCTTTTGGCAGAAAATGTACTACATTGAAGAAAGTACTTACTTGTGACATTGTGTCGCCACCCACAGTGATTCGGCGCCCCAATGTTGCTTCGGAGCCTGGAGTACTGTGTACCCCTTACCCCCCTTGTTACACCCCTGTTGCGCTCCACTATCTGTGTCCCACTCTTTATGGATGGCACTTGGTTGTTGGCAGTGCCAGTTAAGGCTGCAGCAGGCCTGCAGCCAATGTGTGTAGTGGTTCCACTCGTAATGAACAGGTCGAGACGAGTGTCTGTCGTATTAACTTTGATAGCAGTTCTACTAACCAAACGTTGTTCAGTATTCGAAAGATCCTTCTGTTTTGGCAAGTGTTTTTGGTTGGTTTCCGGTCATCTGCATTTTTGCAAGGACTGCAGTTTTGCTACATGGCCAAATTTAAGACTGATTAGCCTATATATTTTAATATTTTGAGAAAGGTAGGAAAGGTATTCAGTTCATGTTAGCAGTTCTCTCCAAGTCAATCGTTCTACAAACGAAAGTGCCACTCAAAAAAAGTGAAGTAATTGCATACATGGTCGTCGGAAGGTCGGGAGGGGAATCGAAGACCACCCCTGGATTTTGAAATTTAACATTTTCCCGTTATATTTTAGCAAAAATGTTGTTTTTTCTTGGTTTCGAGAGGAAAAAATGAACTTTCACCACTTCCCCACTAGAAAATCCTTTTTGGCTAGGTCTGGGAAACTTAATTGTTGGCCACACATGCACACGCCCCCCCAAATAAAAGTAATTGTTTTGTAACGATGTACACAGATCAAATCCAATAAATTACCGTCTTTTTATGTTTGTGTAGGACATTTTGCTAAAATATTTACATCAAAAAGATGTAGCACGCTTGAGTGAGCATGATGACGTCATAAGATCCTGCTCAGAGTGGACCCGCGCTTAGGTCTTGCATTCAGCTCCGCACCTTTTAGGGCCGGCCATGCTTACAAGGCCCTGAAACCTCTTTGATTTGATTTGTGTTTTACTTAAAGTGCTTGTAGTTCATTAGTTTTTGCCAAAATGTGGTAGGTCTTCTGTAGGTAATCGTTTCTTTCGGATTTATTTTTTTTTTTTTGTTTTAGAGTTAGATGGTGGGGAAAGGTGTAGCCCAAACCTGTGAATGATCTTTCTTGTCGCATTTCGGAAGGCGAAGTCTTTCGCCCCAATTTGATGGCATTGCTATTATATCATTGTCATGTCCAAGGGGAAATTTGAACGGATCGCTCTTTCTTTGAATCTGTTTAAGTTGCTGAGGTAATCTTCTTTCATTTGGGTGAGACGCCTCAGTCTTAGTAATTCTCCAAAAATTGACTTGATGTCGCCTTTGAGTGGTGTGAATTACCGTTAATGAACTGCTTTCCACCGTTGTCTATTTTATGAAGTCTTTAGTGACAAAACCAAAATCATCTTCAACAGTGTTACAACGAGTGACGTCTAGCCATTCCACTTTGCCCGTTTATTCTGCTGCGCAAGCTTGGCGAAAGGTTAGTTCCAAGACACTGTCGGAAAATAGTGAAGTTTGTTCTGCATTTGCCTTCTCCCCACACTTTTTCTGCGATTGCATATGTGGTTTGACCTTGTTTCAAAATATTGCAGCATTATCGACATATGACGAAAGCTCAAACAACGACGTAAAATAGTTTGATTGGATTAAAACCTGGGGCACGCCCGGACGTGCTTTTGGCCATGCAATGAATTGCCACATATTTTGGAATGTAAACTTTTGTAATTTTTTTGGATTAGATTGGTTTGACCATGTTTCTGTGGGACTATCATCTGCCACGTGATCGCATGCGCCAATGACGAAGTTGTAACCTGTTGCCACTCAGCTGGCGCCAGTGATATGAACCTTAATCGGATTAATACCGTCATACCAATACACGCCTGCATTTCCTGCAGAAACTGAAATATATTGAAAACTTAAAAATGTGAAAATAATGAAAAATATGAAAAAATGTTGAAAAATACGAAAGTAACAAATACACTGAACATATGATGAGGCAAAAAGTATTGAAATTATTCAAATCACGAAAAAATGTTGAAAAACACGACAAAATTCAAAATATTAACGGAACCCACACATATGGGTCGGGGGGGATTCCTGCCTGCACCTGCTGCACACCCAAAAATCATCCGCATCCCCACAATCAGCAGTGAATACCCCATACCAGAACATAAGTTCTAATTTCTACATTTGATCTCAATTACCGAAGCAATGATTTACTTGAAAATTGATCCATATAACCGGCAAAGTGGTGCAGTTCGTTTGAGCATGCGACAATTTACTTGGTATGCTGGGTTCGAATCCAGGTGGGGTCACATCGAAGACTTGAAAAGAGGTTTTTTGCAGTCTGTCTAGTTTTGTGTTCGGCGGTGATGGGTGGGTGTAAGGTAACCTTCGCGCGCGGTGCTGCTATTCACTCGCCAGTCGTCAACGCTGGCCACTCGTGACACTCCGAAAGGAGTAGAAAAGCGAGTATAAGAAAACAGTATTTTCCATTTTTTCAAATGTTTTTTTTCTGTTTCATTTTGTGCATATGTTTTTTTATGTAGAATGTACAATGTTGAATTTTTTGTTGTAGAATACTAGAATGTTTCACAAAAAAACTTCAAGTGCATCAGCTTCATGTAGAATTAAAATAATTTTACGCAGAAAACATACTTTTTTCCTTTTTAACTGCTCAGAAACGCATTTGCGTCAAATTGCACCGTAGGATATTTCCCAACCAGTAGTGCAACTAAAATGTAAGCGCAGGTTTCATTACAAATGGTTCAGCCATGCATCAAAATATTTCTCCAAAAACTTTACATTCTTAAGGAGGAAAGTTACCGCCAGTTATAGAATTTCTGTTTCTAATTTTTTCGTATTTAGAAAAATATATTATTTGCAAAATGTACCGAACTGTTAAATGAATCAGTAGAAACGGTAACGAAAAATATTCCTCTCGTAGTGAACTACAATGAAATCAGAAACATACCTTGAGTGAAAATTGAACTTACATGACGTAATTATGTTGGAAAGAGATATTTCTGAAAACTAGGATGAAATGGGCGAATATGTGCGGTTAATCACAGGTTTAGTTTGAAGGAGAAGCATCCAATGTATTATACCAAGCTACCTTAAATGGATCAGAAGATACAGATTCGTTTGCCACTACTGGTGGCATTTGGCTTAAATGGATTGATTCGTTCACACTGACTTGGTTGCTCGGGCTTCGCTCTGAGAAACGTCATGAAAAAAAGCAGGGAATTGTGTGTTCCAGACACGTTGCGAACAAGTGATTTTATGTTTGGAGAGATGTATTACTTTCCGCTTAATTGTTCCACATGAATACATTCAAAACGAAACGGTTTCTGTACAAACTTACATCATACCAACTGACACGCTCCATTGATCAGTAATACTGTGGTCAGGCTGTGAGCAAGCCTTAAATTTTTGTATGATAAATTCATTCTCTAACATACTGCTTGACGTAAGATTTAGCTATCATGTCATTGACGAACGATTTAAGTCAGTGCTCTTCAACACGGGTTCCGCAAAACATGTAGTGGGGCTCCGTGGGTTTGAAGGTTTCCGTGAGGGTTTCCCGTTTTTTAGGGGAAATCAGTTTTTGCTGAAGTATGTTGATGCGTCATTATGAATTTTTTTAGATCACCGTGCCGCATTCAGACTCCAAGTAGGCCAGTTAGTTGTACATGAGGTTGAGTGCAGATAGCGGAACCAGAAATATTGATAGTTGTTGCGTCACGTGTTGTTCATTGTTGTGCAATTAAGTAGAACGTAATTATTGCATCACAGTTACACGATGTTGCCGATGTAAAGTTCACAGTAGAGTAGATTGAGTCGAAAGTAGACTCAATCTCAGTCCAGCACATAGTAGACTGAACCATAGACTAGAGCTGCTGTTCATCCATCGTGGAAATCAAGGAAAAAAGTGTGAAACCCAACATTTTACTATTTAGTCAAGCCAGATGAAGCAAAATAGCACATTTCCTTATGTGAAGCGAATAGGGTTGCCAGATGTGTTTTGTAAAAATACCGGCCATTTCGACAACAGTGACGGATCCAGGCTGTGTCCTAAGCACGTATGTAATAGCACCGGATTTTCGAATAGCATTTTTTGAAAAGAACGCTTTTTTGATAATGCATTTATTTTTTGTGTTTTTTCTTTTCGATTTCATGAAGCTCTCAAAATGCTTGGTTTGAAAACTTTTAAACAGTGCATAATCGTATGCTTCGTGAGCATAGTCATGCTAAGAATTAGCAAACTAACTTACTGTAAATAATAACAATATATGCAGGGTTTGTTGTGAACAGAGGCGCTTTCTTAAACGCTCAGAAAAGAAAGTACTTTGTAAAAATTGAATTTTACATGTCGCATATCGTATTCTGAAATGAACATCCTTCCGAACAATTTCATATTCATTTTTCTAAGGTAGTTTTGCCTGTATGAACAGCCTAATGCAGGGGTTCCCAACCTGTGGCACGCGTACCGCTAGTGGTACGCGAGGGCCTTCCAGGTGGTACCCGGTAACTTCCATTTTTCACAAAAACCTGGATTCACAGCTTTCTAGTTTACGTATCGGGCTTTGTTTGTAAATAAATAAATTTTCCTGTAGCCTGATATTCCTATTGTTTCGTAACATTGGGACTTGTCGCGCTGTTAGCACATTTACGCCACGCATCGACCAATTGGTGAAAGGTAAACAAACGTTTCACTAAATTTGATTGTAGTCTTTAATTGTTATTTTAATGTATTCTTAACAAACTAGGATTCCATCATATTAGTTGTTCTGGAAGAAGTGGTACTGTGTTGACATTACGGGGTACCCAAGTGGAACGAGATCGTAAAACGGTTGGAACCCCTGGCCTAATACAATTGACAAGTTCTTGCGTGCAATATTCACTTCAGTCTGCAAAAAAACGTTTTCTAGCTCATCTGAAACTCTTCAAAAATTTTCTCAATACACTCTGGAACCCTAAGGCTGACTGAGAGAGGACTTCCTGGTTGACTTCCTGGCTCTTGAGCCAGTTATAGTCAGCTGACCAAATAGTGTGCCGGTTCAATGCAGCTAACATGACTGCGAAAATGAAGTCGCTAACGTGCTATTATTTTTTGAAGGATTAATATTCTTTATTACCACTGCAAACGACAAAACTCTTATCATTGAAAAAATAAGAGAAATAAGGCGAAAGCCAAGTTGATGTAGTTATTAGTGAACGCTACGCATTCAAACACAGCCTACCCGTAGCTTTGCCATTGGCGATAGTAATAATGATTAAGCTAAAAACTTTCTCCGAGAGATTAATCTTTCTATATTGATCACATTCAAGATGAAGACTGCTTTGTACGAAAAGAAATTTAATAAAACACTGAATCAACTAAAATTATTCAAACGTATCAAGAATACTGTTTCTCAATCTCTATTTTTACGCAGTTGAGTATAAAGTTCACTGGTCCCTACAATGTCACTCCCTTATTGTCAATTTCAATGCTTTCCCTACATTCTTCCTATAGCCTGTAGTAGTTCAGACAACAACCCCACCTGCGCAGGTTTCACGGTTAATTGCCAAAAAATGTTCATACAGATCAAGTTTAAGACGAAGGAGTATGGTAAGTATGGCTAAACAAAGGAATAGAGAAAACAAAGTGGTTACGAATATTGTTAAGTTACAAGTAATAATTTGCCATTATTTTAAACATAAACGAACTTTGGTGCAGGAACAGTCCTGACCTGATTCACTACTAGAGTTATTAAAATTGAGAAGTTCTGCTTTAGTTTTTTTTGGAGTTGCCCAAGGCATTTATTTTCAAAATACCGGCTTCAGGCACCAATTTTCAAAATACCGTCTTCTTACCGGCCTCAGCTAAATTGGCAGTGAATTGCCGGTCAGGCCAGTGAAATACACGCCATCTGGCAACCCTAGAGGCAAATCATAACAACAGCGAAAATGTGGACCGTAATGAGCAATGTAGTTTAAATATAAAGAGGCACCTAATCCGAAGTGGACCACATGTAATTCAATTGCCAAAGTTTGAAAATGGGACGACACAGATTTGAGATACGGGATGTTTTTGCCGGACGACCAAATTCTGAATATAGCACCTGCATTCCAAAAATGCAAGCAAACCGAGTCATTAAATTTCTTGCTTTTTAACTTCTATCATAACTGTTCATTTGTTGACGTGTCTAATAACGAAATATTTGATTTTCTTACAAGTAATTCGTGTTTCTTAAATATTTGTTAGTGGGGGTTCCATGACAAACGCGAAAGTATATCACGGGGTCACGATGACAAAAAGGTTTAAGAGCACTAACTTAAGTTTTAGCAATGAAGTAATGGAAACATTTGGGTTTCGCAGTGTAGAAACTTGCAAGTAGTTGTACCAAACCGCACCGATCTTTGTGGTGAATATAATACAAAACCCTGTAAACAAGTCAACCTGCTCCTCCTTTAATGTTAAAGTTATTGTCTTTTGAGACGACAAATGATAGTTGGAATTTTGAAAAGATTAGAAAATCAACTGGGAATTGAGAAAAATTAGCAGGTGCGCACATGTAAAAAAGACGCTACTGGCAAAACTTTTTACAATTTCGTGGAAAAGATACCGAAGATGACAAATTTCAACAAAAAACGCTTTTCTGCATGTTGCTTAGACTGCTGCAATAAATAAATCTGAAAGTTTCCTTAATTACATTGATTCTAACAATTTATTTATTTCCGTTAATCCTTTAAGGTACAAATCACAAAATCTGTTACGCCTCAAACCTTATAGTTTTATTATATGCTGGAGACGATTTTTGATTTTCGCTACGTCATCATAATGACAAACGTGAAAGGCGGAACCTTTGTTTTAGACATTTTCAAAAAATGTGCTGAGTAGACCTTAAACCAGCATTTTTCGACAGTAAGCAACTAACATGTTGTGAAAATGATCTTTAACTTAATTTTTCTGAAAAGCACATCAGAGAATCATGGACACAGTTCAAGGAGAACACATGGTTTTTAGCTCCACAAAACACTGTACGAAAGTTTGCTTAGTCCAGACCAGAAATTATTAAAATCCTTACGGAAAGTATTGTTACGGCGCGCAGCGACGGCCCTTCCTTCACCTTTGCTTAACCGCTTCAAGCTGCGCATCCGGTGACCAATATTTCAATACGAGCGTGATTCACTCTTTGAACGCCGCCGTAAAGTCTAATTTTAATGGACTGCCTTGATGGATTGCACCGACACTTCTACAGTAGCAACCTTTTGCAACTCCCTGGCGTGGGTCGTTAGAGGACACGTTGAGTTGAGTAACGGTTTATTCTCACACGTCACCGTTTTGCGCCTGCGAACAGGATGTTGAGACAGACCTTCGTCTGCTTTGCAGTCTCGAACGGTCGTAACAAAAAAGTTGTTTTTTCTGTTTTTGCCGCGCTTAGTACGATAAAAGTACAGCTCGGGTAACTAGAACTTTAGTACCATTTCGGCAAACGTGTAACCAAATTCTGCCAACCAATTCAGAGTGTTTCTGTTGACCGAAAACACCAGAGATTTGAGCTGTGGAACGTACACCGTTTTTGGTACGTAAGTTTGTCATATATCTCTGAGATAATTTAACCGAGCAGTTGCAGCTTGCCAACCGGCACTGAAGTAATACCTTGATTGCAGTCAGGCATTTTGAGTTGCATGTTTGAACGTACTGTAAATAGCCACGTTGCGCGCTTGCCTAATCGTTAATTGTCTGTAGCGCGCTTAGCTGTCGACGTGAAGTTTTCTTGCTCAGTTAGCTGCGCTGGCAGAATGCTTTTAGTTTGTTTCTGTTGCGTTTCAGAAACCGTGCTGACGATCAATCGCCGCTGATGTTTGTTGTTTGTTTGTTGGATCTGATAACAAGAAATTGTGCTACCTTCCGGTTCCGTAAGCCTTTGCTGTAGGTAACAAGAAACTACAGTCCAGTTGATGCGCGGATTCGTAAGGGTCAGATTCTAGGCGAAAGGTTGTCAGGGCGCGTTTCTCAAATTTCTGCGGACTAGCTCCCCCACGGCTCGCGATAAAAAGGCTAGCTGCCGCAA
>Ga0210059_1015426_pt1 | contig 11159 bp, 8 predicted proteins | sample Ectturendosymbi2_FD_188042 | JGI IMG/M metagenome (GOLD analysis project Ga0210059, IMG submission 188042) | Ecteinascidia turbinata endosymbiont from Florida, USA - Sample 2 (SPAdes) (version 2) | ecosystem: Host-associated > Tunicates > Ascidians > Unclassified | place: Key West, Florida... | reverse complement strand
ATAAACGCAGTGATCGTGGGCACTTCAGTAATGATTGAAAACTTTTTAATGACCGTACTTTCAGAGCGTAATTTTCCGATTTTCGCAAATTGATTGACGCTTTCCATTTTTTTCCTCGCAACAATGGTTGAGGGGTCCTCCAAGTGGATTAGCCTAGGGCCTCACATCAGTTAAATCAGGTCCTGCGTGTAGTATTAATTTGTATGACATCAAACATCAAACTTTTCACAAGAGCCCCCTTTAAAACAGCCCAGGGCCTTGCAAACGATGTAAAGTATTTGTATCAGGTTTGTTATTTTAGGGTATGTAAATTGCAAATACAGTATTAGCAAGTAGTATGAGGTGTTAAATTTAGACAACTCAAGTTGCATTGCCTGAACCACTTTCGGCAATAGTGCAAGTTGTCGTACATAGCCTATAGCCTGACGCTTTTTGGTTGATTTTGAAATAGTGGTTTTCAGAATGCACCGTACGTTTTTTGTATTTTTAAAATGTACAATGCAGGGTGGGTCAAAAGTGGACGTGCTCTTGATTGCTTTTTTACATTTATGGCTGAAATTTTGCAAGGGTATTGACAAATACTGGATCGTTGCGGTATGAAAATTATTCTACTTTCACCACTGTTCGTCTGATATACAAAAGAGACGAGTGTCAAAACCCTAAATAGCAAAAGTGACTGACTAAATTCGTGTCCCTTTCTGGGCCTCCCACAACTGGGGCTTACTTCAGAAAAATTTTGATCTTGAGAACAGCCTTCTCATGCACAGCAGGATCGTTATTTTTTATCAATAGTTTGGTTGGATTTCAAGAAGCAGCTTTGGTTAAGTGAGGACTTCGATAAAAATCAATTCGTTATACTGGTCTTTAAACACAACCTATTGCTTAAATTAAGAAACTGGTTGCAATCCTGAATCTCATTAGGCCACATGTCTTAGGTTGACAGCTGTCCAAATAGATTGTCTTAGCCGAACCAAGGATCGCGTTATCTTCGATGGTTTTTCCTAGCACAGGCGCAATTAAAAGTGATTCAAGTGTGCCTTTTATCCTTTTGCCTCTGTTCAGCCCACGGCTGGCTGTCTATATAGACAGAATCAAAACCACAAGGTCTCGTAGGTATTGTATGCACGAGTATACTTTTTATCCATTCGGCCGTTTGGTAACATACCGATGAAAGCATCAATGAAAGAAAATAAGATTCACAGCAATCATTGTCAAAATTCATGTCTGATTTGTGGTTAATCTTGCAAAGAAATTTCCATCAACTTCAAAACATATATCAGTGGGCGCTATGTGCTCCTTGTAGACATAGCAGCCTAATCATCGAGCACTTCCAAGTTTGTGCACTGGCGCATAATATATACCCAACAAACAAAAACTCGTTCTAATTAAATTAATGTCAAACGAAGTCCATCAATAGTCGCATCTTCTTCCTCATAAAATAACAAACAAGATACACAGTTTCTCTTTTCAACGAAGACATTAGTTGGAAAGTGTGATGTAAGCAAAGCATTCACACCAACTTCAATTTCTTAGGTAATTTGCCAGAAGTTTCCAGAAGAATGGTACCTCTTTTCAGAAGTTGTACAATTCAATACTGGTATAGCGGACCATACCGCCTATGTGTTCAAACTCTTTTAAAGGTTGAGGTGCCACAATGAAATAACAGTTTACTGTCTCATGGTTGAAACCAGGTGATAGCCTACTTTGGAACAATACCAAGGGCCATGTTGCTGGGGTCTTAACTCAGGGTGATATATAAGATAATTGGTAATCGTTTGTTGTAATTCTGCCTTGGTGGGCATCTTCAACCCTTTGAAAACTGGGTAGTAAAACAGCTCAATTCTTCTTGCATTCATGTTCGATAAGACGATATACTTGGAGAAGGCACACTTTCGTTCCGATTTCTATCCCGCAGATTCTTCACACACCTTTTTAGAAACCTATTTAGTTTTGAAACACAACCACAATCCCTGTGCTAATTTTTTCAAGAGGGGAAAGAAAAAATGAACAAATTTAGAAATTGAAATACACTTAAGAGAAACATACTGGAATTCTGAATTCTAATCACAAGAGTTTATAGGAACGAATGTTGACCCTATTTCTTTTCATTTATATCTCCCTGAGGCATCAAATAACACTAAAGGTGCTTATTAAAATATAATTTTCACATTTTTATAAATTCAGTTGTAGTAATAACCCAAGACATCACAATCTTTCCCAAACGACTAGGGACAACATTATCCACGATCCTTGCTTCCTAAATACTCAGTGTAAGCATCATGGTCTTATAAAAACAGTACCAACAGTAAAACATCACAGACGGATAGAAATAAAGTGTGCCAAAATGAAGAAAACCTTAGTCAATTCTTCCTAGTGATCTAAAGCATCTTTAAAACAGGCTGGAAAAATTCTTATTATACCAAAGCTTTTACCAATAAATTTGAATAAATTACGAATTTCTACAAGTATCAATAGCACACGAAAGCAGTTCTTCAAAACCGGTATTGTATCAGAATTCACCATATTTTAAACGCTATGCTCCGTTACAATCTGATTAAGTTGTGAACGCTCTCATAAGTATTTATGGTAATAGGGCTGTTTATCAGATATCCCCATAGCCAACACAACTGCCAACGAAAATTCTTAATATCTATAAGCTTAAGAAGAGAAACATAAGACGGAAATGAACAACGAAATTCGTTATACACTTGTTGTTTGAGCATGTTAAATAGTATCGGATTGCTTTGTATAAGTTCTATTTCTAAGCCTTTGGATTGCAGCTGGATCTGCAACACTTCCACTGGGCAGTGAGGTCAGTTGAAACGGAAGGACTGAATTGCCTCTACCACCCAGCCTATCTGTTCCGAAAAAATGTTCTCTTCTTCTAATTCCACTAAGTTTCCATTCGGCGCAACTTTAGTAGAGCCAGGAACACGCGAATGGGACTCCGCAGGGCTGTCTCCCAACAAATTCTCGTCAACAACATGACACTCTTGATGCACTTTACTGTAAACTTGAATAGGAATCAGATCCACCATTGGTCTTCTGATCTCAATATTTGCACCATCAATTCCCATTTTCAACAGTTCTTCGACACAAGTTATGGTCGCCTTGACTAACATTTTTACTTTCACTTTCTTTCTAGTGTTGTAACTGGGGTACACGCAATAACAATCATGTAAACTGAATCAAAATACGCTTTCTTACTGTAATCCCAAGGATAATCCTTTTTACCGAAACGAGCACAAAATTCACACTTAGCAACCTTACTTATTTTGTTAGTAAGAACTAAAGATGACCTAATTGCAGATCTACGGTATTCGTACCGTCTTGTTCACAACCCTTTTACAACAGCTCAATTAGGCAATGTTTTCTGCTATAACACAGCTAAAAGTACAGTTTACAGCATATGTCTGACTGTTGACTAGTTAAAATGATATACGCAACTTCCACCTCATTGTCGCGTTCAGTTAACTATAATAAATGTCCAAGTTTTCTCCTTAGTGGTATGAAAGTGTAGTTTTAATCAAATTTGATCTAGCTGATATAAATCAATACAATTCGCTATTTAACCCAATGATCAGTTACTCAGCGCTTGACATATCCTCCGACTTTGACAACTCACTGTTCCCCTTAGCACATAGTCAAAGCTACGTTTCAACGAAACAATTTAACAGAACATCATACCAAAATGAACGAAAAGCTACTTGAAACATTCTATATCTTAAAAACCTTTCACTTTAACCACGCCTTTATAATGTCATATATTATCAGCAACTTGTCAACCCGCAGCACAGAGCCTTTCCTTAATTAATATTGCATCAGCGATGGGTAGTCTGTCTGGATCAGCTAAGGTAAATTAATTAATATCTCTATCATCGAGCAACTGTCTTCTTGAATAGGTCTGTTGAAAAGGATTTCCCACATAATGTCAACTTGCCATCGCCAATGTCTTTGATTTATTAGACTCAATAATGGTTTGTATTTCTTAAGATTCCCACGAAATTTCCCAGACAGTCTCTGCTTAAATATACAAAACAGTATTGGGTCTTCTTCAAAAACAGTCCAGTCTAATCCTAAAACTCGTAATTTGTTTTGCAAAACCTTAATTGGGCTTCGGAACCAGGTAAAATTCGTTGACTTGAGCATAGAAAGCGTCTGATTCTCTCGTATTTCTCTTTTTCTGACTTCTTCTTCATCAATAAAATGCGTCATTGCCTGTCCTCCAGCAAGTTGTTGTTCTTCTTTTAAGCTCATTTTAGACCTAATCGTTACATATCGTGCTGTCATTATAATGCTTTAGTTTGTCTAAGTTTCTGAAACGAAATACATCAGTAACTATTATCTTGTCCTTTGATTCAAATGATGTTTTACTAAAATCATATATGGATATCTTGAAACTAATCATATCGTCGCAAGCATCTATCTGCGCATATCACGTTATTTTTCACTGTCTTATCATTTACAGGTTTCTATTGGTACTTCTAGTATTATTACTCAAAGTTGTCAGGCCTATATACAAAACATAATCGACTACACACTTAAAGTCAACTATATCGCTAGAAATATTATTACATGAATAGTAACATGTGGGAAACACATTATGCACTTATATACTGGTGACAACGTATTAGCTCGATTATCGATCTTCTATAAATATATACACAAATCCAAATGTGACCATAAATCGTTTACAATAAAAATAATCACTTAAAGTTCAAACAATGTACATTTTATACCTTTTTCCTTATCTTAATTAACAATATAGTCACTTTACAGCTTTATACACTAGTCCAGTCTAAACCGCGTTGTGTTTACAAACCGATCAAGGTATAGATGTGCTCATAGGTATCTGTTGTTATACGAACATTTACTAAATATTCCCAAAACCAAATTACTTGCCAGGGATAGAATTTAATATTTACCAGTTCGAGCAGTGCACGATATACTTGAAAGGAATCTCAAAATTTGCTATACAATTTTCGTTTAAACATCGAAAACAACACTGGGTTATCATCCAGAAGTCTTATTCTAAATTCTTCTCCTGCAGATGATCTTCCAATACCTTTAGAGGGCACTTGGTCCAATTAAAATTCACACTTCTAATTACTTGTAAGGCATGGGCTAATTTGCCAGTCAATGAGTGTTCTTGTTCAAGGCCTAACACAACTGCTTGAGCTTCAGACTCAGTGCAACCAATATCTTGCAAATAATTCTCAAACAACGTCTTTAGGCTTGAGTCGATTAAATCATTTTCAGCAGCTTGACAAGCTCGATCCACATAGTCACTGAATAATGGCACAGGTGTCAACACAATAGATATAGTCATCTATGTGATTTCAGAGGCACTTGCTCCTTCAACTATTAATTTTTCTATACAATTTTAGTGGCTTTGATTGTCATTTTTTATTGTGTAAGTCCCCAAATGATCTATACAAAAGGATTTTACAATTAGTATTTACTCCATTACTTGTTCCATGACTAATAAATTTAATTGTGCTTTACAATCAGTTTACACATTGATCAATATTTGCAACCACTCATAAGTATTTTCATCTATTGGTGTATTTACAAGAAATTCCCAAAGCCACATAACTTGTCACTGAAAATTGCGTGGGGTCACATACTGAAGAAGTGGACAATACCAGAAAAAGGAGCTCTGAAATTCTTTATACAATTTCTGCCTGAATACTTCAAAGAATAAAGGATTTTGTTCTAAAACATCTATCTTTAAACCTTTGGCCTGCAATTGATTCTGCAATCTCAGTATAGGACATTGAGGCCAATCGAAATGCATAGCGTTAATTGCTTGCACAATGCAGTCTATTGGGTCAGGCAACAAATTATCCTCTTCCGACTCTGTCATTATAGCATCTAGGTCAGCTTCTGTCACGTCCATACCTTCCAAAAAACTCTCCAACCAATTCTCAGAACTTGAACTTAATGTGTCCATTTAACAGGCACAATCTGTTCTAGGACTTTGCAAATAAACAGTGTCCAAAGTGCCAGTTGGAGTCAATACAACAATACTAGCGGCGTTTATGCCTTTAGCCATTAAACTTTCTACACAATTTTCAGTAGCTTTTACTGACATTTTAATTATTTTTACCCCTACTTTTTCTAAACAAAAATATTTACTTTTTATCATCTGATAATCTACTAGTTTCCTTACTATCTTCAAGTTCTTTTTGATAGGGTCAACTACTCCTCTGTATTTGTCAGAATAGCTAACATTGCTTTTCGTGTATAGTCATACGTAGAAGCATCTGTCGATCTACATTTTGTCAGGTACCAAATGACAGTCGTTTGCCATGAAAACTGAGCTGGTACCTCAAGGTCTAAGAGTGGTCGATATTTTTCTTCCAAATTTCGATATAGCTTTTGATGAAAAACTTTAAATAGTTCTAAATCTGTCTTCAAATATTCAGATTCCAAACAAATTGTCTTTAATCTTTCATTCAGAACTATCTCATGGTCTTGAGTCCAATCAAAACGCAAGTTACGAAGAACTTTAGAACACTTTTCATGTGCATCCGTCGACATTCTAACTATTACTTGTTAATTTATATACCTACAAATATCTGAGAAACAAAATAAGAATTCATAAACTCACCACTTGTTTCCATAATATTACAAACCTTTCTAATAGACGTCTATGCTAGTGACTTTTGTACTCCAATGTGAGTCACATCTATTCTGTTTCTAGTTTCAGCATACAAGACACTATTATGTCTAGATTTCCTATCTTCTGTGCTAATTCACAATTCCCAAAGTTGTGGCAGGTTGTTAGATAAAAACACGAAACGTTTTTGAGTGGCTTCACTCTCTCCCTCATTTTAAGAGCCACGGGATATCAGTGTCGTATCTCGGACTAAAGAATCTGTCACTTTTTCCTATCCAACCGTCCAACGTCATCCTCATCTATTCACTCTTTTCATTGTTGATTGCTAGCATCATGGACTTCTTTTCAGCCCAACACTTTGGACCTCTTTTCAGCCCTACAATTTATTTCAATGGTTTTGGACTTCTTTTCAGCCCTACAATTACAACGTTTTCCAATAATATCTCATCTCAAGATTTTTCTTTATTTATTGCGCACTATAATGTCTTTGAGTGAATATGAAGTCAAAAATCATCGTTCTCCTCTGATAATACACAAATCAAATCAATACGCTTAGCTCAACTTTGCCTCTCCCAGGCGTCTATATAAAAATCATCCGATATACAACTGAATCACAAAATAACTACTAATATTTTATGGGACAGACATCACTCCAGGCAACCACATTATTACTACTACTACTTGCTCTTGCAAAAGGACCTAATTAATAGGTGACTGGACCATTTACTGGATCTGGATCATAATTGACAGCCAATTACTCTCTAATCGACTTACCACCCAGTTGGTAGGTTTCGTTTATCTAAACTGTTATGGCAAAGTGTTTGCTTACTACGAAATGTAAATACATTTCCCTTTCTCCCTATATGAGAGAGGACAAAATTCCGAAGGATGCGTCAAATCCCGTAGCACGGAAATTAGAACGCTTGGGCGATCATGGTTTGTCAAATGAAATGGGTCTCCCAGGGTCATAACGATAGGCTCCCCATCGAGTGTAGTGTCCCAATGGGACAATCGAATATAGTCGTTTGAGTATGACAGCGTACTCTGGCGTCATGGATATCATTGCAAAGATATGTTTTGTAAAGTGCTCGGGCGGTCGCTGAGGACGCCAAGTCAGGCGCGTCTCAGCGCCCGCAGTGGCCATCAACAGTGCTAAAATCAAATTCTTCTCATACAACTCTAAGGTGTCCTACAGAATAAAAACAATGATAATCACAATATAGCCTTGAACGGTCAATATGGGAACAAAATCCTTGCAAAAAGAACACATATGGGACGAAGGATCTACGTCGAGTTGAAACCTTCAACTCCGACCATCATACTTCAATCAATGACGCGTCTGTAATATTACTCATTAGGATGCTATTTGACTAGTGTCAAATTGTGAACAATCCTATTAAAATAAATCTTCAACGCAAACACAAAATGTTACTTAGGTTGTTGCTGAACCAACATAACCACACGCAATAATATTGGATGGTGTGCAAAAATCGATAAATTCCATATGAAAGACATGGTCATTTTAACAGTACTGCTTATAGTAGCACCAGCAAAGGTACATAGCTGATAATTGAGCAACGGTTCCAAGGTAGTGTAACCACTTCGTTGTTGATGTCGACTGTCAGGGGCTTCAAATTGCAGAAGTAAAATTAAACGTACACATAACGATCAGAACATTTCTAAATAGTTCTAGGCAGAAAATTTATGCAATGGTCGCTGAAAAGCACTAGTTTCATGAATGAACTATTTCAAGGACAATTTTCTTAAAAGGGTATAGACTACCAAGATTCTCCAATATTGTTTTTACCAAACAACAATGCACTACATTAGCACAAGAGGGATTGAAACATTACATAAGGTAGAATTAATAGTCCTCAGCAAACCCAGTCTTAGCATGAAAAATGAGTGACGTGTAATAACATACTTTCATAGGATTAAAATAACATGCAGTTCGAGGTTTACACGACGATCTTTGACAAGTGCCGGGGCATATGGCGTTTTAACCCAAACAGTTCTTGCCTTTGTCTAAATGAACACACCTAAGCTTGAAAAAACAAAATCCACTTTTAATTATAGTATTTTAAGCGTCGACAATTTATCATTACAAAACCAGATGTATTGTAAACTCCAGATAAAGTGGAGGCTGTGATCTTGGCATTATCAATCAAATTGACTACTAAATGAATGAGTGGAAATATTTGCAAGAGGCCCGAACTTGGTTCTGTCTGATCATCCCTTCAAATCCAATAGGGAGCAGTACATATAACTGATTGTTGATCCTCATGCATTTTCTCTAGCGATTGTATCCAGCATTCGAAGGGTTTGGATTGAAGTGAACGTATCCGCTTCCTTCGATGTGTAAGGCAGGTATCAGCAAATAAGGAGACTCACAAGTTCGTTTCACCATGCAAGATCGAGGAGCAATTCATTCGTACCACAATTTCCGAGTAGAGACTTCGCTGGTTTTAAGTACATTTTCCGAAGATCTAATTAATAGCCCTGTGGCGTTTTGAAGTGGAATTCGCGTGCGATATGTCCGTTTTAATGAGTCCCCCTTAATATGCGACATGTTAATGCAGAATTTGAGAATCAGCGGTTTACGCACGGAGTCTATATTGCCAACTAGCTGTTGCTACAAATAAAGATCTGAAACATAAGCATTAAATAGGTCCGTCCATATTTCCAGAGAACGGCGTATATGGTATTTACATTCATGGCCACAGTGCTTGCTGTTAATGGTCAGTAATTAGTCTAATGTCGGTTTCCGTAAGAAATCTATATCTAACCTTTATTCTAATGAAAATTGGATATTTCTATTCAAACTTTTCATGGAGACTTATTCTCCTGAGGGCTCAACATCTATATCTGCTTCAGCGTGGATACAACGAACCACTAAAGTTTTTGATGGGGTTGTGCTCAGAAAAACCAAATATAAGAATCGGAATGTGGAACTAAAATTTTTACTTGCCTGTATATGTAACTAGGTCTTGTATGGTAAATCTTTTTATCAGCCAAAATTTCCTCCACTATTTTAATTACAGAGGGAGTATCGCAGAGAGACCACTAAACAGAGTGTGGTGTATCAAACCAGCAGGGAAGGTAGAGTTTAGGTAACAACAATTCCTTCAATAATATCTTGCTTGTTTCTGACCTTTTTATCAGGGAGGATTAATAAACTCAATCCTCATATTGAAATCTTTGTCCTGGTTCTCCCTTCCAACAATAATTTTCAGAATTCTACAGTAGTATTCGGGGAATCTCTACGCGAAATCAACACATCTCTATGCTACTGGAACAAACAGGTGCTTTCTAAAGCCATCCCTACGCTGGAGGTACAAACAGTTGCTCTCTAAAGGCATCCTTACGCTGGAGGCACAACCATTGCCTTTATAAATCAATTCCCTAAGCTGGAGGTACAAACAGTAGCTATCTAAAATCAACCCTGCACTGAAGGTACAATCAGTTGCTTTCTAAATAAACTCCCTACGCTGGAGGTACAAACAGTTGCTTTCTAAATCAACCCCTGCGCTGGAGGTACAACCCTACGCTGGTGGTACATCCTTACGTTGGTGGTACCGACACGACAGCCTTTACTCTTGATGGCCTGTGTGTAAGTTTGATTTGATTTTAGCTACAAGTATCACCAGTGAGTATATTAACTGGTATTATTGCCTGCAATGGATAAAAAGAAACTTCATTCCTGTAGCCTCCTGGCTTTGTTACAGACAAACATTTTAGACCAAAGTTACGTGACCGGCAGTCGTCTAGCCGGCAGTAAATAAAACGGATCCGGCAAAATAACGCTATAAATACGGGCTGGATGTGATGGCTGACGAAACCCAGAGAGAAGGAAGGCGGCAGTCGAAGAAAGTGCAAAAAAACGATATGCAGAGTGTCGTATAATTTGAATGCCTGGAAACGTGCATGGTGGCGAAAGCAATCTGAAATGCACAATGGCAGCTAAGCTGAACACCTTAAAAAGTGTGTGATGGCTGTGCCGGCTGATATAGGCAAACCCACAGGGAAGGTAGCTGGTATCAAGCGAAATTTTTGATCTGTTATTGTTTGTCAGTTATTTTGCTTCTCAGAGTAAAGGAATAAAGTTTTGTGATTGCTTTTTTGATGTGTCTAGATAAAATTGAAACTTTTTGGTTAGATGCCAGATACCCACAACAAGCTACAGTAGCCTACGGGAATAACTATAACCAAAGAAAAAAATTATACTTATTTTTAGATCTCAATTATTTTTCTTTTTCTAAGGCAAACTCTAACCCGAAACAATTAAACTAAACACCAAACCCTCAGCCCTAATCATCAGATTTCTCTGCGATATGTAGAATAATATTCTGAACATTTGCACATGGCGTGAAGTCAGAAATTTCGCAAGTGAGACATTTCGCTTGACACCGCCAGTTGAGGAAAGTGCAAAAAAACACAAAAGCAAGGCAAGCAAAGAAAAGTAGCCTACCTACTAGGCAAATGTTTAGACAACACCTTTTTTGAATGAAGACTATTCTGAAACAATTAACTTCCATTT
>Ga0210059_1015425_pt1 | contig 11160 bp, 9 predicted proteins | sample Ectturendosymbi2_FD_188042 | JGI IMG/M metagenome (GOLD analysis project Ga0210059, IMG submission 188042) | Ecteinascidia turbinata endosymbiont from Florida, USA - Sample 2 (SPAdes) (version 2) | ecosystem: Host-associated > Tunicates > Ascidians > Unclassified | place: Key West, Florida... | reverse complement strand
GCTTTTCAAATGCATGTCGGAACAATGCGCGCTGCCTATCATTTGCGGTTTGAAATTTCACCCCTTGCATCACGAAGGTCGGTCTGTTCAGAATGCGTATGAAAAATTAATGATTTTTGCGCAAAAATCGAACAAATCTCGACTGTGTCGTGGCTATCTCGGTGTTTTGTCATTACTCTTTTGTTTTTGGAAAACTAATCAAGGATTAACATTGCAGTACACGTGACTGCCAACAGTTTCGTTTACCAAATCCCCTGAAGCACCCATGATCATTCAGAAGTCTTTTTTTGCTTTTTCTTTGTGGTCAGAGTAGGGCTTGGAACACTGCAAACGTGTTGTTTACGCTGCTGATTGCATGGTGGGTACAACTTTTTACTTTTAAACAAATCGCTTGTTTCTGTTCGATGTGCAGAATTCCGAAGAACCTCCGCAAAGTTTTTTGGGCAAACTGGAGTTCAGCACAGTCTACAATTTTCCAGAGAACCGGCTTTGCGTGCGTGTGAAGAGGGTAAGCTGGTTTCGTTGCCTGTTTGTAACGGCTGCTTTTCTCGTTTCATACCTTAATTAATTGAAACGAGGGAACCAAAGTAGTTTTAAACAATGGATCGCTTGCTCTTGCTCGATCCTGGGCATCACCACAGCACGAGTTTTCTGCACCAAAAACAAACAGTGATTTGCGAGAAGCAGCTGCTAAATGCAACGACTTCAGCAAAGCTTTAGTTCCAGTACGACAGCGTAATCAGTTCGTCTCTCAGCCGTTAAGGCTTGCAACGTCAGTGATTCTTGGTTTCCGTGTGGTAAATGATACTTTGCGAACAATGCAGCTTCGTAATACGGCTGAGCGACTTTTACTGCAGTCACGATTCCCCGGATCAGCGACTTCTTTTACGGCTCGGCACAGGAGGGTGCCTCCCGCCCTGACGGCGTCTAGCTGCGAAGGGCGCGCGGAAGAGAAATAACTTATGCTACGCAATCGCTGCCCGCTTTCCGGCATGAAATTCTGCACACATATACTTTCACGTTTACGAGCCCCGTGCTGGCCATTCGCAATGAAGGAATCGGCAAAACGCTGTTTCCGGGGTAAATCACACAAAGGATCGTCTTACTGCTGCGTATATCAGAAAAAATCGATCTTGGTATCAACAAAAACACCAGACTCTTGTAGAAAGGACCGCGAATATTTTCACGGACGATTTTCACCCAACGAACAAAGTGCTATCGATTGGAAATAACGCCAAATGCCACACGTATGTAAACAGTTTCTTGAAAGGCGCCAGCTGCCACATCCCACTATTTTAGCGCCTATTCTTGCGGTTACTATGCCCGCTTGAGAAACAGAAAATTGCTAAAAGTTATGATGAAGCACTCATGTTGACTTTCTTTCATCAAAGCGTTTTCGAAATCTCGCAAAGCAAATTTTGGGAAATGTTTTTGCGGTTCAACGCGCCCAAAATTCCTTTGCTGATCTAAAGCAAAACGTAACTACTTGTTTGAACACAAGCAGTGATCGATTTATTGCGTTATTCGCCCATAAACTGTAGAAATTTTACCACCCCCTCTTTAGGACCCCTCCTCCCTTCCAACTTCGTTCATTGATTTATTAGATAATAGGAATTGTGTGTTTAGTTATAATTAACGGCCACCGTGGCCTTATGCTTAGCGCGTCCTGTACTGGTTGGTGCAGAGTTCACGACCGGGTTTTACCTTGTAAATTAGTACTGCCTAGCTTTCTTGCCTGTGGAAAGTCTCTTTCAAGTCTGTTCGGACATGAGTGGATGAGGCCCAGGCAACCTCTGCATTACCAGGCGTCGTTGTGCGTGTGATCGCGTGCACATTTCATATGTAGCTACGCTTCGTTGTATGTAGCTTGTGGATGCGTTCGCGTATGATCACCCGCGCAATGTGTCCATTGTCAGAAACAATGGGATGGGCCGTAGTGGCATTACTTATTTGGTAGAAAGAATTTAAGCATGATTTGACGATTACACAGTGATTATACGGTACACGAAAGAGTTGCTGATGGACTATGCCATTGAACCAAGTTTTTATTTTTTCCAACATCTTTATAGCTGATTACGTATTTGATAAATCTAGAAAAAATGATATAGTTGTTGAACTGACCCTGGATTTGAAATTGGTAAAATGTAGGTGAAAGATAAACGTACAGGATGGATTGTGTTGTAGCAACAAATTAGTAACTATACAATAGAAAGAGTAAAAATTAAGCGACAACTTATTTCTATCCTACAGATATGAAAATAAAATAAAACAAAATTAATTTTCTTGAATATAGCGAAATTAGCGATACCAAAAATAAAACTAACATATTGTGGACGGAGTGCGGCAAAACGCTTGATTTAACATTAGTTAAAGCAACACTGACTGAAGTGCTTGAATAAACAAACTAGGTATATTCTGTCGAACCGTTTTGCTTTGTTTTTTTCTGTTTTGCTTTGTTTTTCTTTTATACCTCATTAATTAGTTTTTGTAACTCTTTTACTTTATTTTTATTATTTTTTTAAATATTTTTTTTGTACGGTAAAAGTACTCTAACCACACCAAATTCCTTCTCTTAAATTCGGTCCACCCATCTCTGTATATAGGCATGCGCTTTCAGCTGTACATTTTCTTCACCATGTTCTGCGTTCGTTCATTTTTTTCATTTTGCTTATTTGATCTCCAACTGTTGTTTTTCAACACTTTTCAAAAAGTGATAAACGGGGTTGATTGACTAGATGACCGCCATGGTCCTTCACCAATCCTATATGACACAGCGCCCGTCTTTGTTTACACTGATCAGCTATTGTGCCATTGTGTTTTATTTTGCTCTAATTCTCGGTAATGGTTTGTTTACTTCATGCGATGGCTTTTATGGTGCTTCTGCTTGTTGGCTGAGTGACATGAAACAACAAATCATTACCATTACGGTGGGTGTAGAATGCTAAAGAATAATAATTACCTCGAAAAGAACAAGAAATCACAAAATATTGCAAAAACACAGATGGCCATATGACTTGTAAACAAAAAATTGCGTCAGCCAAATTCGAAAATATCTGTTTGGTTCATTTTTGGGAATTTTTACCACTACAAACAAATTATCTAAAATTTTTCATAAGTTGTTGCCTTCTTGCCGCCCTACATTCTCAGAGACGGATCCGGGGCTTTTTTAATAATAATAATGTTTATTTTGCGTCAGACTCATGGTCTATATCACAAGGCTACTCGAATAATACAATAACACAAAAATGGTTAGTCATTGGCTCAGTACACAAAAAGGGTTAGATGATAAACACACACAACACAGGGAGATGCAAAACAGGGGTGAGCTAAAGATAGAGTTGATCCAGCTGTTTCCTAACAGTGTAACGGCTAAGGCACGTCAAGATCCGAACCCTCGATGCGTGTCTGGGGGTTCTCTCCCAGAACATTTTGAAAAACAGAATCGATTTGGTGCATTCTGACGCGTGCCAATCCTACACGTGTTGAACATATGGCCACGCAAACAATTATAAAATCAATAAATACAAAATCGTTTGTTTTCATCTGAGCTTATTGTAGTAATGGATCTAATGCTGCAGCCTCAATAGCACCCACTTTAATCCAGCCCTGGTCCCATTGTGTACTTACAAGAGTGCCGTTACAAATCCGCCCGTGTATGTCACAGGCATCGCATTAGAAAAGAGCAGTCTGTTAAACTTTTTTTGCGAGAATCCGAGGTTTCGTTGTATGTTCAGAAGTGTCTATGAACTCTGTGGAAAAATGTCTCAAGAAAAAATAAAGTTTCAAGGATAGTGTCTATAGAAAAAAGATGTCTTACCACAGCAATGAATCAGGCACTGTGGTGTGTAAACTTTGGTCTGCCGTTAAGTAACAGGATAATTAAGTATCCACTTCCATCCCGATCCAAATTCCTAAATTGTCTCACTTCTAACAAGCAGGTGCAAAGGGTAAATCCCTATTAAGAATGAGTTCTCGCAAGGCAATATTTGCAGCTTTTGTGATTGTTTCTGAATATGTTGTGGCTTATTGTCTGGGTAACGGACGTTTCGTTTTCCGTTGATATCTTTTATGTTTATTTTGAGTAAAAAGATTTTTCGAATCACGTGATTTTTGCAGTCGTGAAAGAACTTTGCAGAGATGACAACAAACCTGCTGAAACTTACAGATTATCTAAAAGTTGAGCACTGTTCCGAAGATAACATGTGTTCTGCATCAGTGAATTTTCACCAATATGATGAGCGACCCGTTTTCTCATCCAGGCAATGGACTTACCAGCGATGGATATGTCGGGTACCAGCGACCCTTTTGTCAAGTGCTGTCTGCTGCCTGATAGAAAGAGAAAGTTAATTACCAAGACACGTCGCAAAACTTTAAATCCAACCTGGAACGAGACGCTGTCCTTCGAAGGCAAGTAGGAGAACTCTCTTAATTTTAAATATATTTGTAAGCTTACTTTTTTCTTTCTGATTGACAGAAAAAACACTTTTGCAAAATTTGAAACAAGGTTTGTAAAAAAACAAGATAAAATGGTTCTATTTGAATAAGAGCTGATGACTGCGTGTTAACGTTCTTTCTAAACGTTGACTTTTGTGTCGTAATTTACGCTTTAATTTTTTGTGTATTTGTGAGATACGAAGAAGAGCAGTAATATGGATGGAAAGTAATAAACACCAGTAATACCAGTTGGATTAGCCATTTATGGCCTTTGACTTCTTGCGTACATTGAAAAAACTTCGAAAACCTGTTATTAGTTTCTTGTGTGCATATCTTGCTCATTGAAATGAAAAATGTGTGCGAATTAGTTACACTTAAAAAATAAAATTTTGGAGGAAGTAAGCTGGTGTTTGTAATCAAAACAAATGTTAGGGACTCACATAGTAAACACTTCAAGAAAAACTTCCTGAATCTCTAAAATGTCAAATCTGAAAGTCCAATTTCAAATATTTGAATAATTTTTCTATTCACGAAATAAGGCAACAAAATATGTCACAAAGCAAACCAAGCTCGACACACAAGTCTTCTGCAAGCAACTCTAAATCAAACTTTGTTGTATATCTCCTGCACTTTCTCAACATTTAGCTATTTTCCCCTTTAGAAGACTTCATGTGTTTTTAGCCAATCAGATGTTGATTTTTTCATCATACCGAAATGGGCGATTTTCTGTGTTAGCAGCAGGGTCGAATCCGGCGGGGAGAGGCGATTGGGGCGATCTCCCCCCTAAAACCTACAAAAGTAACTTCATTCACCATGAGTTTGTACAAATCGGGAAACAGATTTCGCGATTTCAGACCATTTCGCCGTCCATTGTTTTGCCACAGCAGTGTTGTGCAGTATACTTCATCTCTCTTACAGTAGTGAACCCGTAAGACTTGACCATCAAATATTACTGAAATAGCCCCCTGACTGGCTGGATCCGCCGCTGGTTAGCAGTTCACTTTCTTTACGCCAATCAGGGTGAAAATTTTAAATATTACAAAAGTTTTCATCTGGGATATCTATAATTTCATTCGTCTACCGTTTGATAAGCAGAAAAAATTCTGCAAAAGTCATCGACTTTTTGTCGACCAGCCAGAATTACTCATGCGAGAGCTGCTGTATGCAGATCTTATTTTCAATTCTTGGAAAAGAGGCTCGTACGTTTTAATTCAAGCACAGGTAGCAAATAAATACCCGTCGATGTATGGCGTAAACATCTGCAAACACCTGCACTGGTGTACGCAGAGCGTATAGTTTGACTGAAAAAATGGCAATGCAACCAACAACAACGACTGAAGGCGCAATTTTCATGCATTATTTACGTGGTCTACCGGGGTCAGGAACTACGCCAATAATTGCTTCATTGCTACGTTGCTTTCTCGGGTAATAAATGCCATATCAAATTATCTTGCCAAGCGTGGAAGCAAAACAACACCTATTCCATCAATGATGCGCCAGGCCAGTAACCAGGTTTTAAGGTTTGGGGGCAAAACACTTTTTCGAGGGGAAAGATTTTTGTTTTTATTATATATTTAAAACAAATTTGGGGGGCACAAAAAAACTTTAGGGGGCAATTGTCCCCGAATGCTCCCGTGGCTACAGGCATGTGGTGCGTCAAGTTGCTTTGGCGTTCTTTCCTGAGATGCCGTGTCTAGAGTGTAGCAGTAAACTTGACTATTTGCGAACTTTTTCCCAGTGTGTAAACACTGCTGATGTAGTGGCTACACATTCTTCGCTGCTCTAATTTCTCCAACAATATTTACGGACTGTTACGAACTAGGTTTCAATTTCGTTTTTACCATTTATCATTTCGTACTGCCTGGAAAAGAAATGATTCTTAGGGTTGCACAACTCCCTCATTTGTCCGGTTGCTTTCCTGCTTTGTAAGGAAGTGTGATCGCTTCAGTCACATTGTTAAGTCTCTAACTAAACGAAAAATCTTTGACGAGTTAAAATCGTGCATCAAAGGTACAAGCAGCCTTTATGCTACACTTGGCAAAGCTCAGACATGTGCTGTCATATTGTATTTTCCTGCCTTTGTTTGGTTCGTTTCTCAGTCCTTGCTGAGGTACTGCATGACATCGTCTGTATTAATAGTGCTGTGACTACAAGCAGTGCTTTTGGCTTCTTCCTGACTGAATCAGCAACTTTGTTTCACTACACAGAGAAGCATGACGTATATCCATGCTATAAAAAAACTGAATAAGAAAGGAATTAATTCATTTTCATTCTAATCCTTGGAAACTACTCGCTACAGCTATTTTGGGGCAGTTAGATTCAAAAATAATATTTGATAATCTATCTAAGCATACCATTAACATTTGACTAATAAAGTCGATGTTATATCGCGTTCACGTCACAGTTCAGAATGACAACCCCAAACTGCCTGGCAACGTGGTCTTCATAAAACCAAACTTATTCCTCAAACAACGCTTTCCGAAAAGCAAGTGTCTTGGAATTTGTTGTAGTTACATCAACCGCATTCAATATTCTTGGTATTTTTCCGCAATTTGACTAAAAACGTTTCAGCGGTAATAAAAAATCTGTTGTTTCAGGAAATATATGTGTGTTTTTTACCCAAATTTTATTCCAACGGTTTTCAAAACCAATAAGGAGATGTCAATTACAGCAAAAGCACGTGGAAAGGTTGTCAACGATCTGGATCTTGAAAAGTGCAGATCATCACATTTGATTTAGTGTACAGTATAATATCCAGCCAACGTGCAGAAAGTTTATCTATTCTTTATTGATATAAGCAAATCATCGCACGTCTTTTTCAGCAAAAATACTGCATTTAAAAGCAAGGTGAAAACGTATTTTTAAAATATAAAAATGTGATCATAACTGAAAAAAGTAGTCTAAAACTGGGAAAAAGAGCCACCCAAAGTTTCGTTGATCTGGCTCTATGTAGCAGTATAGACCAGCGGTTTTCAAATTTTTTGGGGTCCGAAGCCCACATGTTTGCTTTAAAAAAGTCCGTAACTCACCATGTGTTGTTGTAAAATTATGTAAAAATTTAACAACAATGGTTTGGACATACGCAATTGTTTATACGATAATTTGAATATGTGACACAAAATGGCTTCTTCCAACCTATTTTGCAATGAAAATACTATAGTACTCATATTTCGTTGAGATGGACGTTCCTGGATGACAATAGCTCCAAGAATCGAATACCTTAATCTTTCAAGGGTTTTGAGTTTTTCATTAACACTAAAAAGCCTTCAAAAAACTATACATGTTTTATTTTGAGACGTTTTGGATTATTCTTAATTTATCTTCAGTCAAAAAAAAACTGAGTGAAGATGGATTACAATTAATCCGAAACTTTTTTTACACAAAATGGATTAAGAATAATCCGAAACGTCTCAAAATAAACATGCATGGTTTTTTGAAGACTTTTTTAGCGTTAATGAAACTGCTAAGTCTATCCCAATTTTATGCTCCAAGGTTTTGACTTTGTTACGTCATTTTGTTTTGGGACTACTAAATTTTGTGTATATCTGCATTTTAGAGATGATAAAATCGATTTTAGGTTGAATTGATTTTATCATTGATAAAGTTAGTAACAAATAAGCGGCTGATGTACGTATTTTATGCATTTCCTTGAATTAAATTAGGGGATCTCCAAACTTTTTTGTCATAGGGCCACATAAACTATTACACAACATTTGGAGAGCCGGACATCTTGCGTAGAGTGATTATTTCGAGATACGTTGCATTCTGTCAAATCGGCAAATGTTTCGTAATAACATTATTTTGTCATTATTGACTAAATGTCTTTGCTGTCAGGTGAATGGCGACCTACGGGCCGCAGTTTGGAGAACCCTGACTTAAATGATTCCATACCAAACACAAATATGGATATGTATAAAGGAAAGTCAAATGGAACAGTATGGTCAGAATAGCTCTGTTGCCCACCGAAAATGTCTACCTGGGCCATTACAATTTGAATTACAATGTGGTCTATTGCGCCACTCTGACCTACGCTCAAAACCTGTAACATGTGCTTTTTCGACTGCAGGTTTACCGTATGAGAAGATACAACAGAAAGTGTTATACATGCAAGTTTTCGATCACGACAGATTCAGCCGAGATGATCCTATTGGAGAGATTCTTCTGCCACTGAACACAATCAACTTGGCAGAAGAATTTCTGCAGTGCTTGCCTCTAGCTCCCTGTCAAGGCACTGTAAGCATTGTTTGACCTAAAACCGATGTTACAATGTTCAAGCTTCAAACTGACTAATCAAAGCACAAGCAGTAACTTGGCTGTGGTTGTTTGTACCCTGAAATGCATAATTTAAATATTTAAATGCCTTCGGAACTTAGTTAAATTACCAGATGTTTCAAAACACGCGACAGGGAACTTGCAGCTTCGTCAACTGTTTTTCTATTTTGCGGAGCTCGGATGTACCTTTACCAGGCACAGCGTTTGTGCGTTGTACACAGTCAATTGTTAGAAAAAAAACACTTGTTTACGAGCGCCTTGTACTCATGCTTCCCTGAATAAACTTTCTCGGAGGTATTAACCTCGAACAGTTGTATTGTCCCGCTAACATTGTGATTGATGCGAATTGCTTTTGCTCTTTGTGATGGAGAAAAGTGTTCGTTTAAAGTAGCCTGAATGAGAGAAAATCTCATCTGTTGGTAAATACACTGCAATGAAAACCCCAAGTAACGAATGCCTTTGTTTAAACAGCTGGAAATATACTAGCTTTAAAAATGATTCGCAAAACAGATGAATTTTTAAAACTTTTAAATTTAACACAAATTTTATCTCAGTTTGCGGTTCTCTTGCCAAATGTTTTCATCTTGAGTGAAACAATGGATAAAATACAACACGACAGACAAAAACAGAAAGGTTTCAATCCAAGTTAAATGCTCAGATCGAGGTAGTATCTCTTTCCGCACTTCCAGCACAATTCACATGGCGGCACCATGGTCCGCAATGTTTCGTGCTAACCTAACGCGGGTGCATATGACACCTGTCGTTAGACGTTTCTGCGAAGTTATTGAGCATACTCGTGTTTTTTCTTCTGTTTTTACTGACAGTATAATTATTAGTAACGGTATTTACAAAAAACAGTCCGCTAACTCGTCGCTAGTGTGTCAAGCTGAAGCAGTTGCATAGAGCGTGTTTCCGCCAAGTACATTCCAAGCCTGATGATGATGTTTTTCGGTCCAGTGACTGACATGTTAACTTTCCTTATAAATCTTTTTTCTTTCAGTAATAACGGCTTTCATCCAAGCACATTTTTCAAACATTTATTTAATACAAATGCACGAACGTCATTAAATGTTGATTACCAACCAGGTGGTGACACGCAAGGTGGGATTTAACAAAGCGGCAAGTTTGGAGGCAGTCACCATTGCTCTGCGTCCTTGTTTTGTTGCAGAACAAACGCGGCGAGCTGCAACTGTCGTTGTGCTATCAGCCAATCGAAGGAATCCTTGACATCGGCATCATCAAAGCGCGTAATTTAAAGCCAATGGACCTCAATGGCACTTCAGGTAGCGACAGCCTAAATTAATTTCCTTTTAATTGACGAAGGCAGCAATGTCTAGAACGCAAAAATTCAATCCATGATTGCTGCTTGTGAAGATCACCAGAAAATTGCCGGCTCCATTGGGAGGTGAAGCAAATCTGCTGAGCAAGGTTCTCTTTCTTGCAAGAATCCGGTGTCTCTTAGTAATTGAGTATCCTTTTTATATTATATTTTGGCCAATTTTACAAAACCTGCAAAGAGCGCTGTCGTTTTTCGAACGCTGTCGTTTTTCGAGCGCTGTCGTTTTTCGAATGTTATTACTGCTAGCCTATTTGCCAGTACACACTGACTCCCTGGACTAAACATACTACTTGAAAAACAATTCGCTTGATCACAAGTTTTTACGCAATCGTTTCCAGCAGCGTTTATGATAACAATCACGAAGGTCTGCTTGGTATTGCGTTTTACAAGTTTTCACTGCAAACATTCTCAAAAAAAGTAGTGAAATCAGATACTTGGCCTGCTGTTTCAGGACTCACGTAGCAGTTTGGGAAAGTGTGGTTGAAAACATGCTGACTTTAAACTCCAAACCGGACGCTTCGCGTTGGGGGATTACCAAACGTGTTTCGGCTCTTTCTACACCCAGAAGCTCAGCCGATTACGCGACGTTTTCGGTCATGTTGTAAATGCCCGCAAAGCCGACCCAACCGCAACGTATCGTCACAGATCCGTACGTCAAGGTCTGGCTCATGTTCCGCGGCAAGAGGTTGGAAAAAAGAAAAACACCGGTTGTGAAAAACTCTCTTAATCCGACGTTCGACGAAGAGTTCACGTTCACGACGCCAATGGACCGGCTTCGCGACGTGCAGCTGGAGATCACTGTAATGGATTACGATGCGATAGGACGCAATGACACAATAGGCAAGGTAGGTCGTTTCAAACAGGTGTTTTTGGGGTTTTGCTTCCCATACGGATTTAAATTATTTTTTAATCAATGTTCATATTTGCAGATAAAGTTGTTTTGTTTTGCTCATCCAAGAATCACCCAGACTTGCACAATATTATTTCACACAACTTGTATTTGCTTCAATCTTGATCACGAAAATAAAGTCTTGACTTCAGCCACGAAGGATCGAAAGTTGTCATAATTTCTCAAAAAAAATTCTTTACCAACCTTTGATTTTCGTGAGTAAACC
>Ga0210059_1015424_pt1 | contig 11160 bp, 7 predicted proteins | sample Ectturendosymbi2_FD_188042 | JGI IMG/M metagenome (GOLD analysis project Ga0210059, IMG submission 188042) | Ecteinascidia turbinata endosymbiont from Florida, USA - Sample 2 (SPAdes) (version 2) | ecosystem: Host-associated > Tunicates > Ascidians > Unclassified | place: Key West, Florida... | reverse complement strand
AGCCTCGAGAACCCATGGTAATTACTTCTATGCAAGACTTAGGGTTGATTGGTGGGGTAAAACTCTGAGGTAGCATGTTTTGTGCGGAGTTGTTCGGGAATGATCTCTGAGCTAGCTTTTCGAATTTGCCGAACACCTCCGTCCACAAAAAGATGATTCAAATTGCAGTTATCTGTATTTAAGTAACTAGTTTCCACAAACGTGACGAATATCAATCAATCAAACCTTCTTTGTTGGGAAATCAATTGCACGTAACATTATGCATCCTCAGTCCTGAAATCATTTGAATATGTGAACGAAAACGAATGGATGTGGCGGCGAATAATGGCAAAAGAGTAACCACTTGGTGGAACCATGAGATAGAAAATGCATCAGAGCAACAAAGCAACCCACGAGATGTAACCAGTATTAATACAAGGTAAGCAATTCAAAATCAAAAGGAATTGTGAGTTAGGAAACTGCTTGTGGCGTAAAAAGCTGAAACAAGGAAACAAGCGATCCAGCAAGAGACGGTCCAGTTCTTTGAATAAATTGACAAACATGCTGATGGGCGCAGATTAATTAAGAGATTCGTTTCCAACGTTTTACATGCCTTTTTGAAAAGTGCAATGCAAAGCTCAGCCATTTTAATAGAATTATGCTGGATGTTTCATAAATGAATGCTTTCATTGTAGACTGGTTGCCAAACCCCAAATTTTTGGATAACCTTGCAATGCCGTCCGTCCAATGTTTTTTTGCTATTTCTATACCTCCGAAGTGTGCTCTTTAAGAATCTGAATGATGCCACTCTGTCATCCTTGGGCAATCCCCCCAATATGCAAATTAAGGCCGCCTATAGGGGAAATCTTGTTTTCGTCAGTATCTCAGTCAATGTGCATAGCATCAAAATAATTTTGATGTCTGTCCCCACATTTGGAGGGGTAAAGAATCAGATTAAACCATCTAAATAAATATTGCACCTTTATTTTTCTGCTGAATAGGCATATCGGGGCCGCCATTATTAAAAATCTCGTTTTCACCCATATCTCAGTAACTGCACACTGTATCATGATTATCTTGGCGCCTATACATGTTTCAGGAGTTGATGATCAGATTAAGAAATTCGACTGTTGATGAGAGCAATATTTTCTTCAAATTGTCTAAATAGGGACCGCCGTTTTTGTTAAAGATCAACATTGGCGGTCTGGGAAAACGACTCTACAGATGACTTCCCGAAGGGGTATTTCCAAAGTTGTAAATGAGGATTCGCAAAACTGCGGGCACCACAATGTGACAAAGTAATCTGCTGTTGCAGGCTATTTCAAGAGAATTTCAACAGCCAAAGATCTGCAAATAAATTATCAGACCGACACACAAAAAGAACATACAGCTGCATGAAGATTGTGACAAAAAGAGAAATCGGTCCAGCCTCTGTGACTAAATTTGTGAAAAAGGGAAAAGCTTTGGTAGTTGCCTTCCAGTTTCACAGAAAAATGCGTAACAATGGATCTTAACCTTTACAAACACAAGTGACTCTATTCTTAATTAGTTTGGTAGGAACCAATATAGGCTTGCTGCAACAATAGGGTAAAAAAACACTTGGACAATTCTTTCGTCTTACCATACGATTTTTCACTGTTAATCACGAGCAGTCCTTTGGACATCGTTAAGAAGCACTGATGAAGAAGGTGGATGGACGACAATGATAAACAGGTTTTTTCTTCCAAAACAAGGGAAGAGCAATCCATATCAAGAAGCTCAGTGCCTCTTTCACTTTGTGAAGAATGACAACTCCCAACTTGCACCTCGAAAACTCCATCTGCACTTGAAAGCGCAATATCAAGGTGAGGAGCACACGTCTGACAACATCTTTCGCTCGAAATCTAAGTGATCGCAAATTCAAACAAAGGCATTTTGAATGGAAACTCCGAAACACTTTGCTATGCGTCACTCCAGATATATCATGTCTTGGTTAAAATAAACGTCCTTATACAAAACCAGCGACAGTATGCGTCGCACTACCATGTCTTAAAATTGTAGCACGTTTGGTTCAGTGGTGGAAAAATGTGTTGATAAAGTTGCACAAATTCGTATTCTGATACAGGATTCTTTTTGCTCTTTAAAGTGTAGGAGAATATTTAGAAATTCATCTATTTCTCAAATAAACGCCTTATTTGGTAATCCATTTGGATAAGTCAACAGATGTAGGGGCAGTACATCAGTTAATTGCAATTTTCAGGATAGCTGACGTTGAATGAAACAAAATATGTACTGTAGGCATTGGTTGTGTTTCAACCGCTGTGTGTAGATGTCACTACTGAAGCGATGTTTTAAAATCGAAATGAATAGTTAAGAAAAAAAGTGCAATTCAGTTACTACAGTCGAAGCAGCTTCGTTGCGTCAAAATGTCAACCGTCTTGCGACAAAAACAAAGTTTCTGCAAGATTTCTTACACTGCATTGAATCCTTCATCGAGAAGCACTGTTACAAATAATTCAAAGAAGTTGTTCAGTTTCCCTTGTTCTAGTTTCTTGTACTGTTATCGGATTGCCACGAGTGCTCTATGGGCGCCCAACTCCGATTTCTTGCGCCATGGGCCACGCGGCTGTTTTGGTGGTGAGTGCTGCACTAGGGGCTACTCAATGGAGCACCGTGCCTGGACCGTTTCCCTTGAGCACCGTGCTGGACAGGACACAAGCACCGTTTTCAAGTCTTCATTGGGTCCGTCGGTATGGTAAAGTCAAGATCAATTTACATTGCAGTGTTTCAACTGACCTTTCTACATTTTTTCACGAACGAATGAGGGATTTGTGTTCTATGTCAGAAAAAGAAAGCAAAGTGTTGCATGCTTTGCGTATTGACGCTGACATCATCATCAGAAAACTGGCAAGTCCAACAGTGTGGTCGATTTGAACTTCTTTGACTGCAATACCAAGACGTGCGCCATACCGTGTGACACTCATAAATTCTTGTCCTTCGAAACTGATGAACATGTCGCTAAAGCCATTCATCAATGATGATAACACGCACAGGCCAGTTTATCCAACTGCTCTCTGCTTTCCAACATCGTATTTTTTCTCAATAAACAGAAGCCGCTTATACCACTACAACCAATATTGCTCTACAGGTTGGTTCAATCACGATTCACATCATCCGGCTGTCCGAATAGCTGTCATGGGACCTGCGTCAAAGGCGCGTTGACGTTTCTATCTCTATTTCAGGGTAAACTTCATATGAAAATAATATGGCCTCGTTTGATCTAACCAGGCTTTTCACCAAAGTCCTTCTTGAGCTTAGCAACAATGTAGTTCTCAACTCTGTAAATCTCAAAGACAATAGGAAAATATCACATTTCAAATTCCACGGATGTCCATGGTCTCTCTGCCTCCAGTTCCGACGCCCATGACCAACTACTAATCCAGAAGTTGTGTAACGTCATTTCGTTGCATATCCTCAAGAAATTTCAGAGGCACATTCTTCGAGAATTTTCGCAGTGCTTGTGGAGAAACTATAAGACCGTAAGCTTTGCAACATTTCAGCACCATGATAGCCCAACAAGAGAACAGAGTAATTCTTTTTTCGACTACGTGTCTCCTACAGACTAACGAATTCTGGGAAAGTGAGGAGAAAGCTAAATTCTGTCAATCGGTATAAACGCTTTGGCACTCTGTTGAAATGTGAAAGCACTTTCTCGCAAGTTCATCATTTGTCTTCACCTTTATAATTTTGATTATAAGTGTCAACTCTTGTGCAATATGCGTTCGCCAAGGTGCAAAATAGCAATAGGTTCACCACAAAAAGATAAAACCACAAATGGCGAGTTAAAGTTGGTCAGCATGGGAATCTTAAACAACCCTTAACATATGCGTCCCTGGTAGGAATAGTACAGCGGCATAACTCACATCCGAAAACCCCTCAGCCGTAACAACCACGTCGTTCATGATTCCTATCTAAAACAGTTTGCTGCGTTTTCCTTCCGGAAAGTGACCACGACAATATGCTGCATTTTGACATTTATCTCAATTTAAAAAAACTCCAGACGGTGCAATTTCAGTAGTGATTGGGTAACGACTGCAAGTCGAATTTTTAGCGTGCTTTGCTAAAATGCAGCTTAAGGCAAACACATCTGTTGCCGCCCCGCAATGAAGTACGTTTTTCAGGCTGTGCAAATCTGCAATGCGCATAGTCTCGCCGGAAATATTTACGTCTCACCCGTCAAACGCAATACGTTCATATTACTAAGCATTGTTTAGGAAACAGCATCTCGGTGTAAACGGTGCACTGATTGTTTTGCGTACTTCCATCACTTTTAGGAATACAATTGTAACCAAGTCCATTATTACATATTGTGACCCTGCGTCACAATATTAGCAAGAAGTCTCATTTTTCTAGTACCGATGTGTGATATGATCCCCTATTGGTGTTTCTATTCTCGATCTATTGAGTCAAAGCGACAGAGACCCTAAATAAAATAAAAATATATGAAAAGTTTAGATCCATACCCCATTATGTCTGCAAAAATGGCGTCCAGCGTGATTTAAATTTGTAAATCATTTCTTTAAAGCACCTACAAAAGTTTTGGATTGTTAAAACTAGCTCCCAACGTGATTCAAACATTTCAGTCAAAAGCTTCAAAACTGTTTCCGACACTCTCAAAGTTTTTTTACATAACGTGACAAATCCTTTCTCTCAAATATTCGAAACGGTTTTCGACACCCAATGCCTTTACCGCGAAGATGCCAATCCACAGCAACGCACCAAGCTCAACCTTTCAGTATTCTTTTCAAACCTTGTCAATTACTTAGTAAAAATCAGTCACCCCTGCGGTGCAAACCTACTTCGTAAAGAATTAGTCGACTCCGAAGTTAGAAAAGTGAGGTAAATTTTTTTGCAAAAAGACAGAAAAAACACAGGCGTATTCACTCACCACCGTAGGCACGCAGTCAGCAAATGCTTTACTAGCAGAAAACTCAGTCAGTAAATGCTTTGCCAGAAGAAAACTTATTCAGTAAGCGCTTTGTAAGTGGAACACTCAGTCATTAAACGCTTTGTTATCAAACTACGTAATCTCCGTGGTCTGAAACCGTTACGCGATTGTTAACTTTAACAAAACAGTGAGTACAATAAAACGGCATTCTTGCTTCAATCTCAAATATCCCTCGTGATTTTAACCAGAACGACCGCACTTTCAACTAAAATGCTCCCACACTACTCGCCGAAGCACGCACACTTTTCGCTTTTGGACTAAGAAGCTAACTAAAACCAGCACTAAAAGAAGCGCCCGAAACTTCAACCGAAACGCACAAATTTGTAGCATCTGGAAAAATAAGCTAACTATACTATTTCCAACAAATACAATCTCGCAAAGCAGTTTTCCTTACAGCTAATCTCATACATCAGCCTTCTGAGGCAATCAAATAGTTGCTACGAAGTTCCTTGCATACAACCACTCGCTAGCTCGTTGCAACTATAGAGATAGATAGATAGTTTATTGGCGCAAACATTAAACAATTTCATGTAAATTAAAGTTAAGGTGCTGGGATAGCGAAAAAAAGCTGTTACGGTATGCAGGTTGTCTCGTCGGGCGCCCCTCGACAGTTTCAGAAATTTCTATCGTGGTTTAAAGTTGATGGCCGAATTACAGCGAATTTGATAAGGTTATACTTTTTGAAGAGGTTGCAGTCTGCTGGATGATCAATACAATCGCGCGGAAATGCTGGGTCGCAACCGGTATCTATCGTGGTTTGCTCAGTTCCGCAAGGAGCTGAGCATGGCAGAGAAAGTGTAAACGCAGTTAAAATGAAACTCTTCCCGGGTGTAACGAAACAACACCTGAATCACTTCTGTGCGCTTATACTAAAGTGTAAGTATCGGCAACTACAGTCAACAATCCAGTCGCCTTTGTTGGCCAAAATAAGTGCCAACTGGAACAGCACAGTCGCAACACACGAAAGAGCAAGTCATGGTTGTGGTGAACACCGCGAGAACGTTTTGAATATGCTTTCGGAAACTGAAGTTCACGGCTGTTCAGTTTGTTTGCACACACATAAAACGTTGTCCCTGCAAACAAAATGCAATATCTGTTAAGTGAAAACTGTACAGTAAAATTCGCTATTCTTTTCAGTTATATCTATTACTGCTCGATCTTGTGAATATTACCTTCTATCGATGGCAAGTAATCTGGTTTTGAGTATATTTGATAAACATCCTTATAATCCCAGAAACCTATGAAAACAGCTATATCATGATAGAATTATAAAATACAGTAATCTAGATTAAAACTGGTATAAAATTTTGAAATGGAGTAGATCTCTAATTTTCAAGGTACATTGAATGAATGTTTTAATAACGGACTTTTGCAAACGCCTGAAAAGAAACCAATAAGAAAAAGCTGTTCTCCAAATTGTCCAGGCTCGTGCCTGTGCAGAGATCAAGCCAACTGTTTTCAGAATTGCAGCAGAGGCGTTTGTAATTTCTTTAGCTTTATGCTGCAAAAAACGTTTCGCCTGAAAGTCGCTCAGTGCATTATTTTACGACGCACGGAGCGACAAACCCGCTACAACTTGTCATTATTAATTATGACTGCGCCGGGATGTTAGCTGACAACGTACTGGGCACGAAAACCCTTGATGTTAAAATCTCTGGTCACAATGTGCCCGCTATTCTTTCACGTCCATTTGCGTAGTTTAAACAAATGATGGGGAGTTAAAGGGCATAATATGCTTTGACGCAATGCAATGTGCAAATTTATTCGTACAAGCAAATGTTAAATTGATGCTAGGTCTGTCGGAGAAACTTTCTCCAGAGGTATTCGAACTTCTGGCCCGAATTCGAACTTCTAGCCTTGCAACAAAGTTGCACTGGGCATAAAAATCAAACGATAGCGACAACTCCAGCAATCAGCCAACACTGAGTGATAACTGCCCTTTAGACGCAATCTTTCTGAAACATCACAGCGTCACAGCAGAAAGAAACAAAACATCACAGTAGAAGATTTTGAAAATTGGTGAAAAACAGAGAAAGACAGTGCAGGCATACGAAGAAATATTACAACCACGGCAAGAAAACTTGCACCATTGCTGGACACAGCAATAGCCGTCTAAAGTGATCATTCGGTTTTGAAACTATAAAAAAACAGTTTGTTTTGTTTTTAGTTTATCGGGGTGAGGTTAGAAAAAAATTTGGAAGAAAAACATAAGTACAAAGCAGTTTCGTGAACAAGTTTTCAATGAAACGAAAACTTAGCATTTGTGATGTTTTGAAATGTTTTTTAGAAGTATTTCTTTATTTGTTATGCAAACTTGATAAAATAAGAAACAAAGTTTCTGCAAAATCTAAATGATGCTTGTAAAACGGTTGATGATACCATGAAAGAACAGTGCTGGGGACCCCTTGCATACAACCACTTCCCAACCATATTTAAATACTTTTTCAGGCACCTACAAGAAAAACCTCACGAAAACAAACAGCATAAGAAGTTTAGCAAAACACACAACAGGATTTTCTCACAACCAATGAAAAACCCTGCGAACAACTATTTATCGAACGAAGAAAACCATAGAAGAAAATTATATATATTGTAAAAGACACTTATTTTCAAAACGGCAAAGCGAAACTTCAGCTAAAAGCAACCTAAACCGGTTATAACCAGTACCAATGATGCAAGAAGACGGAAGACAGCTGCTCAGATAAAAGAAAGTAAAAGACCTTTGCAAGACAGCTGACAAGACTATAATAAACAAACCAGCTAGTCACAAGACTATAACGTAATCCTGATAAGAAACGTGAGAAGCCGTTAACAAAGAACAAACAAAGAACCATATGGCAAGGAAACTTCTTCAAGAGCGAACAGTGCACGACACACACCAGCACATGACTGGCACCAAATACGGTAATACTTAACGTGACAAAACAGGACTGCTACAAGACACGCCCTGACAACAAGATAAAGCAAAACTTGCCAGGTTACCGTAAAGTGGGGCAATAGCCTCATGCAAGTGCGTACTTGATGCAAGTAGTGACCGTAACGTTTGGTAAACGAGCTCACGGGGGAGTCTTCGAAAGTTGACTAAAATAGGAGTGAAATTATGTTATTACAAATTATAACTAAGAATTTATTGCCTTTGGTACACGAAAAGCGGAAGTGCTAAATAGCCTTATAATAAATACTACGGCCAAAGCAAACGATACAACTGACATCTTGCAAACGTTTCGATAACAACTGTTATCATCTTCAGTGCATAGCAAGTGCATAGTTTTGAGGCCTGTGCTAGATTTTTTGTTAATATGAATGCTGCAACGCATGTAACTTGCAGATAATATTTAGATGAACTGCGTTCAAATAAACTAGGTATTCATCTAAAAATTTGCATGATGCAAAAATCGTCCTTTTCTATGCCATACGTACTACGGGAAAGCGTATTTTTTGGGGGAGGGATACTGGACAGACCTTGCATAGGACGCCCCGGCAATTTTAAGATGTGCAGAGACAATGCACGTTCACCAAATACAGTCGTTAGGCAAATTTGCCAGAAAGTCGTGCCACAATTGATTGACCCTGTAGCGAATATATTGGCTTTTCATTGCTATTTTTGCGATACCTCGCGAACCACTGAAGCTACGTCAACATGTAAGACATTGTAAGCAAGGTTTTTGACGACACATCCTTTGTAGTCTTAAAGCGTATTTGTGATGTTGGGCAGGGAAAAAACGATCTTGCTGAAAAACAGTGGATTTATTCAACGACATGTGGAGAGAGAACAAAATACGGCAGAGAATTCGTTCTGCATACAAAATTCAACCATATCTAGAACTTAAAAAAAATGTAGGCAAACAAACTCAACATGTTGTTGGGGGTCCAGGGATAAAAGTTTTTTAGGGGCGTTTTTATCATTTTTCGTCTTCGAAGGCCCATAACACCAGTTCCATATAACGAAAAAATCTGAAACTCGCAGAACATGTTGACATTAACGTTTTACAAAATACTACCAATTTTGGAATGAAAATGAAGAGGAAAAAATTCATGGCAATTTAAAATATTGAAAGAAATTCCACAAAAAGTTGACAAAGCTTTTATCAAAAATATTGACTTTTTTAGGATTTTTCGCTTTTGTCGAATGGTACACTCTGAAAATGCTTTTGGCAAAAGTTTTGGCGTAAAAACTGAAAAATCGTATTTTTTCAAATTTTGAAAAAATGCATTTTTCGCCCAAACATTTTCCCCGCAAAGCAGGATGAGTGACTTTTTTGGTGTTTGTGGTTAGTTGTGATCCTCGCCAGGAGTCCAAGCCAAAAAGTGTTTCGAAAATGGTGGCTGGTAAGCGTGAAGCAGATTTTTTTTAAATAACCGAAAATTGCCAAATATTGCTTGCGAATAAACAAAAAAACTGCATTTCTTTCAAAAATTTCAAATGCAAACATACCTTTCTGGGACTTATCAAAAAGATCAATCGTAAACCTTTATTACAATGTCTTACTTGTCGATCTTGCTAACAGTGGTTCACGAGTTCTGGCAAAAACCGCGCTAAAAAGCCGATAATCGACTTCTGCGGTACTTAAAGAGCAGAATAACATTTTCACACCTCTGACAATTTTGTTTTGACACTAATTTTTTGTTAATGCTACATTCGACTAAGATTACTTCTACAATGTAAATCTTCTAATCTTACTTGCAACTGAATTACAGAGTATATACTTGCAACAATTTTTAATTATCAAACACAAACGCATGCTTTGCGGTCACATAAAGCCTAGCCTAGAGGTAAGTTATTGTAACGTCATAAATTGTAAATTGAGATTGTTACCCCATAATAGTTGCATAGTAACCGGTACTTCATGATGTGTGACTTACTAGAGCTGTGTGGCTAAAGCACTGTATATATGATTTTGTGAAATGTTTGGCACACACAAAGCGTTTGCGGGACGCATGCGGCCCGCGTGTCAGGGTTTGGATCACGCTGGGCTAAGCCATAACTCTGAACCTCATGTTGTGTCTTTCTGTATTGTGCTTGTCATGTCATCATATCAAACACTTGTGTTCAATCAAAGGCAAATTAGCCACGGCATATATTTTGCCCCATGAGGCAAAATAGACACCTCATGAGGCGAAGTATGCACTATCTTTTTGATATGGGTTACCAGGAAGTTTCAAAGTGTTAACAGGAGTGGGAGTTGATGTTTCAAATTTTGTCGGAGCAGGAGTCACAAAGCCAGAAGCAGGAGCGGAGTCTGAAAAATGTGACTATCTGCTCACCTCTGGTCTGTGTGGTAATTTCGTCAGTAAAAACATGGTTAATTTTAAAGTTGGATCGATGGTAGCCGGAGTCTGAACAAGAGTCGGATTCTCAAATTTGAAAATTTCCAGACCCAGATTCAAAAATTTTGGAACAGGAGTGGAGTCGGAAAAGTGACTCCGCCCCCTTCTTCTAAACTTCTGTCCAACCAGTACAAGCGCTGCAAAAACGAATTTTGAAATATAGTACATGACTTTTACCTATAGAAGATCGAGTTCAATCCTTAAAGTATCTTATTCATACCAACTCCATTTAGCAAAGTTTATGTACAAGCAAAATGGCAAATTAGCTTCCGCAGTGTTAGTATTTTGACTCATGAGGCAAAATACACATTACCTTCTTCATGGTTTGGGTTGGTTATGGGCCAAAATTTAAGAAGGGTTAAGGTTACGGGAGGGGCGTAACGAGGGGGGAAACGGGGGCACAATTCCTCGGGCGCCAAATCACTATGGAGGCGCCGAAAATTCCAACAATGTCACAAGTACTTTCCGCAATACAGTAAATTTGCTTGCGAACGAGCTCAGATTCGAACATGGGGGCGCCAAACTTGCTTCTTGCCGCAGTCGCCGTTTAACCTATTACACCCCTGGTTAGTTGCGGGAATATCACTCCGTTCGCATATGTGCAGATGGCGTAAAGTCAGTGATTTCACAACTCAGAAATTTTTCTTGACACTGGCTCCATTCCAAATCCAAAAAAATCGCCATAGTCTGGATCCAGCTCAATCCAAGTCCAGTCCAATGCTCATCTCTGATCTACGGTCGACCTTCCATGTCGAAAGTCTGCCTGTTCCTGCTGGGGTAGTGTGCCGGTGGTAGGTTCGACACGAGCGTAGATGAGTCTCGCAAGACTCTTGAAGTGCTGGGGACATCACAAATTGGTTTCCCAC
>Ga0210059_1015423_pt1 | contig 11160 bp, 6 predicted proteins | sample Ectturendosymbi2_FD_188042 | JGI IMG/M metagenome (GOLD analysis project Ga0210059, IMG submission 188042) | Ecteinascidia turbinata endosymbiont from Florida, USA - Sample 2 (SPAdes) (version 2) | ecosystem: Host-associated > Tunicates > Ascidians > Unclassified | place: Key West, Florida... | reverse complement strand
CACTATAAAGACTCTGCCAGACAGGCCGGTTTTGCGGCCACAAAAGCTGAGGCCGCAAAATGCCAAAAATATCATGACCTCCAAAGCAATTACCACTTAACAACCAGTGGCAATTGAGACCACTGGTGTGTATGGCAAGTCCACTGCCCCATTTTTGAGTGGTCTTGCGAAGAAACTTGTTGATGTGTCTGGCGACCCCAGGGAGTGCCAGTGTCTCCACCACATCTGTCCCTGGCTGTGGTCAGGAGAAATGCTGCCAGCAGATTGGCCTGTGTGCGAGTTTGATCTAACTTTGCTTGTTCTTTTTCTAGTAGCTGCTTTTACTGTTCTGATCACCATCACTGCCTACCACTTGCCCCTGTATCAATGTGTAGTTATTGCCTTCCGAATCCTCGTTTTTTTCTGTAAGATTCATCTTCCCTCAGTTGTGCAGTGTTACCTTGTGCATTGGTTAAATTTATTGCTAATCGCATGGCCTATGATGAGAAAAAAAAATAATTAAAGTACTTCTGACATTGTTGGGACTTTTTGGTGCCCTCCACAGTTATTTGACGCCCTCTGCAGTGATTAGGTGCCCAGTGAATTTTGCCCCCCTTGTACACATCCCTAGCCATAGCACATTACAGAGTAGGTGTTAGTTGATAGGCAGGGTTTATTTTGCCGTCAGAAATGGTCACGTGACAAGGACGATACACTTGGATAAGCACATTGTCCTTGCCAGGTTATGTAAAACCCCAAACCAACCTCAACTCTAAATCTGAGTGAAACCCAAAACCTAAACGCCAAACCGGAAACTATAAAAGTTAAATGAAGTTTTTTAAAAAGTACATAAATGCCCTGGCGTCCTTGCACTAATTTGTGCTTTTTCTTGCTGAATATTAATTATCGCCAAATAAAATCAACTCAACATAAAAAAGCGTTCCAATCGAAAGTGTAACATTCAGTCGGAAAGCAAAAGCAGCAATAGTGACAGCCGAACCAACAAGCACTAGCACAGCAGCCATAGACACATCCCCTTGACTGCATTCACTGTGCTGCTAGTGTCACAAACACAGCATCACATCTGGAGTAAATTGGATGCAGTTCTGAACAGGTTCGAATGGCAAAATATATCTAGCAGAGTTTTTGTTGCTCTCAGAAAAATAAAGACTACTTAATAGTTGATAAACATGGCGAACACAGAGAGAAGCAAAACACTGAAACATCGCACCAGCTATAACTGCATTCACTCAGTATACAGGCATAAAATATCCCCTGAATATATATTGTTTGCCCATAACTGCTGCATAGCTAAAACTTTTAAAGAACTGAGTTACTTTGCTTGCAATAGATTTTTTGGTAAAATTGTATTCACAACACAAGTCTCAATACAGTCATAGTCGTGTATGATTTCAAATGCTCTGCATAGGCTGTCTTGAATGGCTGCTGTGCAAGTGCTTGTTGGTTCGGCTGTCACTATTGCTGCTTTTGCTTTCCGACTGAATGTTACACTTTCAATCAGAATGCTTTTTTATGTAAGTTTATCTGATTTTAGCCATCTTCAGTGCACTGCATTAACCAGTGTTCCTGCCCGTCACTTGCCTCTCTTCAATGAATAGCCATCGCCTTTCAAATGTCTGTGTTTTCTGTGAGCTTTATTGTTTTCAGAATGTTTTTTTATGCTTTCTGTAAAGCCTCTGTGCCATATTGTTTTGCTCCCCTTTTCAGCTATCCTGACTAACCTCATTTTGTTTGTTTTTCATGTATCCAACACTATTACTGTTAAACCATTTTGTAATCTGTCTTTACCTCTGTCTTTTCAACCTCATTTGGGGGTGCTATGTGCCTGGCAGAACACACACACAATGGTGGTTCTCCATCATGGTCTGTATAATTTTACTGTGTTTTACATTTCAGCTCATATCATTTTGTGCTTTCATAAAATATGATTGACTATTTCATTGTTTGAACAGAAAAAAAGGTCTTGAATTTCATGTTCAATTCGCACTACCACAAATGATTACAGACCTTGTCATTTTGCCAAATCATTAAACAAAACCACTCAACCTTGCAAAGTGAAGCATGTACTATCACACAACACTGTGCATTATGATTCCTCACATGGCTACAGCCTTGCAGTTGGGTCTTGGGAGTAGAACTTATAAGCAATCGCCCACCTACCAGCAAACACAAACCATTTGGGAAAATCGCACGAAACATAGGAAAATATTCCTAATGCAAATCTGTATTGTGATTCCATGTTGGGTGGCAGACAGTTTATTGTAGTTCTAAATAAGGTAATGCAGGGTGCCAATTTCATGTATGGTACACTATTGATTGTGTTTTGACACAAATTTGAATCACTACGATTAGCAGGAAATATGTTTGCTAGTCAAAAAATGAAATACCCGCTGTAGTACCATACAGTTATTTAGAAGAAAAGTGAACAGTGTGGCAGTTCACCCACCACTGAATTCCAAAGAAGGTTAGTGTTTCAGTCAGTGGTATAGGAGATGAGCGTGCAAGCACCCCCCCAAAAGTTTTGATTTGTAAAAAATTGTCATGAAAAATACATTATAAATCAACAAACTGTTTCTAGTAACTTTGTGTTTTACTTGGTGAAAATTGATGAGTAGCTGACTCACTCGAAAGTTTGGGCAAAATAAGGCATTTCATTTGTGCTTTATTATTTGCTGTGGGGAATCTACTTCATCTATCCAGAAAGAGTACAGGAAAGCTTTGTTTTAGTATTTAACTACTGTGTTTGTATGAACACAATTTGTTTGTGCATATATGTGCAGTTCAACAAACAATGATGTGAAACTCACGCCACGGTCATAATATGAATCAATCACATATATCTTTTCAAAGAAGGAAGCAGTTCTAAACCTGTCCCAGGTAGGTCTGAGGTTCCTTGCTAACAGCAACAGCTGAAATGTGAATGGAATACCAAACTTTAGAACTGTGAGACAGTTGCTAAAGAGTACTTAGCAAGCTGGCTTATGACATGGTTCTTGCACAGCCTAACCATTTATTTGCAGACTTTGGCGTCTGGCTGCTTTCAGGGATTTTCAAGAAAAAAACACAGAAACGCACATGGCTTTGCAAGGGAATTTCTCTGGTCTGGTAAGCACTCCCGACCTGGTAAAAGGCTCAAAAGACGTGGCAAGTCTTGTAGCTTACACTTGAAACAAATTTTTTGGGTGGGGGTTGCGGATTTTTTGTGAGTGACGTCATAAGTGGAGGACTTTTAGGCCATCTTGGCCCACTTTACCTGGACCTGGGCGCCAACCGTTAGTGTTGGTGGTATTTCGCTGAAGTTTTTATTAGAAACCAGGCTACAATCCAAGTCTTTTGATACTTTGGATGACCTGCTGGGGCTTCAGGTTCAAAAAGTTATGATCTAAAGTAGTAAAAATATTTGACTAATTAGCTAATAGATTTAATTAATTTGTATATTTTAGATCATAACTTTTGAACCAGAAACGCTAGAAAGTCGATCAAGGGCTCAAAAGACTCGGACTCGAGTCTAGTTTCCAATGAAAACTTCAGCGAAGCACTTTGGCCTAGCGGTTGGGCCCTAGGCCAGGCAACATGACCCAAAATGACCCTAAAACTACTTCACTTATGACGTCAGTCACAAAAATCCGCATCCCCCAACCAAAAAATTTTTTTTCGAGTGTAATCTACTAGACTGACTGATCCGTTTGAGCTCTTGAACAGCTCTCTAGCGTAATCGGCGGAGGAGCTATGGCGTTGGTAAGGCAACCGAAAACTGCTGGTTTTAGGTTGAAATCTAGGTACAAATATATTGTATGCCGGCTCTCAAAGTGTTAAGAACCAAATTCCAAGTACCAAATCTTCTAGTTTCAAGTCTATGATAACTTGTTAGAGGAAAATATAATGTACCAAAAGCTACAGAAAATTTGTAGGGAGAAAGTTTGCCGCAAAGGAAATTTGGGCAAAATTTCCTTTGCATCCCCCAAAATTTACCTGCTCTTATACCTGTGGTTTCAGTCCATGTGATCTATCTTAATCAAACTGTAGGCCAAGGCTGCCCAACCCGCGGCCTGCAAGGTTGTTTTAAATGGCCCACGATGTAATAAGTTCGTAAGCAGACTTTTAAAATTTTTAGTATTGTTTATAGGCTCAAGTATATTTGCCATCAAAACACACCAAAATTACACCTGATGTTTCTGTTATGGGCCTACCACCCAAAAAGCTTGTATAACAAACGCTTTGAAAATATGTCAATTTTTTAGATTTGGTTTACATCCATATAAGCTGGCAACACTGCATGCAACTATAGGACTTATTATCACCTCGTGTTATCGCATAAAACTTACCAAAATCAAGGGATTTGTTATGTCACAATAGCTTATTGTTACATCACAAAAACGCTTGCTGCCCCTCAATAAATTGAAATGTGAAAGTGGCCCGCAACACTAGAAAGGTTGGATAGGCCTGCTGTAGTCAAAGTAAAATCTAATGTTAAAATCAAAATTTAAATTGAACATATCAGATTGCAGTACTGCAGTTTCATCACAGTCACAGGGAATAACCAAGATACCTAGTCCTATGTAGATGTTTTTGAAGTGCATAAGCACTGTGAATCAGATAATAATCAAATTGTAAGAAAAAGCAGTTAATCTAAGGCTAACAAGTGCAATCAGAATTGTGAAAAATGGGGAAAAGTGGATAACATGTGGTTTCTCTAAAAATAAAATTGGTGCAAAGTTTTCTAAAATTTCAAACTTTATAAGCCCACTTTTTCAGCTTTTTACAAATTTAAAATTCAGAGGTTCATTGCTAAGATTTGAACAAATTTCATAAAAGGTGGCATATGACCAGGTTTGAAAGCCATTTTTGATACACTTTGGGGTCATTATGTAGTGGCAAAGTGGCACTTTCAAATGAAAGGTAAGAATTTCGTTGGCTGCAAAGACAAATGCAAAAATGCCTCATGAAAATAAATATCTTGCAAATGCAATTGTTTCATGCACAAACCATTTTTGAAATCCTTGTGCGTGCAGAAATGCTCAATTCCACTCAGTCAAATAGGGTAGATGCTTTAAGTTGTTGCAACATTTTCTTGAAAAGTATAGAAAATATAATAACATGTCAAGGAAAATGTTTTAATAGTTTATTTTTTTCACCATACAAATAAAAACCTATGGTTAGGGACCAATTTATTTAAAAAATATTTGTTTTGTTTACTCACAAAATAACTTTCATTGTATATATGTGGAGTAGATCGTTGAGGCTATGGGCAAAAGAAAGGCAGGTCCCTGAAATCATGATCAATAAATGCTGCATCAAAATCAACATTCAAGTTTGTCAAGATCAGTGTTCAAGCTTAACAAGCAAATAGTGTGCTCCATTGCTTGCATCTTCAAGGATATGACTATATTTTCATTCAATGTTGCACATGCTATTTAATATGCAGAAGTTCTTAGAACAAAATGGTCATGAGCCAAATTTGTAACATCAAACTATATTGCGTGATCCCTCCTTTTGTATGTTTAACGTACAAAAATTTTAAAAGGCCACTGGTTTCAGATGAACATTGAGGAAGAAACCTGTTCAGACAGTGTAGTTAAGATCCCAAGTTACGTAATATCCCCCAAGGCTTTTTTAAAGATTTAGGCTTAGAATTCACAGCTGAAGATGAATGCCACTTTGGAGCTATAGTTGGGATTGCTTTATTCAAGCAAGGTCACATTCATGCAAAAGAAGATGGATGGGTAGAGGACATGAAGTTACTTTGAAAAATAGGTTTAGGATTACCCTGAAGCAGCAAACTTGAGATTGGCTTACTAGAATATATGCTCCATGGAATACGTTCCAGGTCAAGGGTGCTCACTGCACAACACAGAGCCCGCGGGCCCAATGTGACCCGCTAAAGCAGGGGTCAGGAATCTTTTTGGCTAAGGGGGCCATGAAATATATATTTTTTAATACATGTTTTTAATTGTATTTATGTGAGATCCATATAATATTTTTCAACACTGGTGAGGAGGCGGGATGCAAGCGCACCCCCAAAACTTTTTTAAACCTCGATGAAGAGGAATTCAAGTGTGTCTTGAAATTCACGCTTGACGAATTTTTCAATTTTCAGTTGAAAGGTTCGACTTTGAAACATAACAAATCTGTTGATATGGACAGTTGTGTGAGAACCCATTTCATTGACCATAGAAACAAACAAATTTGAAGCCTTGCAAATCTGTTGAGTTTGGTGTAAGAGGGTTAAATAGTAATTTTGGCTGCAAAGTGCATACTGCTGGCAATGTGAGGTTGGATATTTTTGCATAAGGGTTGTGGAACAGCTGTAAGAAGACATACTTTGAAATAAGGACCACCCATCCTGAACCTTGTATTTCTACATGTACCATAAACAGATGTGCTAACTTGAAAAAAGCAAGAAAAATCAATGCAATCAATAAGTCATAATCATTAAATCTCCATGTCTTCACAACCAGTGGTGGAATAGCATCTGAATGTGCCAAGGTTAACTAACGACTGACAGAAAATATAGATTAAAAACGTAAGCAGCAATACGTCTTAGTCGTGAACTGCATAAGAAGAAAACAGGTTTCCTCTGCTGAGGTGCATCCTGGTAGCAATTAAGTTTTTTGAGGCAACAAGAGCCATGTACAACACAAGATCTCATTGACGCTGACTTTTGCCTAGTTTTCACATCTTCATGATTTTATTTCACCACACATTTTTAGCTTACTTTTTGTGTTTGTATTTATTATGAGTCTATGACGATTGCATTTGCTCCTCAGCATACTAAAATTAAGAAAAGTTTTAAGATGGCTGTGTGAATTATAGTTGGCCTATCATAAAGTAGTACCCCAGAATTGCTTTGTAATTCAGCAAGCTTGAGCTTGGGTGAAAAGTTTCGGTCTAAGTTATGGTGGAACTAACAACCTGCTTTAAATGGGTAAAAGCATTCCATCTTCCCTCAGTAATGTGTGGACCAGGGTTGCGGAGTCACAAGGAGTCGGAGGTTTTTGGGTAGAGTCGGAATCGGATTCCTAACAACACTGGGAGTTGGAGTCGGATTTTTTGTCTGACTCCAGATGTCCAATTGGATCATTTTTCACATCACACTCTCAAATTGGAAATTCCTTTTGAAATGGTACAATTTCTTTTGAAAATGTTGTTGAAACAGATTTCTTGCTGTGCACCACAATTTCCATTGATTTAACAACCAAATTTCATTCCCTTTATGTTAAGGAGCTATTGGACAGGTCGGAGTCAGATATTTTACCTCTGACTCTGTAACCCTGGTGTGGACCAAAAGAATGTGAAGAAAATTCAAAATAAACTTGGAGCCATCAATCCACAACAAATTTTGGTATCGGCAAGATTTTTTAAAGATGTTTTAGGGACCCTGGCAATTCTGGTCCCTAGAATCAGAGAAAATCAGCTCCATACTAGGTACCTAACATTTTGCATAGAAAAATAACTGATACTGTATTGGGAAGACTTGGCACCATTAAACTGTACTGTTGCAGTTATGTTCTTGTGGAAGAATGAAAAGCAATGTTTCAAGGTAGCTTAGATATTCAAAGACTCTGAAGATATCTGTGTGACTCACTGTCTTGGAAGTTTTAGATAATAGATAATTGCTACACTTGTAGTAGGGTAAATTGCACTATGCTCTTGTGTGGTTACTTAAGGAAGAACACTATGCTTGTGGATTTTGAGGGGTAGAAGCTATACTGACTTTCTGGAAAAAGCTGATCATCAATCTCTTAAACTCCATGTGAGTGAAGATGAGGAAAAACATTGCTAGCAATGCTTAAATCAGAGGTCAATCTATAATTGTTGCAGTCTTTGCAATTGCCCTTGCTGTTATACACAGTGATGATGTTTGCATTTCTGAAGTTGAAAGGAAGCCGTGCTTCTAGTAATTTGTGAAGATTTGGAAAATAATTCTTAGTAAGGATTGCCAGCACTCTTTATACTCTTTGCATTGATGGCACCTTGTAGCACATGAGAGATTGCTAATGTTGCGATCAGAAATCCCGAGCGGCATGTACGCAAAGCTTCGCACCGTGGCAGCAAGCAGCAATAGAGATAACCTGACGAGATCACTTTATTATTGCTTGTTCACGCCACATATATTTTTGTTCTTCGCACACATCGCGTTCGTGGTGAATCACACAATCAACGCAACACCACCGGAGAGGTTGCAACAACATCCCCTTCTTTTTACAACGAACCATACCAATCGCACGTTCTTTGATGTTGAGGCTGAACTCTGCATGATCTCCACATCCTGGTCACAGCACCATTTTGTTGCAATCGGAAATCCCGAGCGGCATGTGCGCACAGCTTCGCACCGTGGCAGCAAGCAACAATAGAGATCACCTGACAAGATCACTCTATTATTGCTTGTTTGCGCCACATACATACATTTTTGTTCTTTGCACACATTCTGTTCGTGGTGAATCACACAATCAACGCAACACCACCGGAGAGGTTGCAACACTAGTGGTTTGACATGCGTTTGTGACTGTAAATGGAACTGATTTTCAACCCACTAGCTCAGTTAGGCAATTGTGCTCATTACAAATGCATGTATAACAAAGAGTAGAGGAGATGTCTTCCTCGAGGTGGGTCCAAGATTTTCATGTATGCTACTGCAAAGACTGTGCAGGTCATTCCAATCAGTGGCAGTACTCTTGTTTCCTGCAGTTCATCAGGACAGAGAAGTTGTTTCTTAAACTTTTACAATATTCTGCTGATCTTTAAGCAGCAACTGCAGGCAACAAGATATCAACCTTGGCCCAGAAACAGTCAGGTTGTGCTGACAATCTTTGGCCACCAGTGGCAGGAGTGCTGGAAATAACTGGGTTGTGGGTAGTTTGTCACATACTGATTGTGTCAACTGACAAGAATGCAGGATCGAGTTTGGACAAGAGTAGGTGTTGGAAGCAATTTTTCCAGAAGGGATCACGCATGAGTTAAATCTTCAAGTAAAGTGTGGCTTTGCATCAACAGTAGCACATTGTTTTTGCCTGAATTCTGAGTGAGCAGTGAAAAAAGTGTAATGTGACTCAACCACTGCAATGAGCTCATGGAGTATTTTCTCTGGAAAATTTTATAATTTTTCTGGTAGAATGATATATAATTTCAAATGATAAAGAATATATTTCAATTGGGTTGGTCTGGTGTTGGCTATGTCATCTGTTAAGATATGTTGCATTGCAACGTGACAATGCACATGTGACATTGTTTTTATATGTACAACTGTTACGAGATGGTGGCCATTTATGGTATGTGATAATAGCAATCAACCTTGGGTCAGTCTGAGTTGTTTTACAAAACCTTTAACTAAGGCCATCTTAGTAATGTTGTGATATGTATACATTTCTTTAAACTGTTGGATTTATATTTACTTTTGGTGCATGAATTTGTGCATATTTTTGTAAGAAAAACTACAACTGTTTTTATTGTTAACACCTTTGGCACCAGTGTATGAAATATTTGTACTTCGAAATCATGCATTGAGCTGCTATTTTTGCACCACTTTGCAAATCCATAACTCGCCAGTTGATTGTGCTAGAGAGCTGTTCAAACCCTCAAAAGACTTAAGTGAGTCTTCTAGATGGGTAGGTTTAGGCCTTTTTGGGGTAGGTTTAGTCCTTTTTGGATGATGAGGTTTTCGGGCCATAGGCTCAACCACAAAAGGTTTTGTTCAAGGATTTAGCGGAAATTAGGCTAAAACCTCGAGACTTTTGAGCCACTGATCGGCTTTCTAAGGTTTTTGGTTCAAAAGTTAAGGTTAGTTTTTTTGGCCATAATGTTAGAACTAGAAATGCTAGAAACCAGAAACATTTCTTAAAGTGAGATTTTTTTACATTAGCAGTTTACAAACTATGCAGTGGCTTGCGTTGTACAGTATTTAATATTATGGTTTGTTTTCTTATTTACTTGTGCTGTATGTTGAAATGTAGGGTACAGTCTGTGCTGTGTGGCAAACTGCAAAGTGCAGTTTTTCATTTCAACAGTTGTGCTGCGTTTCATCGCCAAGTTTCCATACCATAGTATGAATATGATACTAAATGCTCTTTTTCTAATGCGTATTTTTATTGCAGGTGTTGTGTGTTATATAATTATAAAGCTATTGTTATTATTCTAGTATCAGCAAGTCCAAATTCTTGCATCACTTCATCAGTGACAAAGATGGAGGTATAATGTTACTTTTCATTTAGATTGAAAAATTATAAGTTGAATTTAATCTTTTAGTGTTTTTTAAAGGTGCGCATCAGAGTTTGCTTGCCATTGCTACTAATGCGATCTTGCATATGCATTCTGTTGTCACTCTGAATCATATGGCGTGTTTCAGTAGATCAGTTGCCTTAATGATAATTGGCGTCAGATAAATTTAAAGTTCTAGTGGGCGCAACTATTTGAGAAAGACACATTTTCCAGTTTTTGGCACAGCTTGTGTTGTGATATATTTATTTCAATTAAACCTTGTGTATTTTCCTTTCTCTACTCTTGTTTTAACCTTTTAACCCATAAGCATTGCTAAGCCAATTTGAGCACTGACGATGTGTAGTGCCACATGGAATCGATTTCCTATTAAAAATTTGCTGTCCTTGCTTATCTCACATGTAGAGAGTAGTTACTTCAATTTTTGATGCACAAATTTGTTAACAAAAATGTTAGTTTTGGACTATTATCTGAAAGAATTCCATTGCAGTTAGTTTTCTGGTTTTTGATTGTTTATATTAATTACATTTTATAAGAACTACATACTGAAATTTTCTTTCAAATATAAACATTTCTTTTTGAAGAATTGTAGTATCTGATGTAAGCATACATTTTTTACTGTTCGTGTATATAATGAATTTGTTGGGCACCTCTAAGAAATACAAGGTGCTTTAATATTGCTCATATCTTTATTGACCTTAATACATCTAGGATTAGTAATATTGCTTGTATTTTAATAGCAGTTAAGCTTATTGTGTTTATTGATTTACATGTTTATTCTCAGACCGAAAGATTAGTAGCAATAGAAAAGAATATAAAGGTAATATAACACTGGAGAGTGTATAGTTGAAATACATAGGCAATACTATATAGGAACAAACACTGAAACAATGCACTAGCAATAACTTAAATTCTCTCATTACTATACAGAAGTATTGCATAATGAGT
>Ga0210059_1015422_pt1 | contig 11161 bp, 7 predicted proteins | sample Ectturendosymbi2_FD_188042 | JGI IMG/M metagenome (GOLD analysis project Ga0210059, IMG submission 188042) | Ecteinascidia turbinata endosymbiont from Florida, USA - Sample 2 (SPAdes) (version 2) | ecosystem: Host-associated > Tunicates > Ascidians > Unclassified | place: Key West, Florida... | reverse complement strand
GACTAGACTGCCTCGTTGGTAGCGTTTGGGGAAACCAGCATCTCTGCATGCAACGACAGCATTCCTCGCAAGCAACGTCTACGCTGGGCAACACCCCAAACCTCAACATTGGGTTCCTACACCAAAAGGAAAACCCTACATAAGTAACAGTTAAACAAAAAGCAAAAACGACATATTGGGAGAAATAGTTTTAAAAAAGTGTAAAACTTAAGACTACCCTTGTTTCTGAAATGAAAACTACAATTTTCTACACAGTAACTTTTTTGCCTTTTTGTTGGCAAATTCTTCAATGGTAATGTCAAAATTTATATTATCTGTCAATTGTTGCTCTACAGACAGTGTGGTAAAATTTCTCAACCGCAAGGTGCTCATACTAGATCGTAAGTAATTCTTGATCAGTTTTAGTTTAGAAAAACGTCTCTTACAGATAGCAACACTAACGGCAATTATGAGGAAAATCAGCAGCATTATTACTATATTTGGAACAGTTCCCAAGGTTATACTATTGACTAAACTGCAAAACTTCAAGGCAACTTTCTTTTTCTACTGTGAACTGTACATCGGCAACGTCGTATAACTGTGATGCAACAATAACGTTCTTCAAAACTGCACAACAATGAACAACAAGCGACGCAACAATTGTTATCAATATTTCTTTTTCGGCACTCAACCTCCTGCACAACTAACTGGCCTACTTGGAATCTGAATGCAGCGCAGTGATCTAAAATTTTCATAATGACGCATCAGCACACTGAAGCAAGAAATCATTTCCCCTAAAAAAACGAGGAACCCTCACGGAACCCTTAAAACTCACGTAATCCCACTACATGTTTTGCGGAACCCCTGATGAACAATACTGAGCTAGAATATATTTATCCACACCCACGGAAATCTATTTTGACGAGCGCAAATCCAACTACACATTCATTAGATATACGCAGAAATGTTTTTTAGACCCAACAATGCGCTTTCATTCGCAGGTACCTACAAAACTTAAGAGCACTTACAAAAGCTTAGAGCTCACCACAGCCACACGTTTGCCCACAGTCGTCCACCATATTCCTGCTAAGCTCCATAACGTCATATAAGGACTACGATCAAACGTGAACAACGACCCAACACTCGATCAATCAAATGTGTAGTGAATCCGTAAAATTTGACATCAAGTGAGTTGATAAGTGCGTTGAAAACCGTGTTGCAGCTTCATGTAAAAAAAGCCTATTGATACAACATCCCTGACACACGATTGTTTATTGTTTGGCTAAGATAACAATCGCAAATACACATGCCATAATTTAAATGACTCAAAATCAAAAACGTCCTTCAACTGCGAGTAGTGTCCCGACATAAAACCACCTTTATTTCAATACAGCCTTTGCAGGCTTATAACCCACAGCATAGAGTAAGTCTGCTTTCATTGAATTGACAAGTTTTAAAAGTTTGTTTTTAGTAAAGTTCCAAGTTTCTACGTTGGAAGAAAGCCAACATTTGCTCGTAAAACTTTCTTGTGAAAGCGCTTGTGAAAACCTCGATGCTGTAAGTGCAAGATCTGCACTATGTTTTTTCAGCCAATATTGCAGTTGAGCAAGAAGTCATCGTGGCTGCCATTGTGATTGCGGTTGGTTTGTTTGCACTACACGCGCTTCTGATTTACAAATCCACAGAGGAGGGTGGAGAAGGGTCAAAAATGGGTCGCGCAGAGGTGATCCAAACCTGGTTTGTTGATTAACTGTGTTTTCAACGTTACCACTGTTTGTCTGTGTCTGTCTATATAGCGTGGGCACTTGAGAAAAGAGTAGATTGCTGACATTAAAAACGAACTTAGCAACTTGATGCCAAAATTCATCCAAACAACCATTTTTTTATACGTTGTTTGAGGCTTGGATCGAGAGGTGTTCACCAAACTCAGATTTTTGACGCGCTCGAAAAAGTTTGAGAACCGCTGGTCTAGCCATGCTACCATAAGGGGTTGGGTCTTTTTTCAAACCCATTAGTGTTTAAACAACACCGCCTTGATCAGGTTTGGTTAAAAGCTGAACTAGGATAGGTTGTTTGAGCAGTTTCGTTGATTTGCACTGAAGTATTGCTTTGGCTTGCACACCAAAAGCTTGATATACCTGAAAATTGTTGGTTCTACTTTCGGAAGTTGGGGGGGGGGCAATTGCCCCCCCCTGGCTACGCGCCTGCTCACAACATCACAACAATTGACACTATAGAGACTTCGAAAAATTCACTGTTAACACCAATGCAGTGAGAAGCTCTCTTTGTGCAGGATGTTATACCTGAAGACTAACAAGTATGCAGCACAAACGGTTCATTATACTTGGTTTGAACTGGGCTAAATGTTATTAGGTATATAGGTATATGAGGAATAACAATGAGTCAAGAAAAGGGATTGGATCAATGAATGTTCAACCAATTCCGTAAGTTTGATGACATGATACTATAAACCATGGAGCAGACTTGTTTTACTGGTATGGTGGATTTACCTTTTCGCATTATGACTTGCCGTTTCCTACTCACTATTGTCTCCCGTATGTGAGATCTAGTTTGTATCAACTTGTCATTCGCGTCAAGGGATTTCGTGTGTGCGCGCTCCACTGCGTCCGCGCAATAACCTCGATTACGCATTGCATTCGGTTTTGACCATCGGCGTGGACACCACGCTTTCAGAGAGTCGAGCTGTGTATCGCTAGCGCACGGACCACGTTGGCTGTTTCTGCTGTCGCGCCATCCTGAAGCTACTTCTGCTGCTGCTAATCAAAAGCCTTTTGTAAATAAAGATTTGTGCACCAGGAAATCTGTGAAACGAACTATCAAGTGGTGAGAGCCAAACACCTTGCTTCGGCTTGGCAACTTAAAAATGTCAGGCAGTTTTAGTCGGGAGTTAGATCAGTACTCATACAACGACTAGACTGCCTCGTTGGTAGCGTTTAGGGAAACCAGCATCTCTACATGCAACAACAGCATTCCTAGCAAGCAACCTCTACGCTGGACAACACCCCACACCTGAACATATCGGTTCCTATGACGGGAAACACCACATTGGTTCCCAAACCAAAGAAATTTTATACTGGTAAGGGACAAAGCTCAAGATTTAAACAAGCACATTGAACAGTCTTAGTGGATTGAAAAACTTCTATCAATTTGGCATGTCGCAAGATTCAAATCCAAATCGAAGTACATGTTCATCTCTGGTCATCTTCATGCATTGGGCATGCGAAAAACAAAGTAGTATATTTCTTGTGTTGTGATCGGAGAGCTGGAGTGGCAAGTGTGCAAAATTTCACACTGTGGCAGCAGGCAACAATAGAGATCACCTGACGAGATCACTCTATTATTGCTTGTTCGTGCCACATATATTTATATTCGTGTGTTGCTCATCATGCCTCTTCCCTTTTGTTATGAATCGCATTTTGATTTTCAACGCAACGCCAACTGAGAAGTTGCAAACATTCCCACCTTTTTACAATGAACTGCACCGATCGCACGTTCTTTTTGTGAAGGTTGTGTACAGTTTTTACTTGTGACGTGTAGATCTTGATCTCCTTGTCCAGCTATGATTGCATCAGATTAAATCATTCACTTTATCATTACTACACCGGAACACCTACCCTGCACAGCATATGTCAAAAAATAAGAAGACAGCTTTAACAACGAGGTCACGTTACGGCCGATATCCACAACAGCACAGTATTACTGTTACAGGTTGTACCTGGCACCACCTTCACATCCTGGTCACAGCACTACTTTTTTGCCACTGGAAAGCCAGAGCGGCAAGTGCGCAAAACTTCACACAGTGACAGCAAGCAACAATAGAAATCACACGTCATGCTCATTTTGTTTCTGCTTGTTCACGCCACATATATTTGGCAGAGGTGGCAGGAGTCACTTTTTCAGACTCTGACTCCGCTCCTGTTCCAAAATTTTTGAATCCGGATCCGGCTATTCTTCAAATTTGAGAATCCGACTCCTGTTCAGACTCCGGCTACAGTCATCGATCCAACCGTAATTTACCCATGTTTTTTCCTAAGAAACGACCGCAGAGATTCCTGCTACTGCCGAAATGGAAAAGTGGCTCCGGGTTCGGGTCCGGTTTTCCAAAAATTATTGACTCCGGGTCCGGATCCGGGTCCGAAAGAAAAACGCAGAATCCTGCCGGAGTCGACTCCGGTAATCCGGATCCGGTCCCACCTCTGATATATAGGTCTTGTTCTTCACGCACATCCCGTTCGTGGTAAATCACACATTCAACCCAACGCTAACCGAGAGATTGCAATACTTGCAGCAAAGTTTTGTCTCTTTCACTCTCGAGACTTGTTGAAATGACTGAGAGTGAAAGAAACAAGTAAAATGGAAACTTAAAAATCTTAGATAACCTGCGAATAACACGCTAAAAGAACATTGGGCACCATTTTCTAACTTATTGGGCATCATTTCATAGCATGTTTGGTACTGCTTTCTAACTTATGAGACGCTATTTTATTGCATGTTGTGTGTCATTTAATAGCATAAAAAAGTAATGGAAAAATGTGAATTAATTTGACTGGACGCTGACTCGAGCTTGCAAACCAATTACTCGAAGTGACTCGGCAATTCTTGTTCCTTTACTCTGACTAGACTCGACCAAGTCATGACTCAACTCTGACTCGAAAAAGTTTATTTGACCCTGGGTCAACTCTGACTCGAAGGGCTTTTGACTCTGAATCGATAAAAATTACTCGGGCACATCGTTGACTGTTTCTAAGTTGAATTTTTTTCGAATATTTTGGTATTTTTGTGACCTTTTTGGATTCTTTCTTGCCTGCAAATAAACAGAGAAAAATTCGTTTAATTACAAAAATTTTACGAAGCCACATTCTTGCAATATTTCAAGTCTTAAGACACAAGCTTTTTGACCGAGACATGTTAGCCTTTCAGACCGAGACGAGACCTTAAACCTTCAAAACTGGGACTCGCAAAATTGGCAGCTGTGATGGCGTTTTGAGGCCGAGACCAATCTCGAGACTCCATCACTGCAGTACTAAGAGATTTTCCCCCAAAGGATATTAGTTTAAAATTTATGATTGTTTAACCATTATCAAATGTTATGAGACATAACTATTAACAATATTTTTGCTTGCATACAGTGCAGTACATTTGTTATTGCTGTTTGTCAAGTAGCTGTATCGTGATAAAGTTGAATAAATCGGCAGGTAATATGTTTAAAAAATGATTACTAGCTTGCTTCATGAGCAGTTACTTTTTCGCATATAAACCTGATCAGATGAAATATTTAGACAGTGTAACCGGATTTGGATGGACTACGTAATAAAAATTTTGGACTAGGAGTTCAAAAATCCTACGTTTGTTCAACGCTGTTGCATCATAGGCGCTGTTTAAATCCTCGCTCATGTTTTGTTTTCTCCTTTTATCTTTTTTGGTTCTTCCCCGGACACACTACCTCAGCCTCGTGCCGACAGACCGACATGCCTACGTTTCTGCATTCATTCCGGAATAGGTTGTCGGTAAGCGTTTCTGGCATTAGGCAATTGCTCTGTTCACGGCTTTGCTATGATTTAAACTTGCACATATGTGTTTTGAAGGTACTATTCTTCAGAAGGGCGATGAGTTCGAATCAATCAAGAAATTGCTTTGTTAGGAACTCGATTTCCTGATTTCGTGTAAATTTTTGCATCCCATCCTTATCCTACTACAGTTTGAGTGTCAGTAGAGCAACTTAAGTCCTGAAAGGGTTTGTGATTACCATTACGTGTGTCTTTGCAAAATCTTACTGCAGACGGCTTGAATGGATATCTTTGTCAGTGCATGGTGATGGTGACGAGTAGCCTAGATGTTTTTTGTCGCATTTCCGATCTGGTTTTCAGGAAGAAATTGACCTCAATATTCAAATGAAATACTTTCCCCAGTCTTGTGGTGTGTGAACAGATGTTTGTTTGCAGTATTGGTACCTGTGTGATTGGTTACGCTGGCATGTCCAAGCTTGCATGTAGTTCCTGGTAACCACTGAAGATTTTTTTAAGGTTTGACCTGGGTGACGGCTGGCCACTGCAACATTATAAGAGAGAGCAAATGAGTGATGTTGACTACATAAGAGCTTTAGAGCAAATGTGTCCAAAGAAATTACTTAGACAGCAGTTACTTTCGAGGGAAGCGAAGCAATGTTCTCGTGTAGGATCTCACAGACATTGACTTCAGTTTAATTTCTTGGCCCACAGTTTTGTATAGTAGAAAGTGTGTCAATAATCATAATGTCATGCCATCAATATTAGTTATACAATCGGTAGATATAAGTCATGACAATATGAATGAAATAATAACTTTTATAAAACTAAATACTCTACTCTTTAGTCTTTTACTAACTTTATTTTGTTTTTCATATGCCTGGCACTTATTAGAATACTGTTTGGTGCTAAATTTTTTATAATCTGTTTCTGCCTCTGCTTATTCAACCTTATTCAGTGATGCTATGTGCTTGGTGGGACCTACATTAGGGTTACCATATCTGATGAGGCGCAATTCCTGACAGATTTATGTTAGTCACTGTAACCAATTTTTGCGACGAAAACACTTTTATTATGGTATAAATTCCGGATGCATCCAAAGCACATTGCCACCGTCGCTTTCCCGTGAGAATAGGATAAATACAGTACAAAATGATACAGGAAAAATTAACTTCATCTAACTTCATCTTCTATTTTACATTCCGTTGTGACAAAATAATTTGTCACTTTATTAATCAGGAAGCTCCACCTACTGCTTTGCAATGTTTATCAAAACTGAGTTGTGATTTTTAATCCGTGATACCTTGTATGAAATCGAGATGTATGTTCCTGGTTTACAAACTTACTAAGCATTCTGCTCCCCATTCATTTCTACCTTTCCGGAAACATGGATGTATTGCTGTCATTTCGTCAGTAAATTTACATTTACGCTTAGCCATTTTTAACAGTAAAAAATTACAAAGTTAAATCTTTAGCACTAAATAATTCTCATCACATGTGATAAAATTACGGTTAGATTTCATAAAATGCATTATTCAAAAATCCCGGACATTGAAGCACTTTTTAACATTTCTCCCTGACGCATATTTGGCCACTAAAATCTTGGACATGTCCTGGAAAAACCTGACGTATGGCAACCCTAACCTGCATGCAACTGTGGTACTCATCTATGGTCAGCACTGTAAATCTGCATTATTTTTGTGGATAAAATTGTTTTTGCCATAGCTTTTGTGTGGAAATGTTATGTCTATTACATTGCTCTCTGCTTCATAACCCTTTTGTATTGTTGCTTCTCTCAACCCATGTGCATGACTAACCTGCTTATCTGTTCATGCCTCAACTCTTCACCCACTGGTTGCACACCATCATCTGTTATGTAAATGATTGTTATGTATATGATTTAACATTCAAGTTTCTGTAATATGTTTTTCAATGGAAATGTCATAGGATTATTTCATTAATGTTGGCAATGGTCTTCTTCGTTTACTCTTTTTTACTTTTGAGTATGTTGCTTGCTTTTTATTTTTTTTTGTTTGTATCTGATGCTTTGCATAATGTCTTCATTGTTCTGGATAATGGCAAACAAAATTAGTGTCTTATTTTTTGTGTTGTTGCTATTGCATTTTTTGCCTTTACCTATTACCATTGATTGATTGGGCATCTAAGAAAAAAATTTCATAGCTAGTATATCAAGAAAAGAATCTGTTGCTCCTCATTGTTTTCTCCCTTTATTTTTTTTCTGTTGATGTACCAAAAAGAGCACATGGTACAAATTCAATGTAATGACCAGAAGAGTTAACATTAAAACAACATAGAAAATGGGGGACATTACAGAAAACATCAGACAAAACATTAGAAAAAACAAAATATTAGAAAAAACAAGCAATATACCCCGAAGTCAAAAATCCAAATGTATGATTTTTTTGCAACCCGCCAGCAATATTCCACACATATGTGGTTTGTGATAGCGAACAGGTTCTTTATACCTAGTGTAAATACTGAGACGATTGTAAACAAGGCGCCGGAGCCGTTTTAAAAATGACATAGCTCCGTATCTTAAACTCTTCTTTTTATGAACGTGGTTCCTGCTCCAGCTCTAGAGCTCTTGGTTTACGTGAGTGTGGCTCTGGCTCCGGAACTCTCTTTTTCATGGCTTCGACCCCGTTTTTTTCGTTTGCACACAATAATATTTTCAATTGTTTTGGTGTGCCTCAAGTAGAACGCTAAATGAATTATGTCAAGCATGTAAAACTAAGAGAATATTCCAAATTTTTTTGAGTAATGCAATCGTGTAGTTTCTGACAATCAGCACTCTTACCATGAGGAAATCAGTGTAAAAACAACCATCCCAGGTTCAGATGATTCAGAAAATAGTTATTAACAGAAATGTAACTCAAGATAACAGTGATATAAACAATTTCTGGAAAGGCAGTTGCTGGCTTTACTGTCAATGCCTGGAGACCTTTTGTTATTTCTTACAGACAGAATGAAGAAAATTGATGTTTGGAAAACTACATTGTGTCCATGCATTCAAGCACAGACTAGTCCCAGTTGACCAAGTGTTTTGCACTCTTTGCATGCTTTGTCTGTTCTAGACCTGGTAATTCCTGCTAATAGCACTGCTTAGGCAAACCGTGCAAAGAGTGTTTAGTTGATTACCTCTCTCATATGTTCCATTAAATATGCACGCCTTTGGATTATCACAAATGCAAAGATGTGTCTAAAAACCCTTTGTTCAAAGACATAGTATGACTTCTAGCAAGAAATTCACCTATGACTTTTTCAAATAGATACAAACTTTTGATTTCTTGTCTTTTGCACTCATAATAAGCATGGATGAATCACAAAGTAAAGCACAATTTGACCTATAAAGCTCAGAAGAAAATAAGACTGGTTACCATTAGAGATTGACCGATATGACTTTTTTGAGGCCGATACCAATATTTCGGCCATTCATGGGCCGATATATCAGCTGATACCGATATTTCCAAAATTTTTAAATCTTCTTTTCTGCCTCATTATCAAAAATATGATGTAATTTATGCCTTACCTTTTATCAAAACCTTAAAAATCAGGATTTATAAGCTAGAATTTTTGAAATTGCAGCAATTTCAATACTTGATTAGCCTAACTTGTTAGCATAGTATACACTGTTTACAATGAATGAACACAGTGCCATGAATAAAAAAAGAATGTTAAAATAACAAACCAATAAGAATAGAACACTGAATGTAAGAGAACTGCCTACGGTGTTTAAACCCGAAAAAGCAAAAACAGTGCTTGAAAGTTGAAAGATGCTGAAAAATGAAAAGGAAGGAAGTACAAAATGGAGCATCAAGTTAAGGAGTTTAAAATTAGTGCAACACTGTATTCAATTAACCATTGCCAAAAATGAAAATGTTTCCAAAACAGCAGTAACTTTTTTGGTCTTCTTGATAGTATGTTTGTTAACAGTTACTGTACTACATAAATCTTGTAAAATTTTGTTTTTGTATATATTTCACAAATCAACCTTTTAGACTCTTCTGCAACTCAGTGGGTTTTCAATTTGAAAAGTCGATCCAAGTCGTAAAGAATCAAATTTGGAATTTTGATATAATGTAACATTAAATAACTGCATGTCCTTAAAAAAGAAAAACTAGTTCCATTAGTTACTGCAACTGAAGTACTAGCATTGGTATGAAATGAAATACCTCAACTGATTTGTTAATTCTCAGTAGTTCCATATCAACAGTTTAAGATTGTCATGCAAAAAGCAAAGTTTATCTGTATTTCACCAAGTAGCCTACAGTGAGTTAGCTGGTCATCTACAACCTGAACCTAGCCTAAACAAAAGCAGCACTAGGCTATAACTGATTACTGCCCTCCGCCAGAAGTAAATTCCATAAGAACAAGTCGCCATAACAATAGCTAAGGTGCACATGTGCGCATTATGTATCTGATGATTGTGCAATAATGCCGCAGTAGTTCTGATCCAATTAAAAACAATGCGCTTTGACTTGCGTAAGTTGCGTTGCTGCAAATACTGCTTTTGCTGATTGTGTTTAACAAACAGACAACAGCAATTGTGATGCAACAATGAACACTGACTACCGCGCTCCTATCGGACCGAACGACAAATCATCGCTTCAATGTAATTGTGAAATGCTGGAGTAGCGCTCCCATAGCTTGTGTGCCACATCTACAAACGCTGGTTTCATGTTTGCAACATCTTGGATTGTGAGATCACAATTATCATTATCATGCCTCGTGGAAAATGTCGATTAAGTTAACCCACGAACATGATGTTTTAGCTTGCGTACAGTATAAACCAGCGCGCTTATAGCCTAATGCATCAAGTTAAGAAAAGTAGAATCCTTTTAAGATGTTACTTGCAACTGCTTCATAGTGACAGTTGTCATCTCTAATGAGTAACGATTGCATTTGTAATCATATTTGTAACGCCATAAGTGTTGCTTAACAGAACGCAATTCATTTTTCATGCAAGCTTTTTTAAATCAATCTGCGCTAAACTAGGCATTGATTGGACTTCTGCACCTTATAGTACCAGTCAAACTTTTCGTGCTGCGAGAACTTCCGGAAGTATAATGGGAGTTTATTCGTACACAACACCTGCACGTGGTGGCTTCAAGCATTGCAAAACTTCCTGATGATGCTTTTGTTTCGGTTGTGACGGCCAACGCACGCAGTTGTGACGGCCGACGCACGGTTAATCTTGTCTGTTTGTTTATGAAACCGCACCTGCTAGCGTTGTTGTAAGGTACCTGTCTCGACTTGCATCGTTGTGCTTTCTTGCGCAAGTTGTCTGGATGCGTGAGGAATATAACAGCGTTTTGTCAACTCCTATTGAGGCCGATAATATCGGGTGTTTTGGCCGATACCAATATATCGGCAAAACCCAAATATCGGTGGATCTCTAGTTACCATGCTGAAAACATAATTTTTTTGCATAGATTACAACTTCAAGAAAAGTCCACATTAGTTTACACTGCTTTTTTATACCATCCTGATAATGTACTGCTATGCAAAGCAGTGGGAGTTTGCTACCCATTAACACTTTCGCTGCCGGGTTAATTCAAGCGGTTCGCAAAAAGCAGCTGTTTCGAACGTGGCTTTGCGGATGAATATCTCCGCTCCTGTTCGCTCTAGCGACTCGG
>Ga0210059_1015421_pt1 | contig 11163 bp, 7 predicted proteins | sample Ectturendosymbi2_FD_188042 | JGI IMG/M metagenome (GOLD analysis project Ga0210059, IMG submission 188042) | Ecteinascidia turbinata endosymbiont from Florida, USA - Sample 2 (SPAdes) (version 2) | ecosystem: Host-associated > Tunicates > Ascidians > Unclassified | place: Key West, Florida... | reverse complement strand
GGGGGGTGCGGGGGGCGGTTCCCACGGCCCTGCGCCTATTACAGTGAAAACCTAAACTGGGCCGCACAAAACCTTCGACCTCGGGTCAGCTACATCCGGTCCTGGTCACGGACCTCTAGTACATCCTAATATAAGTTACGGCCCCATAAAGAAGCGTTGCAATAAAAATTCGAAATTAGGTTTCATTCGTTGTAGTAACCGAAATGTCTGCAAAGCCTGTTAACTCTTTCGAAATGTCAGAGCAAAGCCTGTTGACACTTTACATCACATTCACGGACCCCTTTTGTGTTCACGGACCCGCAGGGTTAAGAACCCCAGGATTACGGGTTCATCCTGCAAAATGTATTCAATTTCAATATTACCACGTGTTCGGGACCAATGGCGTAACTAGGTGTTCAAGCCAGGGGGAGGAACTTAGCTGAAGGGGACCCACTGACCACACTTTGGGTATGCAATAATTAGGTCCCAAAAACTCGTACAGGTTATTCTATAAAAATAGTTTAAGCTGATGCAATGAGTTTTAATCATTGTCAGTAATGAGCTTTGATTAGGTAAGTGACTTTAAAGAATTACCCATTTTCATGTAACATATCCTGTCTAAGATTGATCCATGACTTGTGATTGGGCTAAAGGTAGGCTCATGATTTGTTGTAAGACCCACCACACCTGAATCTTGGTAATTAAAACTCCCAAATCTTTCTTTCTAAGCACCAAATACATTGTGCTTGACTTAATTATAGGTATGGGGGAGATTCGGGGCACTGCCTGAATAACTAACAAAACAAATGCAAGTCCAAACGGAGTAACTAACAAAACAAATGTAAGTCCAAATTGTATTTTGAAAAGCTTATTGATTTCTCTGCATCAGTGATAAAACCAGGGGCGTAACAAGGTTAGGTGGCGCCCGGGGCAGGAAACAAATTGGACGCCCCCAGGGCAGGAAACAAGCGTCCAGATTGCTTCAGTACTTTGAAAACCACTGTACTGGGTTCTTCAACAATTTTTCGCCGATTCCGAAATGAATTTTAAAGTTCAACAAGCACGAGGGTCTTATTTTTACTAATAGCATCATTTTACTGCCTACTTCACCAGCAATATTCCGCTTGGAAGCAAAGCAACATTAGAGAGAGCCTGAAATTCCCGTGTCTACAGCTGCAGATGTATTTTACACGCAGGCGTGGATTTCACTTTTTTATGTGCGGATGAGAATTTGCTTTTCCAATTTTTTGCAACTGCTGGGCATAACTTGAGTTTTAGGCCGACTCCTCTGGAGCTGGGTCGATGCGGACAGAAATATGCAATCGCGCAGAACTCCAAAGCCTTGCCTAGGTCATGCGACTGCCCTACAACTAATTGGCGACTTCACTAAAAAATCAAGACAGCTGCAATGCAAGCGTGGTTGAATCCTTTTATGGCCTATTTAACGATTGACATCATCCGATTTGTAAGTTACAATATAAATGTCGGATGGCATGCGGGCAATTAAGTTCAGTGGTTTGCCACAGACGCCCCTTCTATCAAATTTCAGATAAAATAAAATACGCAACTGTTGAAATATAAAGGCAGCCTCGTTTGTCAAATCACTAAGCACGAAGAGCACGTGTCACAGTGGCACACATCAATGGCCAGGTGTGACCAATCGTTTGAGTAAAGAGAAAGGTCAGAGCCACCTAGGTATTTCCTCTGCAAAACAGTCATTTTCATAAAGCACAAGCATTAATAGCAAATTTCCATTTTTAGAACTAGAGGGTTTGCAAAATATAAAGCTTCATGTTGAACTTGTCTGAAAAAGTAAGCAACTCAGTTCCAACATAAATCTTTTAAAAACACAGAAAGTTGTGGCACGTTACTGAATGACACACTTTTAAGAGGCAAACATCGTAACGTGTTTCTTGCGTGACTAAAGGCTTCACGTAAAAGTCTTGTGACTGATATACAGTTGCAGAACACTAAGAGGTAAGGTGTCTTTGAACAAGTTGTTTTACATTTCTATGACTCATAGCGGTGAGATTTTTATACCTCTGTTACAGTGACGCACGTTATCGCAAGCGTTTTAACGCAGTGTAATTTAACAACGTCTTGCTTTGAATAGGGTGTAGTGTAAAGCAACGCGAACTTGCAATCCGGATTCCTTTCGCATGCCAAACTGCAGTATGGCTGTTGATAAGACTTTAACTAATTGGAGAACTACCCAAGGCCATGCAGTGATTGAACTGATTGGAGAACTATCCAAGGGCATGCAGTGACACATATCTTTGTTATCAAAATACTTGAGTTTTTGACAGACTGCATGTAAACGTGGAATCACCCTATTTACTTTCAGAAGGCAAGCGGTTTACAGCAACAAAAGCAACATTGAAGTTTGTCTACAACGATACCCTTGGCAAGACAATTTATCCCTATTTATTGTAATAGACAAACACTTGTGATAAACGCTGTGAATTCTGCAGGAAAAGCATAATTGCTACATTTTGCCCGTCATCATTGTTTGGTGACTTGTTGTAGGTGGCCAAGAAAAGCTTTCAGTGGGCAGAGAAATACGATTGCCTGGCAAGCACAGGGCTGGTGCAACACCCGTGCTTTGTATTCTCTACAAAAAGGCATCGGTTTACGACCCCAAGTAAACAAAAATGTTGGTCGTTGTGGTGTCAGCAGAAGGAAGTTTTAACAACGACGAATATTGAAAGTCTTCTTGGCACTGCAGGCAGCGTTCGTAAAACCTTTCAGCACATCAAAGGTAATATGGAAACTTTATTAGCATTTCCACCGGATGTGGTACTGCGCTTTATCGAAAGATACTCAATGACAAACAGTGGCGATTCTAGACTTAAAAAGTGGGGAGGCCAGTGTGGGGCCAAGGAAAAAGTAGGGGGTCCAACATAAATTTTTATTTTGCATGGTGATGTTTCGTTTTTTGAAGATTAAGTTGCTATGATTAACTCTATCAAACCCAACATAGGCTTGTGATTGTCGTTAAAAATGAACATAGCATTATGATTCACTAGAGGCAACTAAACGCCACTGTAGGTGCAATCACACACGCGTTACTGCTATGTCGAATATTCTATGCTAATCATGCAACTTCCACACCACTACACATGTAAAATGAAGCACCATTTCCCGTACATGATTGTGCTGGCCCCAACATGAACGGAAAGAACTCCACGAAAGTGATTACAATTCACATGAAAGCGAAATGATTACAATTCACATGAAAGCGAAATATTCCAACCACGAATTCCATCTTGACACCGAGAGTGTTGATAGCCAACTACTTTCGTTAAAATATTCTTACTACAAATCAAATTTAAAAAAATAAACCATCTGCCAACGGATTGGTAACTGCTGACTAATCCATTTTTGTGGTGACTTATGACATTTTGTGATTGTGGTGTAACCATAACAATGTTGTGCAACTACTATAACAAGGCCGGCGCTGCCTATTCGTCCGGTACAACCATGGTCGTAGCGTTTTTCCTACTCAACAATAGGTATCAGTTTTTCAGAAACATGGCCGCAAAACTGCTGATAGCATTCGGAGACCCCAAATAACTGCTCTTTGCTGTACTCCGCCAATTTACTACGCATCGAATTCATCGTTCATGCTCAAGGGAGCAGTGGCACTTTTATAGATGCCGGAACTACTCTCACAGGTGCCCCACAGGCAGAGACTGCCTGCTCTTTAATTATATTTGTAGGCAACGACCAATACACTGATAGAGGTGGCGGAGCGGAGCACCGGCAGCGCTACACCACTGATCATGCGTCGATATATGATACTATGGACTAGAAACAGGGTTGGAAATTTAAAAGACGATATTTCGAAGCTTGAACTCAAAGTATGCTACTAGTTCCCACTTCTCAAACCCCTCTGTAGATGTCTGCAAGGAGTTGGCTACTAATTTCTCTATTCACAATGGCATAAAAATTTTGTCGAAACTGTCAGTCTCTGAGAGCATTGCGTTTTCCGGTGTCTGGAAAATTTTGGGTTTGCTTTTGGTTTTAGCTGACGCTACTGACACATCTGAGGTCTTTATCAACACTAAAGGTGGTAAAAGCTTGTTTGCGTACGATCCAGGCCTGCGAGAGGGGATAAAATAGGAAAATTGTTCCCGGGCACATTAGGTGCTGGGGCCCCGAAGATTAAAATACGCACGCTAAATTTTTTTTGCAATCAAGCCCAAAATTTCTAGTGTAAGCCAGTTGCGAATTAATGTATTCATAAATCTGTGCATGGCAAGTGTTTTATTTTTATTCTGACTACTATACTAAAAAGCTATGCCAGTTTCGACGAGGGAACCAGAAGCTATGGGCCCGGTATCAGTCTTAGTCCCCCTGGTAAAATCAGAAGCCCTGCGTATAACCATGACTTAAAGACGATCAAACGATGTGATGATTTTGCATGTTCACAAAGAACGAGTTGACAGACTTGATCTGGACAAAATTGCAGAACATTATGTTTTTGGTAGAAAGGACACACTGAGAAAGTTAGATTGAATTTTGTGAAGGGTTTGAGAATTTTGTCGGCTGGTAACGTTACTCAAACGGAGTGGTAGGTACGTTTTTATTTTTGTCTCTTGACTCAATGGCAAAGAGTTAGAGCAACAACTTCATAGTGTGCATTGCAGGCAATGGTTTAATTTCCAGAATTAAAGATGTAGAATAGTGGAGAGCATTGTTTCCTTAATTTTTTAGACTGCGAGGAAAGGGATAGTCTTAAAAGCCGTGAGTGTTCAGCTTATGGTAGTATACATACAAGTTTTCAGTTCAGGTTGGATTTTGGATTTAAACCTGGAACTGTGCTGTTGCAGAAAATGCTCACGGGGCATCGCTTACTATGAATGGCTAAAAAAGGTCATCTTTTTCTTGAGAATACAGAGTCGCAAAAGAACCGCTTACTTTGCGAACCACAGTTCCCTGAATCCACGATTTCTGCTCATCTTGGCCATACCACTAAAAAGAGCTAGCGCCAGCTCTGTATTACGAGTGTAATGTCCATCTGCGGCTTGGGTAGGGTGAGGACTATTCAATGCAGTATACAGTGAGCAGCAGCGATGTTTCGGCACCTGATGCACTTAAAGTAGCGTAGCATGGCCGCAGATAGGTGCAGCCTGCATCGGCATTTAGGTCGTGCTTCTGGTAGCAAGATGTAACCGCAGGGGTGAAACTGATTTTGCGGAATATTCCCAACAAAGTTGTTCATTTTGATCTTGACACTGAATTCTCCTCTGACTGATCCTTAAAGGCTGACTTTTCAACCCTGCGTTAATTTAGGACTGTTCAGTCATATGCGAAAAACGCTCTAACTCTAAACCTGAAAAGATTCAAACAAATAAACAATGAGCAATATAATTCTCACACACATCCCTGCACAGTCTACATTGGAACTGTATATCATCATCATCACCACGTCAATGTAACTTCATGGCCGTCATCAGGGTCAAATGTTTACCTAGCGAATACTGTATGGTCATTACGTCCCCGGTTGGCAATGTTGTTAAATGTAGTTTATGCAGACATAACATCTTGCCCTTATTTAATCTAAGCTGGTTACAAAACAGTGTAGCTGCAATGCTGCTCTTTTTAAAACAGCCACGCAATAAAATATGATTTGATTTAGCGTAACAAAAATGTTTTCTGGTGGCATTACAGGAAGTTTACCGAGGCAAGTGCCTCGTTTGCCTTAATGTAGCTACGGCCTAGAACTTAATCCTTCGACTATCATGTCGACTGTCAAAGTCATCAACGAAATCATCTAAATCTGTTTTTCAGCTCGTACCTTTCAAGATCAGTGTTACCCAATCTTTTACTGGTAATGGAATTTCTGGGAAATGTTTTCACTAATTTCATTTTTAAAAAACTTCTCTCGCATGAATCGCTGGTGACGGGAAGAGTTACAGCTACAAGTAACATTCAAACGCAGCTTTTTAAGTAGCTATAAAAGATAAAAATTGTTCTTTTTAAGTTTTTTAAGTAGATATAAAGGATAGAGCTTTTTAAGTAGCTATAAAAGATAAAAATTGAAGCTTTTTAAGTAGCTATAAAAGATAAAAATTGAAAGATCAAACTTCCCATTTCCGTGACTATTTTTTAGTTTCGAAATGAATCTTTTATCAAAGCGACCGCGGTCTGACAAATTTTCACGCAGGATCCGTGCAACTGCTGGTGTGTGTCATCATAAACAACTCCAGTCACCCGGCTGTCAAAAAACAACAACACTGCTTATCATGCATTTGAGAAATATTGAATGCAGGCTAGAGGGTTTCTAAATTATCGTTTAAAATATTGCTGGCCGAAATGTATCTACTGTGTATGTCAAGTTGTCAATCAAACGAACTTAAATGGAAAATTAAGAAAAAGCTGAGGGGGCCAAGCATTGGGCCAAGCAAAAATCTGGGGGGGCATGGTCGACCCAGGCCCCCCTTAGAATCGCCACTGATGACAAATCCATCCGTAAGAATTACAAAACACGTTTGCTTATCTTTAGCGGGTTTATTGGCGATTCTGAGCCAATAGACTACTATGGCATGATTTAGCTTTTTGAGTGATAATATACAAACTGACATTCAAAGTAATGTTTCACAGATTCTACTTGAATAATAACTGAAGATGCCTACTATGAAAGCGAAATACATAGTCGGTTAAAACCAACATGGTTCGTTCTTGGTAAAGATAACTTTCGATATATACCACTCTTTCACAACGTTAACAGCGACATTGACAAAATAGTACAGAGATCGGGAACCTATGGCTCGCGAGGCAGATGTGGCTCTTTTGGTGACAGCATCTGGCTCGCTTGATATTTTCTTAACACGATTATTATGAATGAAACTTTTTCTGTAATTTTCCATCTACCAGACTACAAAGCCATCAGCAGCACCAGAAGTCGCATTAACAGTAAGAAGCATGCTATTAAAGAGAAAGTTCAGACATTTACCATTGTGTAAAATTGTTGATTTTGCTTAAAAATGCATACTAACACGTTAGTTGGTAAGTTAGTTGCATTAAGTGTTGAAAAATATTATATGGCTCTCACGAAAATACAATTAAAAATATGTAGGTTTCATGGCTCCCTTAGCCAAAAAGGTCCCCGATCCCTGAAATATTATATATCCTGAATCGGCGCTACTGGTTTAAACCTTTTACAATCGATGCAATACATACGCTTTTCGGGTGTACAGCTTACACCCATTTCAGCCAGCCATTTGCAGTGCAAATTGTGAAAAACTTGATTTTTCACGGCTTCGCACCTTTGCATGAATTAGAACAACGGCTGTAATAATAGGTCAAGATATCTGTTTTGGTCACTGAAAAATAACCTAAATGAAGTTATAATGTTTTTTACTGCTCCATTGCCTTCCATTTTGTTAGTTTACCCAAATATGTAAGTTTTGGTGCAAGGATAAGGAAATCGATGAGCTTAATCTCTGCAGGCTGCTCTGGCGGATGTAGTACAGTAAGTTTGGATTAATTACATGCTTTGAAAAAAGGATTCCAGCAGTGAGACTTGCTGAGCTAGAACAAGTATTACAGTTTTTATCTGATATTAAGCTCCTTCTCAGCTCGCTAATACCCAAGCTTGACCATGGGAATGGGATTCAAATGGGGATCTCACATGATGTGCTGGTGGGATTTGAAATTTGTCCCGTATCCCATCGCCAGTAATAGTTTACCATTATTACATGCTCACAGCACAGGAAGTATTACACGTACAGATTCAGCGGCATGCCGTAGTGATATGAAGTCCCCGAAATTAAGGCCTTTTTAGGTCACAACTGAAAAAGTTCTTCCAATATTCATTGTCCCTCTAATAGGATGTTTTGGGGTGTTTTAGCCACGGCTCTGTAGTAGAGGATTGACATTGGCCTAAATATGCCGATGTTACATTGTATAATGCGCTTCGTATTACTGGTTTCGTGGGAATCCCAAGGGGTTGGAGAGTCACAAGCTGTCAACGGATGGGATGAGACTAAAAAGGGTCCCATGAACAAGCCTGCTAATAACCAAAAAGATTTCGAATAGAATCCTAAGGAATAAAAAACTATTGAAACAGGAGGCATATGCAGCGCCCGTTAAGTAGAGAAATCGTAGTTATTCCAACCCAAGCACCATCTTCCTTTAGCATTTACAAGCAGACAAGCATCACGAATTTTCCCTTTTTCGTAAAATTCACCAACACAAATTGCAATTTTTATTTATAACAACTTTTCAGAAACGAACGCAGTAAAAAATCGGATACGACAACAACATTCGATAAATGCCACCGCACTTCAACTTCGGTTAAAAAACGTGGATGCAAGCTTGCAAAACTTCGAAATCTTAGCCGTTGGTCTCAATACTGAAAAAGTATCACACAAGGCTGGTGAAAACTTTTCAAAAGCTCTGTAGAAAAGTGGTCCACTATGGTTAAAAAAACTTTATAATACATCAGTAATTTTCATGCTCATTTTTGGAAAATGTTTATGTTCGCCCTAAACTGAATTATGGTCGACATTAAAAGTATTACGATATCATTTTTAGTGTGTTTGCTTATACAAGGGTATGACAACGAGATGGCACATTTGGAACTTTTCTTAATTCAACTGCGATATGAAAACGAGCAATTTTGTAGGTCACTCTGTAAATGCGGTACACTTTTTATATATCCAAATACGCACTAAGAATGTTTCAGTGGATGAACCTCAGCACTACAAAAGCGGTGTCAGCAGTCTTCCATCTCAACGACAAGGAAGTTAAAGGTGAGCTGAAATGCAACTTCAACGCCGAAACCCTGCCCTTTTGCTCTGAGCCCAAATACCTCGGAGTAACTATGGACAACACGCTCACGTATCGCCGACACCTCGAGTCACTTCGCAAAAAGTTGACATTAAGCGTCGCACTCTTGAGGCTGTTTGTTGGCTCTGGCTGGGGTGCTGGGTTAACAACGTTGCGAACAGCCACGTTAGCCCTGGTCAATCCAACAGCAGAGTACTGCGCGCTTCTGCCTGGTGCAACAGTGCTCACACCCGCTTCATTAATCCATGCAGTCATAAATGACGCCTTACGAACTGTAACAGGATGCCTGCGTCCTGAACCAGCGGACAATTTCTCTATTCTCACAGGCATCCAACCTGCTGAGCTTCTTCGCAAAGGAGCCACACTCTCTCTAGCACGCCGTGCCATGGAGCCTGGACATCTGCTAGAGCACTCAGCTGACACCGGTTCACCGGGTGGGAAGGCACGGCATCTCCAATCGATGCACCCATCGCCGCACAGCAACTCATCAGTTCATCTGATGACAACAACAGAAGTGCGGCGCTCTGGGCCGATCACCGATGGAATGCGGCGTGGTTGAAGAACACTACGAGCCCCGTAATTTCATCCCCGACATCGTCACCCACCCTCCTGGAATGGTCCTGCCAAGAACAGCGTGGGTCCGGCTTAACCGCCTCCGCACTGGTGTTGGACTTCCTGCTCCTGTTTGCACAAATGGGGTATGGTACACAGGGGCATAACGAGGTTAGATGGGGCCCGGGGCAAGAAGCAAGTTTGCCGCTCACTTGTTCGAAACTGAGGTCTTTCGAAAGCAAATGTTCTGTATTGAAGAAAGTACCTGTGGCACTGTTAGGACTTTTCGGCGCCCCCGTAGTGACTGGGCGCTCGGGGAATTGCGCCCCCCCTTGTCCCCCTCGTGACGCCGCTGATGGTACATTCTGCGGCTTGTGAGTGTGGCGCAGGAGACCGCTGCTGACCATGTTGTCCTTCACTGTTCAATCCATCGATCCCCTATGAAGCGCATGGCCTGACGCGTCTAGATGACGAGACAATCGAATGGCTGCTCAGCACCGCATAGTGCGGCATAGTAGTTATAACGGAAAAGTTTAGTTGTTAGGCCAAACTTCGCCATATTTAGGTACATCCGAAGTTCCTACGTGAGTTCGACCATAGACGTAGCAAGGACGGTATTCACAAATCTAAGTTTGTTTGACCCCCCTATTAAAGACTTCTAATCCCGGTTATTTCAATAAGAGAGACACACATAATTAATTTATTGTCTTTTATTATAAAATTCAAGTAATACAATAATCATAACTCACCGAACAAAGTTATTTTCCAATACGTTGACTCTCAGACTGGAATTGACCACAGCAATACATTCATGTAAATCACAAACTCTGACTAAATGTTATTACATTAAGATACTTTGATACACATAAAAGCTACACAAACGCTGCATGCTTAACTGTCTCTGAATCGTGACCGCTAGTGCAAAACACATGTTAATCAACGCCTTTTTTCCTTTTACATTTTTTGTCGTGAGAGGTTTACGTTATTTTTATCACGTGATCATACTTCCAAGATTCGGCTCTGTGACATTCCTACAGAATATCGTATTTGCACGGAAAGCTTAGTCACGGTGATTTTACTATTTTTTCAGCGTATCGAGTCATCCAAGGCGACAGGAGTCCCTCCTCCAATCATCTCCATGATCGAGAGAACGGCGCTCCGTCTCCTGGTTAACTCTCTACTTAAACAAGTCACCATTATCTGTCAGAGGGTCAGACAGACATCTGGGCCGTTTACGTAGTGGCTTGTATCGTTCTTTTTAAGAGATCAAGCCCAGTGGTATTTCACTTGAGCGACCTCTTACTCGGGAAAGAATATTACAGGACTGCACAAGACATCGGTCTTTTGACAATAGCAGTCGGGTAGTGGCAGCCAGCTTGGATTCAACCAAACTTGCACTGTACAAAGACAGTATCTTTCCCAGACAAGCCGTGGTTTTACTAGTCAAGTTTTTAGCACGATCTGAACTGGTCGCTCTTAGTCGAGGCTTATACTTCTACACCCAATTGGCTCTGACTTAGTGTCTCTAGCCAAGTATATAGCACGATCTGGACTGGACGCTCTTAATCGAGACTTACTCTTCGACACCCAATTAGCTCTGGTCTAGAGTTTTACTTCAAAGGCTGACAAGCTCAAGGCAGGGCAAACCAGAGAAGGAATTCAGAAAACTGAACTCTCGAATGACCAAAAACTGGTCCTTTTATAGTCAAATTATCATGTGACCGTCATGTGATTAGTCACAAGACTTTTCTAATTTTAGTAACATTATCTAATATTTCGTGTAGTTGTCATGTGATTGATCACAAGACTTTTCTATTTTTAGTAACACCCAGGGGG
>Ga0210059_1015420_pt1 | contig 11164 bp, 9 predicted proteins | sample Ectturendosymbi2_FD_188042 | JGI IMG/M metagenome (GOLD analysis project Ga0210059, IMG submission 188042) | Ecteinascidia turbinata endosymbiont from Florida, USA - Sample 2 (SPAdes) (version 2) | ecosystem: Host-associated > Tunicates > Ascidians > Unclassified | place: Key West, Florida... | reverse complement strand
CTCTAGCTTTGCAGCCGGCTGTTTGAGGAATTTCCTGCCTGGTTCTGCTCCCATCTTCTTGCAATGATTCAAGCTTGTACTTATCATTCAGCAATATTTGTAAAGCCACAACAGTGACCCACACCAAGCGAATCGATCGCAATTTATTGCATAAGGAAACTAGTTTCGTGTGTTACACATCTTCAGTCCTGCGCAAAAGTCGACATATGAAACAGAAAGAAAAAATTACGCACTGTTGCTAAGATCAAAACTCAAGATTACAAAAATTGAAGATTACAGAATTTGAGCACAATTGCAACTCCTCCACTAAACAGCTGTGTTGTAGCTGTGTTTAGTGGAGGAGTTGCAATTGTGCTCAAATTCTGTAGTCTTCAATTTTTGTAATCTTGAGTTTTGATCTTAGCAACAGTGCGTAATTTTTTCTTTTTCAGAAGAAGAACTTGCAATTCGGCTTTGGTTTTACTGTAGCTACATGTTGTGAACAGCCGCCGCAGTCTTAATGTTTAATACGCTCACAAATTTTATCAAATGATGCAATGAAACATTTCAAACTTGCTCGTCACTTTCAATCCAAGCACAGAAATCTTAAAGGCAAGCCACTGGACTATTTTCAAGCACTAATCAGCGAGATGAATAGTCAAGAAAAGCAAATAAAAACGATGACAACCACTGGAAAGTCTTTTCTTAATGCATCGTATCTATTTTCTATTGAAATATCTATAACAAAAAACATTGACCATTGGGGAATGTAAGTAAAACCGTGCATCCTAATTGTAGCTAAAGACGGTTTGGGTCTTCAAGTGGCTCAGAAACTTGAGCGCATACCATTAACGACACAGTTCAGCGATATTGAAGATATACCAATGGATGTCGAGGAGGAGATTATAGCTGAGTTAAAGAAGTCGAGGTATTTTGCAATTCAACTCGATGAGTCAACTGACCAGTAATTGTGCTATTCTTCTTTGCTTCGTGCGTTATATGGGAAAAGAAGATTTCAAGAAAGAACTTCTATGTTGCATTAATTCACCAGGACCTACTGAAGCGGAATTTCCAGGGTGAGTGCTCCGCTCCAAGGTGTGATTCTTAAGCGTGAATTTCAGAAGTCATCCAGTGATGTCGATATTCGAACCGTAAGTTAATTACGTTGAGGAAGTCGTTATTGACATCACAATTTTGTCTATGCCTTAACTGGTTTGACCGAAGAAGCGCTTCCCGCGTAATTTCAGATCGAGGCATTTTAACTTTCGACTTTTCTTAGGTACTTTCCACTGGTACTGTCCCTTTGGACTTTATCGATTTCATGTAGTGGCACCCGCGTGACCACTACACTGGGCAAAATGTGTCGGTGTGAGCATAGATGGAGCATGAGCTGCGAACATGGCTGGGTAGGGTATCACCTTGGTGTAGTTTTAAAAATATTAAAAGTAGCGCACAAAGAAATGCTTTTCACTCTTTGCATAATCCATCGGGAGCGTTTAGCTGCAAAGAAACTGCCTACTGATTTGCAAAACGTACTAAGTAACGCGCTGAAAACTGTTAACGAGGTTAGAAGTGGACACTTGAACTCCAGACTATTCAAAACACTGCGTGAAAGGATGGATTCGTAGCATGAACACCTCTATACGGAGGTAAGATGGCTGTGGAGAGGACGAGTTTTTTCGCGGTTTTTTAAGTCAAGGGAGAAACAAAACAGCTTTCAGGTAAAGGAACTCTCTGTTGCAATTTCTTTTGGATGAAATGTCGATGAGTAAGCTTGCGGATTTGAAGGATATTTTTTTCCATTTGAACATGCTTAATAAATCTCTGCAGGGGTTTTGCACAGATATGTTTGCACTTAGAAACACGACAGATGTTATCAACAAGAAGCTGGCACTTTGGGATAGCTTTGCGTGGAAGTGAAATACAAGAGATGTTTCCCAATTTAAATAATATATTCATAAGTGCTGATGTTAATGCTAAAGAGTTATTAGATATTATAAGTGAGCATTTGAAGGAGTTAGCTACCAAAATTAGCTATTATATTCCTGAAGCTGCGAGTTTTCGGAATGAAAACTTTTGGATCAACAATCCTTCCATTGAAAATGCAAATGCATGCGCACCAGCCTCTGTGAAAAAGAAAGCCTGCTCGAAATGTGTTGTGATACTCCCTTGCTATTCGGACATTGAAAAGAATCACTGTCTCAATTATGGATATCTCATGAAAACGAATATCAGCCTGTCAGTCACAAAGCAATCAAAATGTTAGCGGTATTTTCAAACACTTGCGCGAGAAAACCTTTCCAGCACTAGCTTTAATCAAAACCAGACAGAGAAACTGCCGACGCAGAGCTTTTTCTTTCTGAAACGTCATTGCAACCACGCTTATCTCGCATGCAATGAAACAGTACCAAATTTCCCAGTAACTGTGGTAATAAACTTTTCTTTTTGTATGTTTACCAACATAATGTGTTGCGGTAAGTACAGGATTTTTTAAGGAAAATGTTAGGTACCCGGTATGGAATTGTAGGTACCCGATTTCTCTGATTCTAGGGACCCGATTTTCCATTCCAGGAACCCGAATCGCGTCCCTAAAACACCTTAAAAATCTGGGTTGGTATATAACAATTTTAGTTAACAAAATAATTATAATATAATCTGTTGCATTCATTGCAATTGTATGTTACCGGTCCGTTAAAAATTCCTGTGCTATTTACAGGTCCGCTGGAGTAAAAAAGTTGAGAACCACTGGTTTAGCCTGTTTTCTTGATTGATCCGATTTTATGTGGGCACGGCATACTCCAGTAGCTTTACGATCAGCGCTGCGTAACAGTAATATGCCCAGAGTTGTCAGTTGACCTCGTCAGGGAAATATTTTTACTTTTCTTCTTTTGTATTAGGAAATAGCCTTTTCAACGCTTTATTGTTTATAAACAAAAATGCAATCATATAAAAAATATAATTTTTAGTAAAACTCAGCAATCGAAGGTAGAATTTTAGCATTGCTTTTGATCAAAACTTTTTAATGCCTTGGAAATCGTCATATGACATAGCATCAGTCGTGATTAGATTGCATGCTCTAAAATGTACGTAAACGTATGAAGAAGTCGTGATTGAAATTCGTGTCCCGTAATCATGCAATCGTGCGACGCGTGGACTTCGCAACTAAGTGGCTGAGCCTTTTCCTTTATTGGTGTCATATGCACAGAAACGCATGCTTGATCGAGTCATTTGACGCAAAGAGTGCCACAGACATTCACTGATGGAAGCGTGATGTGACCAGGAAGGAAGTGATGCGTTATAAAGATAGTTTTAGAAAATCAAAATCAATCGTGATCTTTTTGGTAGAAGACGAAGAAAGTAGTTGAAGCAAATGAATGTTGGTGCATTTTATTTCGTTCTAGTTTTGACTTTTGTTCTGATAGGAAACTCGCATAAAGTGTTTCGTAAGGCTACAATCGGTTTGAAAGAGACAGAAGTTCAAATGATTTAAAGCTTCTTAACGGTAAATGAACCAATTACATCATAGAATTCGCAACATTAATGCTACCAAACGAGTGTGTATTGAAAAATAAGAAAATATATACTTTTACATCTTGTGATGCGCACCGCAGGGAGAACCAAGGATCAAAAAAATTAATAAATAAATAACGCAGCTGACATTAAAGAACTGTGAAAGGCATGGGAGCATTTAGAGATTGAAATGATAATGAAGTGCTCAGATATACTTGCAATAGATTTATGGAAAATTAAGAGAATCGTGATTTTAAGGAAAATGACTATATTTGATGACAAATAAAAGTTCCAGGTTTGCCGCAAGCTTTTAAGGAATTAGCCTTGGTTTTATGACTTTGCGATGATTCAATCTTGTACATATCTGTGGTCAAGTGATCACCTTTGTGGAGGCTAATTATTTGCTTATTTGATGATGCATATGTGGAAAAAGTTTGAGCTGCAAACTATGGAGGTTATTATTTACAATTAGGTATTCCTTACATTTTAATTTTCGATCACAAGAGATTTGAAGTCGTGACTGATTATTAACTTCAACTGAAAATGATACTATGAAAGAATTACAATAGAGTTTACCAGAAGATAAGTCAGATGCAAGAGGCAAATAGAAATGAGGTTCTTAAAAATGTATGGGAAACGCTTACAGAATCAGATAAGGCAGTTCCTGAAATTCACAGCTTAAACACCGTTTGAGTGTATATTTATTAAAATAAAGAGCCACAACTTTTAATTAAGCTCTGTTATTATTAAAGGCAATTTAGGTACGGTTTGTGTTCAAATATTGCATGAATTTCTGTAACAATTTGCAATATTTTCAGATTTCCATTGCCAGATCTTCCCGATCTATATATCAATACCATGTTTTGCAACATGATCACGTTTGAAAAGTGAAAAATTTTATTGAAAATTATGCTAATCACAGGTACACTAAAAATACATAAGTAGTCTTTCATGAATGCTTGAAATTATGTGCTTCCATTTTCTATTGCAGTGTTGTTGTCATTTTAATTCTTCAAGCATGAAAAATTTGTTGCAACGTGTTTTAACTGTTTTTGCGTGGACTATTTTTGATGTCGCTTGGAGTTATAACCTGGCATCTAGACCAGGTGAAACAAAAAAGCTTCTTCCTACGCCACTTCCAAACCCCATGGAAAGTTCATTCTTCGGATACTCTCTGTCCATTTCCAACAATGGGTAAGTGGTATCAGATTCTGTCATTCTGGTTGAAATGACTTGAAGTGTTTATCTCACCACTAAAATAGCGTGTTGGATTCTGCAGTAGGCCTATCTAGTACACGGGTGACCAAACCTGCTTCGCGTTCGAGCTACACATGACAAAACGCAGATTTTCGAGAACGGAAGCACATCAACAAAGTTGGAAACTTGTATTTGCATGCACGCGTTGAAGATTATTGAAATAATGTTATGTGGTGTGCTGTGATCTCGTGAGTTTTGATTGATCGGAATTGTCAGAAGTGTGCAAAGTGACCAAGAAGGTGCCACAGACGATCGAACCTCCATCACGAGTTAGTCTGTGAGAACTGCATATTGTTTTGACTTCATTGGCTTCCGCTGCTCTAATCAACTTTCTTACTGAACATTTTCGACCAGCATCTGCTGACACTGAATATTTTTTTACGCAGTCAGTTTATTCACTGTCAAACCTGACTTGCAGGATGTGGATAATCATCACGGAAAAGTTTGTGATTTGTTTCATAATGGCGTTTTAAGTGCCTGACTTTGTAAATGCTTGAGCTAAGCATGGAGGATAAAACGCAGATTTTCCCCACAGAATTTTCACACACACTCAACAAGATTTCTACAATTTAGCAACTGATCCGCACAGCTCCAAAACTCTGTCTAGCTGGCTGTAAGTCCCTTCTGGTTTAATTTCTGGCTTCCTTCAAGGGCTTCATTGCAACTGAAGCAGTAGCAGCTTTAGCAAGAAATCTGTGGTTAGTCTTTTAGTTTTGTTAACTCCGGATTCGATACACATCAGCTAGTTTCTAAACTTGAAACAGTAACGTGAAGTGAGGTTTGAGACTGGTGAGGCAGTGAAAAACAGCAAACCGATTAATGTGGATCCGCCAAAGCACCACTTTCCAATTCAATGGCAAGTTCTACAGACACATTAAAGGTGTAACAATGGGTTTGCCCATTGCTCCTCTGCTTGCCGACGTAACAATGAACTACATTATAGATCAAGCTCTCACTAAAATTAACGTTTGAAACGAGCCAATCGTCCTTTGGTGCAATGTAGATGATATGTTTGTTGCTTTCAACGACACAAGTGCACTGGGCATTTTCTTTAATGCCCTCAACAGCGCACATAATAGCATCACTTTTACCAAAGAATTGGAGTGCGGTGACTCTTTTGTTTACTTGGATGTTCTAATAGAAAAAAGGTCACACTGGAGTACAAACAACAACGTATCGGAAACCTACTTATTCTGGTTCTACACGCATTGGACAAAGTTTTATTCTTCACCAACAAACAAGAAATCTTCTCTTTGGATTACATGACCGGGCTTATAAAATCGCCAGCACGTTCAATGCCATACATAATGAATTCACGAAAATTAAAAGTATGCTGATCAAAAACGAATACCCCAAAGCATACCTGGATCACTGTACATGAAACATCTCAACAACAAACATGAAATCCCCATTAATTCTTTCATGAAAAAAACGCCTCTGACAACCACCATCAGCATGTGTCTCCCATTCCTCGCGGAAGTTTCCTATGAAGTTCGGCGAGAAATACAAAGATTTCTACATGGCTATGTCATCGTGCCTTTCAGTTTCGCTTCATACGTAAAAGTAATAAGCTGAAAAACTCTGTTAGATATAAAGACAAACAGAATCATCTTCGTCGTTCAAGTATAGTCTACAACAGTGGTTCTCTATCACTGTTCCTAGAGCCGCACGCGGCTTCCAAGCATCCTATGTGCGGCCCTCAGCAGTCTTTCAACAAAACCTATAATATTTTGTGTAACAGACTTCGTTCTGCTATAAGCAAAAGTGTCAATTGACTTGTGTAAAAGTTTCTTTCGTGCGGCTTTCTAACCAAGTTGTAAGTATGGATTTGGCTCCGTTCAGCGAAAAGTTTGAGAACCACTGGCATGCCAACTAGCATGCACGTGTGGGTCAAATTACATTGGACAGACTCACCGAAATTTAATAACCCGAATGAACGAACACAAATTTGATCAACGTTCTGAAGTTTACAAACATTTGTCGACCAAACCCACGCACCGTTTTGACTTTAAGCAACTGGAAATATTGGGAAGCATCATCGGTCAAAAGAAACTTCTCCTACTCGAGTCTCTTCCAGTAGTGGTCTTAGTGAGTGTGCAGGGCGTGCAAAATGGGGGCCCCCATTTTCAATTTACGCGCTTTGAGGGGGGGCCCATTTTTAGGTTACGCGCTTTCAAAGATTTATGAGATTTTCTTTATGATTGCATTTTTATTATAATGATTACACAATAAAACTTAATTTGGTTTGCTCTAAGTTTTTATTAATAATATGTTTTAACACATTTGGGTTTTCAACCTGAAGATAAGAAGTCAATCTGAAAAGATGAAATATAAATAGCTTTCTGTATGATCAAAGGACGAGGGACCCCAGTCAAAATATAAAAGTTCCTCAACAAAGATGCTAAGGTCCCCTAATCAAAGGATAAGAAGGCCTGTTAGTCTTTGGTTAAACATAAATAGCCTGTCTACTATACATTCAAAGGGCAAGGGGCACCAGACAAACGGTAAGATGACAAAAGGCAACATGGATAAGGTGCCCAATACTCTTCAAAAAGATATGGAATTTCCATACCTTTTCAATAGGCTACTTTATGTGCATTTTGGCAATACTTTTTTATGGTATTGAAAACCGGTAACCGATTTCATAATTCAGTACTTTCAATACCGCGTGGGAGCCTTGGCCAGCAAAGCATGTCCTGCATAACATACTGTATCAAGTTCACTGCAAAATTTAAAGGTTACCATCTCTGTTCTCTTCCTTTCATTTCTTGATTTTTCATTTATGCGCCGCTTGTACCCGGAGTAGGTTTATGTCGAAACCTTCAGTAAATCATGATTTAGCCATCCAGTGTACTCAGGTTATGTAACGCGGCCGTAATGCCAGCATTATTGGCGTTTGTAGATCAGTTTATCAGTTAAATTTCGATCATAGGTCGCAACACTCGAATTTATTAGCCAAATAGATTCCAGCTGGTACGCACCACAACCAACACGGTGGCGTTCGAGGACGTTACAGGTGAACTTCGCCGACTGTTACGACACCATTCCGTAAAAGTGGGCCCTGCTGTAACAAAGTTTGTGGCTTCTGCTGGAAATTAGCTTGATATAAAAAGTTGTCCTTTGTAATTGATTTTGGTGACGGCGGTTGGTGGCAGGCCGAAGCCTGAAATTTGCTTCTTGCCTGGCCAGTTGAGGTGAACGCTCTACAGCGACTCACTCAGTGGACGTAGATCGAACACCTAGAGAAGCGGACACTGTACCACTGACCTATCGCCGCCGACACGTCTTTATCTACGCAATATGTATGACATAACGGAAAAACGTCTTTTTCGGGAAGGGGTTTTGTTTAGGACGCACGGGCAATTTTAATGTATGAAGACGGAGTGTTTTGTTTACGTTTACGAAGTTACAGTCAGTAAGAAAATTTGCAAAAAAGGTCGTGCCACGGTTGATTAAACAGCATGACTTCATCATCAGGGGACGTTGAAAATGGATCTTACTTATGGCGCTGGAATGCCTTGCTCGGGCCCTGGATAAGGCGCATAAGTTGTTAACTATTGGAACTTCGATTAATTAAAAGAAACCCTTATTTATGGAAACACAATAGCACAACACAAATGGTTAGTGGAATGCCACACCAATTTACTCGGAAAAGCACAATAGCACAATACAAATGATTAATCAGTGTGACCTCTGTTCTTGTCTCTTCAGAACAAGCTCAATACGAAGATTAATATTGCTGAGAGCAATTCTCACGTTATTTGCGACTCTACGGCGATGACGCTACACAGTTTTGATATAAACTACAACTAGCGCAGACATGGCAGCTTCACAGAGGTATGTCGTGGGAAGTGGAATTATTACATCGGGTGCTCTATACCAATTCAGGATATTCTTGCAACACACTGCACCGAAATTCCATCACTGAGGAGGAGCTGAACTTCGTCTCTGCGGCTTGAGCACTCCGCAATTCCAGATGTTGCTCCTGAAGGTTGAGCTGCTCATTGTCGTTCATCTCAGTAATGAAAGGTTCCTGAACTCATGCTGCAGAAAGTTGAGTTGTTGGAAAGTGACCTTCTGTTTTCTTCTCGACCTTGCGTGTGTGATCACTGGGGTCATTTTTATGACCTGAAAAACTTGATAATATGACTTTATTTTTCAGAAAATATGACTTTATATGACCAAACAAAAATGACTGAGCTAGAACATATAAATTCTGTACAAGGAAACATTACCAGCGAAAATAGACATAAGAGATGGTAGCCCCATGTTTGTTGAAGCCCCACTAATATAAACGGATCAAAAGTCAAAAGATCAGCAAAATATATAGTTTGGTTTGACGCGAATTGAAAACATGCATTGACATTAATTTATTTCTTTGCGGCGGCAAGAACATGCATTTTAGGCAGTGCATTACATTTCATCCAAATAACTTGGTTCATCTGCGTCTTTCCTAACATTGGCAGGGGGTGCAAGTGGGTTCAATTTGAAGGATGCAGCTTAGACCTAGTGATATAGTAGTTTCACCCAATATTTTGAGATTGTTGTGATGGATTCCTTACTGAATTAGGTTGAAAATATGCATAATATGACTTTATGACCTATCAAGGAAAATATGACTTTTTGTGGCTTTATAACATTTGTTATAGACTTCGTAGGGGTGCACTTTTTGTTTTAAAATTCGTTTCATACCTTCCTGAAGCACAGCAAAAATATGACTTTTATGTCTTTAAATGTCCCTAGTGATCACCAGTTAAACAAGTCAACCAGTCTTTAGTTTCCTGATCACAAAGTTAGTTGTCCAAAAGTGAAAATATAACAAAATTATGTTTTCTTACACTTTTTCCCACAGAGATTAATTTCTGTGTGAAGGCGGAGACCATTTCTGCATCTTTGAGATTTGTTCCTCCCGTGTAGAAAAAGATTGAGTTGATTCAAAACACTAAAAATTTCTAGCAAATAAAAAACCTTCAGTTGGAATTCATCGACATCAAATTATATCGCTAGATCCACTGACCCGTCCTCACGAAGGAAAGCGGCAACTTCAGTGACAAGTTCTACAGCAGGGGATAATACATTTCACTGGCATAACCATCCCACTTCAGTGTGGAAAAGAAGGTACTGATGCTCCTTTCCAAGGTCGTCATGAATAATCGTGCATTCACGGCCCTGCCATGAATGAAATTCCCAGCCTTGACTACAGAATCAAAAACACTTTTCCATTCAAGCGGGAATGTCTTACAAGTCACGACGTATTCAAGTAATTTCACTCCACAAGTGAAAGAAACAAGGAATCAATCACAAATTTTTAATAGGAAATCGATTTCACGTAACACTAGGCATCGTCAGTCCTATCATCTGCAAGCAATGCTAACAGGTGTGAAACGTAGAAAAGCCAACACAAGTTCAGAGAAAGTAAATAACCTCAAGACTACAATGAAAAAACTGCGCAGACCCAACCGCGACAAAGAAAACAAAACCAAAACATTATGCTAAACTACATACAAAGGCTGAAGCTTCAAAACTACTGCATAAATGACAAAAACTTACTAAAACTCAACGCCAGCTAAAGATTAACACCAAAGCAAAAGTGGCTTTCTGATAAAAGTAACTCTTCGCAGAGCGAGGCTTCCGAAGTCGGCTTGAAACAACAAGCGTTGTGAATCAGTCAACGTGCATTTTGGTCGTTGTGGCAACCAAGTCCCTGCGGGCACGATGGAAAAGCTCTGACTGACGCGAACAAAAACACCTGCACACTGGCCGCGAAAAGTGAAACACAAAAACCGTCTGTAGAATTGAAGTACATCAGCGTTCAGCGGCAGAGAAACAAAATGATTATCTTACGCGTGGGAGGATCATGTTTTGAATATTAATTGTGCGTTAAGTTTGTGATACTACTTATCTTCACAGAAAGCTAAAGAAAGGGAATTAGTTTCTTCATCAAAAGTAACGGTGTAAGCCTCATGTATCGGCGGTTTGTTTACGTCGCCATGGGACTCTGAAAAGTGCCGCAACAAGGCCACTTTATCTTTGTTATTTTCATCAATTTCACAATTGGGTCTGTTACAATTTTTACGGTGCGATGACCATCTCATGGAAAATTTGTTCTTGGTTTGCCCGACATATTGTTCGTCGCAAATAACACAAGTCGCTACATAAATACCATGGTTATCGCATGTCAATTTTTGGTTGAGTGGGAAGGTTTTATTTTTGCCCATTATTTGTGAAACACATGGCACCATTGATTTGTTGTACTTTCCATCGTCACCACAAAGTGCACAGTGGCCACAAGGACCCGACATCCCTTTGATATGCTCTCTCGTCTTGCTTAAAGCAAGGTGCTTGTAGTTAGTAAGTAATTGTCCAATTGTAGTTGGTCTTTTGTAGGTTATCATTGCTTTCGGGTTTAAGTTTTTCT
>Ga0210059_1015419_pt1 | contig 11164 bp, 5 predicted proteins | sample Ectturendosymbi2_FD_188042 | JGI IMG/M metagenome (GOLD analysis project Ga0210059, IMG submission 188042) | Ecteinascidia turbinata endosymbiont from Florida, USA - Sample 2 (SPAdes) (version 2) | ecosystem: Host-associated > Tunicates > Ascidians > Unclassified | place: Key West, Florida... | reverse complement strand
AATAATATTTTTGCAGAGAAGCAAGTCTTGTTTGATATTTGTGGATTGATGCAATCTCGGCAAAGTAGTTATCAAAGTGATTAGGTAATCCACCATTACAAAAGGAGTGCATGAATTTGGCAACTGACAATTGAAATAAATCAGGTATTTCTAAAATTTTGTGCATGGAATAGAGTACAGTTGTTTTAGTTTTGTTATATTCAAGTGTTCTCACAGCTTTATTTTGCAATCTAATTAAAGGGAGTAAAGTCGTCTTGTTGGCCCTTCCCCAGTTAAGTATTGAATAAGTTAAATAGGAATGGAAAAGAGCGAAGTAAACGGATTTGAGCACTGAAGTGTTGGTATAGTGTTTTAATTTGAACAACATTCCACATGATTTGGAGAGCTGTGTTACCAACTTTTCAATTTGAGGCTTCCAATAAAGTTTATCATCAAGTATAACGCCAAGATACTTTAACCTGCTTTGTTTTGATATTGGGTGATGATTCACTGACACTGATAAATTGATTTTTTTATGGTTGTTCATGAGCATGAAATTGCTTTTGGAATAATTGATACATAATTTGTTAGCGTGAACCCAGTTATCGATTTTTTTAAGCTCATGGTTAACTGCTTTTTCTAAGATTTCATGTTTTTTCCCCGAACAATGCAGATTGATATCATCAGCATATAAAACAGTATTAAAGTTGGAGGCTTTCACAATGTCATTAATATATATAAGGAATAGTAAAGGCCCAACAACAGATCCCTGGGGCACTCCACATGTTACATTCAAAAAATAAGATTTAGTATCTCCTATTTTAGTACACTGAAACCTGTTGTCCAAGTAAGAAGCAAGTAGCTTTAGGGGTGTTCCCTTTACTCCACAGTAAAACAATTTTTCAAGTAATATTTTTTGATCAACACAGTCAAAGGCTTTGCATAGGTGTAGAAACAGAGTACAGGTTATTAATTTGTTATCTTTATTACAAATCATGTCATCATAGATGGCAGCAATCGCTAATTCAGTAGAGTGATTGGTACGGAAGCCATGTTGTTGTGGGCTCAGTATACAATTACTGGCGACAAAAGAGGATAATCTGCTGTAAATTACTTTTTCAAAAACTTCGGAGATAGTTGGAAGTATGGATATTGGCCTATAATCATTAGAGGATTTGGGAGAAGTTATTTTAGGAATGGGTGTAATTTGTGCAATTTTTAGAAGGTTGGGAAATTCACCTTTTGCCAAACATTTATTAAAAAATTCAGAACCATGAGGATAAACTACTGGCAGAAATTTTTAAAAGCTTTGCTGGGATGTCATAGGAGTTAGATGTTGCTTTGCATTTTAGTGATGCAATTATTTGTCTGATTTCATCCGCACTGGTTGGTGGGAATGTACGCAAATTGGGGAAAGACTCAATAAGAAAGTCATTAAAAGTTGCAGGGGGAGGGTCAATTATGGAGGATATATTTTTGCCAATTTTGGAAAAATGTATATAAAAACGTGTATTTTTCCAAAATTGGCAAAAATATATCCTCCAATTTTGGAAAAAAACATGTGTATTTTTCCAAAATTGGCAAAAATATAAAAGGATGAGAAACACTTGGAATTTTCCAGAATCCCCACAGTAAAATGGGGAACCAACTACTCATCCCCTTTGCTGTAACCAAGGGGGAGTCCCGAGCCCATACTTAATTGCTGTATGCCTTGATGAACTCTCAATCCAGCCGGGATCAGCCAGGGTGGGATGCACTGTGGGAAAATGGTTGTGAATCATCTAATGTTTGCTGATGATATATGTGTGTTCAGCCCCAGTGTTAGTGGGCTGCAATGTCTTCTGAATATTTTTGGTGACTATGCTGCTGAACACGAAATCACTTGATTGCAAAGAAACAAATGGTGTACGTGTACAATTTTTAGACCAAGTGAAATATCTGGTGTGTGGATAAATGCATCACTGAAGGATGATGATGATATTCAGAGACAAGTGAAATCACCATACTGTGCAGCAAACAAATTCAAGAGGCACTTTTGATCAGTCCTCACCTGCAGTAAAAAACACTCTTTTTCGTGCCTATTGCATGCCAATGTATGCTTGCCAATTGTGGAGCAAATACACGCAGACCAGTATGAAGTGCTTACGTGCTGCATATAACAATGCCTATCGAATCATGCATTGCATACCCAGAAATGTAACTGTTCGCCCACACCAAGTTAGCCATTGTGTCAGGACCTTTGATGCCCTGCTGAGAAATAATTTGCATCGATTTTTTATACGATGCGCATCTTCAACTTTTTTATTCATTTGCTTCAAATGTCTGATGCTTCTTACAAATCTTCAATTTTTCCTCAATTATTCAAAGCTCCTCTATGATGGAGACAAAATGCTGAAGTTGTTGGCGATCGTTACTGTGTTTGCGTCTCACCAGTGTTGCTTTTGTGTAGTAAAAAAAAATGAATGCGCAATGTATGCAATCAAGTATCCAAAAATAAGAAATGCTCTTACAGTGTTTTGCTCCTCTCAATGTTGGTCATGTGCAAAACCGATTCTGTGATGCGCTACTGTATGACTAATGTGGCGGCAGGTAGATGGCGCCACATGTAAATACATGGTCACCCCTAGATGGTGCCTATAAGTTACAAGTCACTGTGATAGTCACCACAAGCGAATTATCGTAGTTAACTTATCCCTATAATGATAGTGCAACCTAGTGGTAGTAGAGTGAACTCGTCGAGCGAGCTCTATTGCTGCTGGTTGCTTTCCTGTTAGTTTATGTCCCGAATTGCCATCTTTCTCTGTGCTTGCCTCAGTAGTTCAAAATCAACCGCAACACCAACAATTTTTTATGCTCTTGTGTCTATGATCGCGTTCTGTATGGACCACGAGCCTGGATTAAACTATTAATATAAAACTAGAGAAAATTGAAACGGGCATATTTGAAAAATCAGTACCGGTATTGATAAGTATATACATGATGTTTTGTATGTATTCCCATTGAAAAGTATGAGAAACACTTGGAATTTTCCAGAAAATATGAAACAAATTCGACTTGAAAAATTTTTAGGTGATCCTGACCGCGACTCGTACTCGAGGGTTTTGTGCCTCGACAGGATGTAATCTTCAAAAGTTAGGAGGCATTATGAGTTGGCTAATTGTTCTTATTATACAATGACGTTGTGATAGGCTGTGGCTGGATAGTGTATTTAATTCATCCACTTCTGATTCCCATTTCCCCATGCAGGCAAACTGTTTTTTCTTGACGGAACAGTATTTGAGAAGGACATGCTCTCAAGGCAGTAGATGGACAAATGTACCATTTCAACTGGCACGAGTTAGGATTCATAACTTTCAGGAGTGCCATTTAAAAATGAATTAATTGGACTTCCGTAGTCGGATAAAAAAGTCCGAATCCTTGCGACAAACACTTCGAAACCCTGACAAATACAGTACAAAACGTCAATTCCATCATTTTTACCCCTTGGGCTTGTCTAGTTGCGGTTTTGGGAAATCTATATGATACCGATGATATTGCGCCAAGGGATATAGAGACTAGTAACAGGAGTAGCCTATATAGAATTCAGTGACGCAATGATTATGGTCATGTATAGAAATGTGCCAAAGACTGTGGGGAACAAAAAATAGTTTGAATGGATGGTGCCCCCGAATGCTCTCAGTTGCAACAGGTCCGAATGTGCTGTAGCGTTTGATTATATTCAAAGTAAAAAGCATAACGAAAGGTTTGATCCAGGTCGGGAACTTAGCTGAAAGGGGTCCACTGGCCACTGAAGGGGATCCACTAGCCAACACCCAGAAAAGAACTTGAGAAATGATGGTGAACCGGATGTGGATTGCTATACTAAAACCCTAAATCACCGAAAAACGCAAGAAAATAACCTACCGAAAATCAAAAGAATACGAAAACCGGAATACAGTAAAATTCGCCTATAACGACTTTGGCTATAACGTCAGTCCACCCATAACGACCCTTCTTCTCCGTTCCCTAGAAGTGACGTTATAGGGCAGTTCCACTGAAAAAGTCAAGTGGTGGTCGGTTTTTCCTTTAACTTGCCAGAGGGTCGAATTGCCCCTCTGACGCCCGTCAGTTACGTCACTGAGCAGTGAGCGTCCGCAGAAATTTTTCCAGGTGGGGAACGTCAACATTTTGCTTATCCTTGTCAGGTTGCTGACAATGCAACGCAAATGTACGTTCACAAAATGCTTTAACCTTCCTAACAGTGGCGTAACCAGATGTTTGGGCCAGGGGCGAAAAGCTTAGCTGAAGGGGGCCCACTAGCCAAAACTCAGAAAGAAAGTTAAGAAATGATAGTGAATCTCTGGATGTCTGTACTACCTAAAAAAACGAAAACACCCCGAAAAACGCAAAAAAACAACAACCTAAAGAATACTAAATGTCAACAAGAGGGGGCCCAGTTTTTACATTTAGCTTGCCAGGGAGGGCGGCTCGACCCCTTGCCCCCTGTCAGTTACGCCACTGCTTCTTACACGACTACACAAAAATGTCCTATGTTACGACAACAGCCACAGAGAATGCCCTTCGTTAGCAGCCATGGCCAGGTATATTGCGATAATTTTCACAATAGGCTATCTGCAGACTTCTTAAGCAGGGTACTTGTTTTCACAGAGTACGTATTCCCATGGTCTTTAAACGAAACCACAAATTATATCTTTATTTTACCTGGCAAGACTTCTCAGCATCACTTGTTAGAAACAAGATCTGCAAACGTCTGGGCTCTCGTCCAAAGCGATCAATCACCCTTCATCAAAACCTTGTTTGTCTTTACTGGCTTTTTCATGGGTAGCGCTCATCATAAGAGAGCAAGTAAGGTCGCAAATACTGTACATGCACAGAAAGGCGAGCAGAAAAACGCATTCAGCGAACGGCGTGAATATTGAGTCACGTGTTACGTAAGACGCTGTGTGAACATGTGAATGGTTTGTGCCCAGCCGGATGGCTCAATGAGCAGTCTATTACAAAGCACTGGTTCCAGTCCGTACGTACTTGTCCATATAGTTGGGCCACTGGCCGCAACTCTACCGGGGGGCATTGCCCTCAAATTTTGTGCCCAGAAAAAATTGTTTTAAACATATAACAAAACCGACAATATTGCCCCCCAAACCTTAAAAGCAGGCTATGGGCTTGGTGTGCACAAACTTCAGTTGAGCACCAACTTAAATGATAAAACGCAACGAAAACCGACGCATGGAGAGTTTTCCGTCAGCACTTTCAAGTTGGCCAAGTATAATCAAGTCAGGATCATCACCGGTGGAGGGCATGTGGTACCGAACCCCATGGGCAATTGGTGCCCTTGCTGGAAATGACTCGTGCCTTTCGTTAGCTAAGTGGCCCTCCTATCCCAAAACCCACACGCTTGAAGCCCATTCTAGACCAGTTCCTTTCATGTGGAAAACAGCACGATCTAGACATTCGCTGTAGCGAATTCTAGAAATCAACACCGTCTTTAAAACAACTGCAGGACCAATTAATTTTCAATAATGAATGCACAAGATTATGGAATAACCTGCAGTAGCATGGAAAAGCTCCATTCACAACTTGTCCTGAGCTGTCTTAGCTTCACTAAGATTCAGCGCCTATTTCCATATTTGACTTATGGAAAAAATATTTGACTTATGGAACACATGGTTTTGTGTTACGAGCAGATAATTATATTAATGTTGCAGAAAACAGACACATGTAACGATTATACCAACACAGCAGTTGAATTTCTGGTTTTCAAACGTAACTCGCTTGTTTCTTCTATGCAGACACCTGAAACTACCAACTTCTGCCAAATTGCTGAAAACTGTACATGTTCTAATCGACAAAAAACGCAAAAGAAATTTATGCGGCAAACAACGCATGTGTGCTAAACTACCTTAAACATGGGCTCTGTGTGTTGCACTCGAAGGTGATTGCGAGTTTTAAAGCAACTTACAAACACACGCAGTAAAAACAGAATGCCGTTATCCAAAAGATGTCCTTAAGTTTCAGGGTCCTTGATTCGTTAAATGAGATGTACTAGTACTGCAACTGACATCCAGTTTCGAAATATTATCAGTTTCATCGCAGGTAAGCAAGCAACGGGGACACACATTTTACAACGGTTCCACGAAATCAGTGTTTGAGAGTTCTGTGGTCTCATTTGTTGAGAAAACTGCAACTTGGTATCACATTTCCTTGTTGTCCACAACTGAGCCATACACCGGTTATTGCTGGCACGGAAATGTTTATCGCTATTGTCCCATTCCAAACCAACTAACAAGCAAACGTGATCAGCAACAAACAAGGACGCATCCACAGAAAATATGTTTGTTTTTATGAAGTGAACGGAGGAATAAGTTTCAGTTACTAAAAAATAGCATCCAGCAGGGCGCTCGCGACAGCTGAAACATTTTAACGATCCTATTTAAGCTCTGTGTTCCGAATATGATGGTTGCAATATTAGTCCATGCACGTTCACTGTCGACGACACAGCACATAAGGCCAGGATGGAGGTCTTAGCCGCCACGACACAAAACCTAAACGGTCAGCATAAAGTAACTGCAGCGAGACTAAAGCACCTTTCCGACTATTACAATGCACGAATGCAACGTTATTACATAAACGAATTGGATCTTATTTACAGAATCTTAAAACTGAAAGCAGTTTTCTAACCATAATATCTTCGGACCCATCAACCAGCGAACACCATCACTAAGCATGCCTGCAATAGCTTGCTTGTGAACAGTTCTCCGTCTTATGATGAACATAACAGCCAGTCCAAGCTAGCAATGTTGCAATGCACAAGTAGAAAGATGCGGGCATTCGTCTATTGCACTTTCGCGACCATGTTCGCTGACAAGCTCATGTGGAAAATTTGGTGGAAGCAAGAGTGGATACACTGAGGGTAGAGGTTACATTAGAAGTACCAGCACTGCCAACTGGTATTGGACTGAAAAAATATAACCGAAAACTGATCGGCAAAGCTGAGTGGCAAGCGAACAGTATGAGCAGAACCACAAGTGCTACTTGTCTGCTGTCATCTCTGAACGCAGGCCACAGACTCAGCAGAATAACAGCGCCTGAAAGACAAGTCGCGACGACCAAAAAGACCCAGTCCAGCCACTCTATTGGTATTAATAACAAGAAAGCAACTGGTATGAAAATGAACAGCGAATAGCCATAAACACACATAATGTCGGGCACCGTGAGAGCGGCGATTTTGCGCCACCAGAGGATGCCGCGGACAAGAAGCGGGATGATGAATGAGTAACTGTATACAAGCACTGCTGCTACTGACAAACGCTCGAACTGTGGCGTGTAATGGTAGTGCTCGTCGGTCAAGTGACTCAAAAGCGTTGTGATGTTGCCGCAAATACCAACTACAAGCACGAGAGTAGCACATATCCAAAACGGGCCATACAAGTCCGGGTGTCCACCAATGTAAGACTTAGTAAAGCTGCGGCTCGGCAGAGGCAGCATGGAACCTCTGATGCGGTTCAGCACAACTCTGGCATCAACATCGAACAGAGTCTGATAGAAAGCAAAGCTCCAGACCGGGTGTTCCTTCTTGTCAACGAGCCGCGACGAGTCTGTCGTTTCTTCTTCGTCAACTGCAGAATCCGGAAATTGCGTGAAGGTGTGCATCTCGCCTGACATTTCAACATCCAACGTTGCCGCATCTGGAACCATCAACGTACATAATATATGCATGAGTTCCATCATGACTAACAAAAAGCAAAGCTGGGAGGCATCCCAGTGCAGTCAGTATTTCAATGGCTGATCTACACCAGTGCCATAGAAAAGTAATTCTCACTGACATGGGGCATGGCAATATGATTATATTTTCATGCTACTATGTTTCACATTGTTTTTAGTAACAAGGCAAAATAATATTATTTGTTTAATTGCATCATTGACTTATGAGCCACCTTTAAATTACTATACGTCCGTAACTGACAGCGGCATTGTATAAATCAAATGACATCACTCACATCAATATTCCTATTTCCCCCTCCCCCCCAAAAAAAACACAGAATGAAGGAAACTTCGTGCGTTTCCAATTCTAAAATTTTTCTAAAAATCAATGGTAAGACACGAGATGCAGTCATACACTATGTTATATGAAGATGCAGTATTCTGAACGGTTACACAAGTTCAGTTTTTATTCTCGGCAATCTGCATAGTCCAGAACCTGCACATTACTGAAAGCAGCACTGCGCAGCAGAAAAAACGTAAGGACTGTTTGAGTGCATGTTCAACCAAATTGTAACATAGTTTGTTTAGAGAACAGAGTTGATTTGGTAATGTACACACAATGAAGGTAAATCTCACTAAAGCTGACTTGTTTTAACTTAAATTCTTAAAGATTGCAGCAAGTGTATGTGCATGGATATGAAATAATCAGCATTAGCATGCCTGTGTATTATTTTGATTCTAACATAATCGTATATACATGCAAGCATAAAGTATGAGAAATGTATTTCAAAAATAACTGTCAAAGAAATTCCCAATGCAGTGTCTGTTTATACTCTCACAGCTTGCTTACATGCAAGAGAATTGCGTGCGCTGAATTTCGTTTGAATTTATATAAAACGAGAGGATTGCTTAAACTCCAAAACAAATGTTATCTGAGCATTACAAATTGCAGTTTGTCTTTTCGAATCAAACCAAGTTTGCCATTAATTTTAAGAAAAAGTCACAAAACCCTACTTGTGAAATTGTGAATGTTTGGCAAGATATCACCTAAAAACAACAAATTAATTACAAATCCCCTTGAGGATTAATTAATTAATTATAATATTTTGACCAAAACTTCCCAACCACCAACACTACAAGACCAATCAAGGGCTCTAAAGATGCATATTTTTGCCTATTTTGTTTTAAAAGAAATTGCTCCCTGAATTTTTTCCTACACCCTGATGTGGTCATCCAAAAACGCTTAACCTGCACCATTTGTGTCTTCCCTCTAAAAAAAGTTCAAACCCAAAACTTGTCAATCGTTTTAAAATCGAAATTAAAAGACTGTCTGCATCTTTTAGAGGTTTCAACAGCTCTGTACCTCTATTGGCTGGTGAATGGCCCAAATTTTGTTTTTTTGGGACTTAAGGCTGAAGCACTAAAAGGCATTGCAGCAAGTTTTCACCACTGAACCAGCAAATGAGCCAACGTCAAGAAAATGTCTTTGAATATCTTAACACCTAAAATATATAAGAAGTTAAAGTTAATAGATTAATTTATACTCTTCTGACTCACCAGCTTTTAATGAGTCACAGCCACATCTGAAAAATCTGTAAAGCAGTGTTTCTCAACTTTTTTGCTTTCATGGTGTTGCAACCTCTACAGTGGCATTGCGTTGAATGTGTGATTCACCACGAATGGGATGTGTGCGAAGAACAACAACATATGTGGCGCGAACAAGCAATAATAGAGTGATCATGGCATGTGAACTCTATTGTTGCTTGCTGCCACAGTGCAAAGCTTTGCGCACATGCCGCTCAGGCTTTTCCGATCACAACAAAATGGTGCTGTAACCAGGATGTGGAGGTCATGCTATGTGAAGCCTTCACAAAAAGAACGTGCAATCGGTGCGGTTCGTTGTAAAAAGGAGGGGATGTTGTTGAAACCACTCCGGTGGCGTTGCGCTGAATGTGTGATGCACCACAACGGGATGTGTGCGAATAACAATAACATATTATAGTGGCACGAACAAGCAATAATAAAGTGATCTCGTCGAGTGATCTCTATTGTTGCTTGCTGCCATGGTGCGAAGCTTTGTGCACATGCCGCTCAGGATTTCCGATCGCAACAATGGCCTAGATAAAAAATTGCATGATCTATTGTCTTTTGTTAGCATAGGCTGTGCTTTTTACATGCATTAACAAACACACATTATTCTAAATTCTGTAAGAATCTTGCTGCTGAACAAAATCAGTGTGCTCCCAAGCAGTAGTGATTAGATGTCTAGAAAACTGTCCTTTGATATATTTTTGTCCTAACTCTGTGGCCAACAGTTTGAGAAATACTGCCCTGAAGTTACCAAACCCCAAATTCACTACAAACAATAACTGAGCAAGAAAGAAACAACGACATATGAAATTTCTGAAAAATGATACAGAAATGCAAAAGTGCACAGTGGTGACACTTGTTTCAATGCATTAAAAAACCATGGGAATTATCATTTTTGTGTATTAAGAGTGTGACAGTAACTTACTATGGGTAGGGCTGTCTACATAGCCTATACATTTGGCTGTTTGAGGGCATACATGTAATGTTTCATCCAATAAATATGAAGCTTTGTTTATGATGGTCTCATGAGATTTGACTTGAAGTGTTAAGTTTAAAAATAGGGTGAAAAAGTCAACACAAGGAAATGAATCAAGAGAGTTTGTAGCCCTTCGCTATCAGTCTTGGAACTGCAAATTTGCTTTTAGTTGCATACACGTAAGCTTGCTTGTGAAAACGTAGAAGTGGTTAAGTTTTCAATCAAATTGATCAAACTTTGACAATGAATTACGTGGACTGCTGGATAGAAAATTTCTAGAAAGTTTTGCAGTGTTACCTCAAGAACAAGCAATTTAGGTATTAAGTTATAAACAATAAATATTTTATCTGCAATTTCTGTCCTAAAGAAGAGTAAGTGCAAGGTATATATAGAATTTTTTGAGCTAAATTTTTTAAGTATTCATGCTTCCTGAGAAATCATTAAAAAAATAAAAATGATGACAGGTGACTTGCGCAACTTCTACTCTGAAGCAACAATAATGGGTTTCAGTAACTGCACAGGTCTATAGATCACAAAAACTCGAAAGAGCACAAAACTTCCTGAAACCACAAAACTGGATTCCAGGACAAAATGTTATAAATTTCTTATCTTAACACCTTCAGCACTGGGTTGTTCAGCACACAACAGCCAATGGGCACCAACCTGTTTTCATGATTGTTGTGTATGTGTGAAAGTCAAACACAAAAATTTTCATGTGCGAGCACTGAAAGGACGGGGCAAAAGCATGAAAATTTTTGTATGCCAGTGACAGAGTTCCCACACTTTTTCAAGGTGACCCAAAAAGATGTGTACCCATGAAAATTTCAATTGTGACTTTGATTAAAAAGCTATTTATTTCAAATTACAACCACACATTATTCAGTTTATGGAAGACCATTCACCAGAGTTTCAACTATT